>ENA-ORXT01002805-ORXT01002805.1-marine-metagenome-genome-assembly--contig:-NODE-2805-length-20204-cov-8.561882_pt1 | contig 20204 bp, 28 predicted proteins | sample MGYA00237868_ERZ511482 | MGnify/ENA metagenome assembly ERZ511482
ACGGCTCGCCGACAGCCTCACCCCCCCCAGCCCACCGGCCTCACACCCACGTCCGCCTCCGCCGCCGCTACCGCGCAATCCACCCGCCCCCTGGGGCAAACGCCACGCCACTCCCGCCCCCTCGTCCATCGTCGCCAAGGACAAAATTGCCATCCTACCCCCATCCGGGCCCATCCCCCATCTAAACGGCATTTGGATGGGAGGCCGATGGGCGATTCCAGCCCATCGAAAATTCCATCCCCGCCATCAACGGATGGGAAAAAAACACAAAGGCGGATGGGGTCGCGACCGATTCTCGAGCTTCCCAGTTCATGTGGGTCGTGCGAGGTAACGGGCGGCGATGTACGCGGCAGTCATATATTGGATGAGGCTCCTCGGTGATCCGACACCGAGACCCATGCGAGAACCGCCGCTTCCCCGGCAAGCAATTTCGAGTGTGACTCAGGCCTGACAGGACCCGGCTTCCTGGTAACTGCCAAACGTCATGCATTGCATTGCTTTTGATTGGAAGTAACAGAGGCGCTCTCTTCTTCTGTCTCCTTGTCCGTGCGGTGTTTCCTTTCTTGCACGGCAGCCGAGCCGCCCATAATTAGTTTGGCTTTTCATTTTTATGTTAGCGCGGCACGACGGCGACGAACAGAAAGATGCAGGCAACGACGAGAAGGAAAGCACACATATATCATGATGCATCCCACGGATAAAGTGCATTCAAGTAGTACCGCATGTCCCTCCGGTCCTGCAGCGACCCGTACGGCGAGGCGGGCGGCGCCTCATAGCCACGGCGCTCGGCTAGGTCGGCAAAGTCTGGCACGACGTGGATCAGTCGACGGATGCGGTCGACTGGCACCTGCCTTGCGACACATTCCGTGTCCCCGTCCCGAAAGTGCCATCGCAACCGCAAGCACCCATGCAAGGAGAGCGGGCAGTGAGGCACGGCGTCCACCGGCACCATCTCGAGGACAAGCGCGACGTCCCCCTCGGGCTTGCGCACCAGCGCACCCACCTTCCCTACTCGCACTCGTTTGGCCTTGTTGCTGGCATGGAACAAGACAGCATCGTACCACTCGGATCCGCGGTAGTCGGACGTACCCCGCACAGTATGCTTTCGGGTGGTGCCGCAGTCAAACCGGGCCTCGATGTTCTTCGACATTCTCACCCACACGACGTGGTTGGAGGGCAGATTGAGCAACCGCGCGGCACGCCCCAAGCCCGGCCGCTCCGCAAGTAACCCCACCGTCGTCTCATTGAGATGGTAGGCCCGCTTAGTCTCTACCAGCTGCCCCCCCTCCGCGACGGCGCCCACGTCCCCCGAGCACTCGGCGTCCGGGTCGGTGGAGCAATCGTCGCTGTCAGTCGACGAGGCCGTCGAGGAGCTGTAGTATCCACTCTCGTCGCTGCTGCGGTCCACGCTGCTGTTCCGGGAGCCGCTGCCGTCACTTGGCGTAGTTGTGTCGGCCGCATCATCATCGGAGGGGGTGCTTGTGCGGTCGTCTTCACCGAGAGCAGCGGTGGCACGCGCTGCTTTACGGGCGACCCGAGCTGCCACCGCATCCCGGTCGAGTCGGGCTTTGACCAGGCGCGTGCCCTGAGCATGGCGAACGAGCTGCCGCGTGTACCCCTTGGGGTCCCGGTTGGTGTGAACGTAATGGGCCTTGTCCTCCTTGTGATTGCACTCGTTGACCGCAGTGTTCATGTTGAGGAGGCTGCCGTGGTCGCGGATGGCCTCAAACACGTGGCAGAGGAGACGATGAACCTTGGTGCTGTTGATGGGGCCGAGCAGGGGGGTGACAAAGGAGTTGATGAAGGCGGTGGCCTGCTTCTGGATGGCGTGTGCCTCTCTGAGCGTCATCGGCTGAGGGAACGACGCGCCGGCATACCCCGCCATGCGCTGGTAGAGAGCCGCATACTCAACAAACATTGCTGTCACGGCCTCGCCCTACGGGAACGGATGCGCGATAAAACCGCGATATCGCGGTTTTCCCACGGGCCAACAGGGGTCTGGACGAGTCTTGGTCGGATCGCTGGGTCCTGACAGTGCAAGATGGCTTCTCGGATGCCTTCATGAGTTCTGATTGGCCTTCCACAAAGCTCGCAGCTCCTGTTCTGATAGCTTCTCGAAGCGACTTGAAGCATCCAATCATGTTCCGGGAAACCTCCTTAAACATCTAGTGCCATCTAATAAGGAGTCGTGCACCCTTTCATGATCAGCGTTCGGCCATGTGGCTCCATTACCAAGACCTCATTGCAGCGCAGCGACAAGCCTTGGGCTTTAACGCCTGGCTGTCCCCAACGTCGTCTATCACCCATCCACTGCCTTCATCGTCGAGTTGCCCCACGCGGACGCGTTCTTTTCCAGCATTCTGTGCACCGCCCCCTTCAATTTCGACCGCCACGCCACCACGTCGGAGCTCTCGCTTGCGCTCTGCGCCGTTCGACGGCCGCTCACGAGCCGGACAGGTAAGCACACCGGAGGATCCTTGTCGTGTGCTTTTGGTAAGTGGGTACGGCTCGGTCTTGGTCTCCGTGCGGGCTTTGTGACTGTTTCTTCACATCGCTCGTGGCTGCTGACATCTTTGTTGTAGTTGTCGCATCCAACTTGTCCCGTGTGCCATTGGTGGATCATGTCTCCTTCCAACCAATCACATGTCCCGGAATGCACGTGTCATCTTTCTATAAACATTTGGTGGCGAGCATTGCGGAGAAAGACGCAGTGGCACCCTCGGGGCCCGAGCGTAGGAACAGAGCGCCGGAGGCGGGCCCCGAGGGTGCCGAGATGGAGATGGTGGGGGCGTAGCGTAGGTGGGAAGCGAGCACGCTCTGAAAGCCGCACGCCCTGCGCAGTGCCCCTCGTTGCTGAATCCACCAAAAGCCCGATTCTTCCTCAAATTTCTCGTTAAGAACTCGCACGACCCCTCGTAAATGCCCCTGTGGAGCGTTTTTCTCGTGAAAACTTTGTTTGTGCCTGCATACTTCTGTATTCGAGCATTTTACACCGACTTTTTGGATGCATCAGAAGCGCGTCTGGAAGCGCCTCCCACGGTGTACAGGACTATGGTGTGAATGCCCGCATGGAGACGTATGCAGATGCTCAACAAGCGCGTGCGAGCTCTTCCGTTCTCTCAGCGAGGTGTTTCTGAGATTTCTGCACGCTGTACAGCCGTTCTCTCAAAAACCCCGCACTCTAACTGTTGCAAAAGAGTGCCAAATCGGCCTCTACGACACCTCAGAGGCCGATTTGGCACTCGTTTGGAACAGTTGGAGTGCGGGGTTTTTGAGAGAGCGGCTGTATTTGGACACCCTTGTAGAGCCGCTTGCATCAAGTCGAGCACGTGTGTCGAGGTGCTGCACGAGTACCGGTTTTTCAAACTTAGCTCTTCCTCCTTTGCGACTTGACGGCATTTATTACCAGCCACAGGAGCGACAACTGTCACTTCATTAACGGCGAAGAGGATTGGTCTCGGTATTTTGATTTCTCTTGCCACCAAGTTCTCTGATAAAGGCCAAAGAAACGTGCATCCCGTGCGGGGAAAGAGCGTTCCCCACAGCGGGGTTTGCGAGGGTTGCGACACGCTATCCGCGTCGCTCTGCCGACTCTTTGCCGGTCGCCCGCTGCTGTTGCCGTGCTCTACCTTTGTAACAGTGCTTCCCCGCCGCCTGCTTGTGTGGTATCACTAACGTTGGTGCAATTACCACTGTATTGGGAGCGACCGTACCCAAGCAATAAAGCGAGTTCTATCGCCGTCGTGGAGAGGAAGAAAGGCCTTTTGTTGAAGGACATCCGATGGGGAGCCGGGTGGTGCCCGCGATGGCGACCCCAGACCCATGGTTATTTAGTACGAACGAGGGCACTGGTCGATCGACCGTCCGATCACAAGCGATCGTAATGAGTGCCGGCAGACAGATAAGACAGGCAAGCAAACAAACAAACAAAAATGAACAATGCGGAAGTAATCCCCCAAAGGGCATGCCACAGGCCAATTGGCACAGTATGTGGGCTTTAGCCAGTCATGGGGGCTACCTGTGGCAATTTGTCCATTCCGGGCGAAGATATGCTACATACCTCCAACGCGAGATTCAAACAGTCCCGGTGAGATCCGAGGATGGTGACTCTCGATTGGGCGGTCGCGGACTCTTACAGGCCCGCCCGGGCGTAACCGCCCGGGCGGCGGTAGTCGTGGAGGGGCGCCGATCCGTCCCGATCTGGGGGACCCAGAAAATCAAGGGTTTTCTCGTTGGCTCGTGGCCATGGTCAGAATGCGCCACTCAGTTCATCTTGGTCTCATCAGGACCTCCTTCGTAGGCGGTATGAGAATCGTGCCGCAGTGGACGGCTGGAGCACACATGCGGGCGTTTCGAGAAATCAGGGGCGAAAGCGGCGCCGTACACCCGTGCGCTGTCGCGTCATTCCCGGGGCCGTGCTGGGCCGCATAGGGTCGGGCCACAATCGGCGGAGAGTATCAAGCGTCTTGGCTCTGACAGTTGCGCTTCTTCGAATGCACCATCTCTCATCCGGCCGTTTATCTTTTTTCTCAAGCGGCCGCGGAGCGCAATCTTCGTCTTCTTTGGAAAACAAGAGTGCGCCGCGGCGGCGATTAAGCTGGTACTTGCTCCTCGCCGTGGTTTGCTACATCCACGAAAGCTTGTTGCCAACGCCTCATGGACATGAACGGTGATCACGAGCCAGCCCGCTCACACCTCGACATGCGGTGCCACGAGAGCCACCCAAGGTTGGCTTCTGAGACACAACTAAGTGTCGCATGAAACTACGTGTCACCCCAGCCCACTGAAACAGATGGGGACACCTGCCCAGCTGAGGGAACTCGCCCAAGCGCCCTGCTCTACTCTCGCCCGGTGACACGGTCACCAAGGAAAACACCGGAAGGCTCGAAGAAGGAGGAGGTTCGCAAGAACGCTGTCGTCTTCTTATGCAGAAGCTGAGCCACGGGTGCCCGGCTGTCCATTATGTTAAAGCTCTCGGTAGGCCACTTGTGTGTCCGTTATTCGAATTTCGAAACCAGCCAATCGCAACGCCGCGTGCGGCCTCGGAGCTACATTCGTGGGATGCCCCAGATCTGAAGGGCATTGCACGGCGTTACATTCTAAGGACCAGGATCCAGCGCCCGGAGCAGCTCCTGACGGCGAGCAGCGCAGCACAAGGGCGTCGGTCCGAATCCCAGCGCCACGGCGAGCAGCGCATCGCGAAGGCGTCGGTCCGAACGCCACCGCCACGGCGAGCGGCGCAGCGCGAGGGAGTCGGTCCGCACGCCAGCGATACCGCGAGGGGCGCTGCGCGAGGAAGCCTTCCCACCGGCTGGTGGGTAGCGGGGTAGTGGTGCCGCCGGGTGGCGGGGTGGATGGGTCCGGGGGGGAGGGCCGCCTCCCCCCCGGCCGCCGGGTGCCGGGGTGGGGGGGGTCCGTGGGGGGGGTTCGGGGGAGAGGGCCGCCTCCCCCCCGGTATCTAAGACCACGCCACAATCATCTATCCTCAAAACAGAGAACAAATGATTCTCTCTTTAGAAAAGTAGCCGATTCTGATAGCCTGGGAGCACTTCTCCTCTTTCGTCGACGCTTTGTATCTCCAGAACGGCTGCCCTACGGACAAATCTCAGCCGCGCAAACGGGGAAGGGTAAATCTGAGCCGCGCAAACGGGGGAAGGGGGGGAGGCATGGGCAAATGTCTGCGTGCTATCGATTGAGCTGGATTCCGTAGTCGTCCGGCCATTATGAAAAAACGCGTCTGTGGGGCATGTGAGAGAGGCCCCCTTAATTGCTTCTGAAGCAAGTTCGTTATGGTTGCAGTATTTCTTCAGAACAGAGAACAAATTATTTTCTCTCTGGGAAAGTAGCCGATTCTGACAGCCTGGAGGCACTTTTTCTCTCTCATCGACACTCTGTATCTCCGGAACGGCTGCCGTACGGACAAATCTGAGCCACGCAAACGGGCGTTAGCGTTCGGAAGAGCTCAACTTTGGGGTTCGCGGAACCCTACCAGAGGCCGATGTTATCCGCCGTCTTGGATGTCAAGAGTCCGAAGGATGGAGCTGATACTTCATCGGCCGACACTAGTCGTGACCCACTCCAGGACCTCGACCTCAGTGAGGCTCCTGAGTACCTGCGCAAGCAGATTCGCGACATGCTCAAGACACATTCGTCTATGTGGGACGGAACCCTGAGCGTCAGCTCGGCTCATGTAATTGCAGAAATACGCACTCTGGAACGATGATGGAGACATCATACTTTTGGTTTTTGATTCCTTCCTTCCAACGGTCGTCTCCCTTTCTTGAGGGCCAAGATGGCAGGCGCGTTGGCAGGACCCGAGGTTTCAGAACGTAGGGGCGTCATGCGTGCCTGCGGGCCACCACGGCGCCGCGCCGTGGCTCATCCCATCCGTAGGCCGCTAACGCTTATGATAGAATGCGGCTCAGTTCTAGCATCCTGGTCCTTTTCACAGTCTGGCCGCGGTATTGTCACACATGGTCCGCACTGCAGCTTACCTTCGCATTTGCCGTCAGTGCACCTTCCCGAGTATACTCTCCATTTTTGACGGTCCGTTCAACATGCGTAAACGACCTCATCCTGAGAGTTAATGGACGCACAGCGACGCTGAGGTCCTTTGTGCATTTACGGGGTGCCAGAGCGCACACTGCCGACATGATAATTTATCAAGTCTTGTTCGAAGGAGCTCCCTGCTTCGCGGATGTTCTCAAACCCGGAGTCAAGCCTCATCTTCACTCTGATGATACCATCGAACTATCTGAGCCGACAGAAATTCTTGGGCGACCGCGATTGCGCCTTATTTCAGACTGAGACCGTCATGGTACGCCTCTGCTTGCTCCACTGGCGTCAGAGCCGGGAGGTCTTGATGAGACAGTGGCAGGTATGCCTACCAGACACCGCGTTGTTCAGGATGGCGGTCAGGCTCAGCTTGGAAAAAAAGCGCGCGGTACACTATGTTCTGTTAGGACTGTCAGACGAGCAATGTGCAATGAAGGACGCGCCTACCTCACTGACTCACAGCCTTCTCATATCTGGGCGACTCCACGGTCCCTGTCACGGCCTCCAAAGCGCGCTAAGACACTCATTCGACTGCATTGTGCGCATGCTAGCTGCTTCACATAGATAAAGAGAGGGGGCTGACCGCTCACGGGTTTACAATCACATTCACAAAGAAGCGCGCACTTTCTGGCTCCCCTCTCGTGGTGGGTGTATCTGAAAGCGCGTCCCCCCGCGTGGCGCGCCGGTCAGTCACTCCGCGTGCCGTGGCGGCGGGAGCGCCAATAAGGATTCCCGCGCGCCCCCCCCCCGGACGCACCCCGAGAACCGGCAGCTGGTAGCCGTGGCCGTCCTCCAAGCGACGTCGCCGTCGTGTGCGGGCCCACGCCCTTCGCGCCGCCGTCCGGTGCACAGTGTGTGATGTGGCGGCGGCAGCGCCAGCGGGCACGGTAGAGTGCGCCCCCAAATACGCACTCCAGGGATTCTTGGCCGGTCGCTGCGGCCGCAGCGGTCGCCGTCAAGGCGGCCACGGCCGGGCGCGGCGCTGATGGCGGGTGGTGGGCGAGGATGGGGGGGAGACGAAGGAGACGGGCGGGGAGCAGCCGTCGTGCGTGCTGCAGAGGAGGACGCAGCCTGTTATTCATCATTGAGGGTGGCAGAATGCCGCATAGCATGCGAGGGTGCTTTGCAAGTGAGGGCGTAGTGGTTCCACAGACCGAAAGAAGGCGCGAGGATACCTGCAACTGCGAAAAGAAGAAAGGGCATGGCGCGGTGGTCCTCTGGGCTTTGTACAGTCGTGTGTAGTTCGCCAGGGGCAACAAAATACCTGCATAGTGGGAAACAAAAAGGCAACAGAGCGACAGCAGGCAAGCACGCGCACATGGGTAGAATGTGATGGGAATGGGTGCACCTGCGCGTACGAACCGTCGGCGTGAGCGCTTGCCGATGGGCCGTCCGACAACGAGTCGTCCCATGTCGCCGAATCCCAGAACTTTCCCCTCTCGTCTCTGTTGTCACCGTCAAAGAGTCGTCACCCACACTCACACTGGAGCTATGTGGGGCACGACATCTGACAAGCATGCCTGAATGAAGCGCTTGTTGGCGGTCCGCAAGTACGCAGCTAAGGCCCTCTCGACTAGTCTACGCTGCGTCTCGAGAAACTCCGTGTACATGTGCACCTCGTTGGAAAGACTCTGTTGCATTCGGTACGGTCTAAGTCCCGTACTTAGTCCGGGCCCTCAAGTCGTGTGGGACGCCCCCGTACTTTGCAATGCCGAATTACGAGACGGCTGCCCCTCGTAAGTAGCCCTCTTTTTTGGGACAAGGGCTCCTGTTTCGCCTCTCTTCTACCGTCTGTTTCGCCCCGATTAGCACGTCATCATGTCTCGCCTGCCACCTTCTCGTCTTTCTCGCCATCCAAGTCTTGGCGTCCCTTCCGAGTCCCGGTTTTGGCGCGCCTTTGCACCGCCTGGGTTCTCTCAGTACGTTGACCCCTCACGTCCTTCTCGTTTGTGTTTACGGTGCTATTGAAGGGACTTATTCCGCGCTGTTTTTTCTGCCACAACCTCCTGGAAAGGCCAACGGCGTCAACCTGTCGCGTAAAGCGATGAAAAAGAACAGTGAGCGAGCGGCTGCTTATGTTGGAGCTGATTTGCGTCACGTCGGAGTCGTTGGTGGAACACGCCACGCGCAGTGGTCGCACGCATCGTAAGATGACGCCAATATGCAAGATCAGAACAGAGGTATCATGGTCATTCGTATCTAGTGAGCGTTCAAGCCATGAAAAAAGTGGCAATCTCACGGGGAGTCGGTCAAGTCCTGTCACCTGCTCGAAATGCTTGCAACCTGAGCCCTGTCCCGCCAATCCTCCCAAAACGGGTGCCCGGCAGCGTCTGCGCATCGTTTCTTCGATCATTTCAACTGGCGCGGAGTTGCTGCACTCGCAGCAACTCCGCGGCAGTTGAAATGATCGAAGCATCTGCGCGCCATCCAGTTGAGAAGGGCGGTCTTAGTCATGTCCAACTCTAGCTGGTTCAAGCCTCCGCGTCCCGCAAGCGTCTCCAAGGCGGCCGTGGACGGCGTGTAGTTGTATTTGCTGCCATGGTGCTTGCGGGAGATCAAACTGCGTTCCTCCATGTTGTATCCTGAGTGCAGCAGCAGGCAGGGCGATACGTTTATCGTCTTCCCGTCCGCCAGTAGAAACGAGCACCCGACGAGGGTCGCCTCCATGCAGCGGCGGAAGCTGAAGAACAAGGAGCACTGGAACAGTTCGGCTATTGTCGCGGATGTCTCGTGCTTGGCGCGTGGTTCGTACATGTGTCGTATCATCGGGATGTATCCGAACGTCACTAAGTGGTAGCGCTTGGCACGGATGTTCATCACACAGAGTCAAACAGGGTTCGCAAAGACGGCTGTCCAACGACGGCAGCAGAGGGGAGCAGCAGGCATCTAAGATAGCACCGCAATGGGACCGGTGTCAGCGTTTTGTGTGACGGACGTGCCATTGCAGCAGTCCAAGAGGCCGGTATGAACACAAGCCCAAGAATCCCAGAAAGTACAACCGCAGACAAGAATCAAGCAAGCGACGTACCGCAGGTCCCCGTCAAAGTCGTGCTGGCGGAGTACGCGACCAAGCCCAAGACCTTGGTGCCAGCCTGCAACGTGTCGTTCACGTCTTTCTCGCTCATAAAAAGCGCGAAATTGTCAAAGGGGCCCGATCACGCATGTGTTGGCGTCGTCAGGACCCTTTGCGTCCCACTGTAGCTGGTCCTCACGTGCCTGGAGTAACAGCTCCAGCGCGGCATTGAGTGCCTCGCGACAAAGAAGGTGGTACGTCCTGCCTGCTATGTCAACCGGTGCCGTCCGCCAGCCGAGAGCATCCATAGTCCACCGCTTCTCATTCCTGATGGCCTTCAAAAGCACGGTCTTGTTCCGGGAGCGGTGCCCTATGAGGACCTCGCCGGCAGTAGCCGACTCAGCAGCTCGCAGAGTCGCGTGGAAGCGCTGGCCTGCTTGCGCCCCATTCCGCCTCCATTCGCCGTACGCACCTAAGAGACGACCCAACGCTTGTAGTGCAGGTGAAAGCGTGGGAGGTCGACAATGTGTCCTTGGCTGGCAATCACCGACCTCGACGTCTCTGCATCTCGCAGGTCTTGGCACCATTCCAAAACCCGGCCGCTCAGCGTTGCGCCGTGGTCCATGTCATCATGTATGGAGACCGGCGTGTGTTCTCGCAGCGCCTAGACCAAGAGGATGCTGACGTCTGGCGGCTCAGCTTCGTTTTTGCCGTCGATGGGTTGCATTTAATTGGGGACGGACTCGTCGTCGTCTCAGGAGCTTACTGGCTGCGATAATCCAAATTAGTCCAAGTCTCTCTGCGGCGGTCCCCCCGAGCCCGTCCAGTCAGAATTGGTAGCATTGTCTATGTTGTTGTGGTCGCTCGAATTTGATCCGCTGCCCTTCGAGAGCCCACTGTCATGGTTCGCGTCCCCTCTCGTGTCGTCCGTGGTCGGTGCCACGCTGACGCGGGCGTATTGCGTGCCCCCCTACCCCCCGGCACAGCGGCTGTCGTGGCCCGACGAGCTGCCAATAGGCGGCGGCATTTTTCCGCCCCGGTGAGCACAGTTAGGGCAGCGTCGAGTAGATCTAGATGTTGAAATTGTAGATGGCGGTTGAGGTGGCTCGGTTGCTCAGACATTTTGTTGCGTGTGCAACAGGGGCACCTACGGTGGCGGTCCATCCTGGCGGGTGCAGATACGACTAGAGAAGAGAGTTTGGTTGCAGCTCGCTGCCCGCAGCCACCATGAAGCCCTCGACAAAATGAGACAACTGCAGGCCGTTATTCGCCTCCCGGTGACGATGCGCAAGTCATCCCTGACCTCAATTGTCACGTCGCTGCAAGTCATCAACGGAGCGCGGTGCTCGTCGTCTTGAATGCACCGCGGTCCAGCGTCCCATGGTGAGAAGCTTCCTGACACCATCGAGGTCCTGGCGCTTTGCCCAGCAGGCAATGGCTCACAGGGGCCGTCAAGAGGCATATTTGAGTTGGTGGAAGGGCGCAGCAGCCAAAGGGCGGCGCCGCAGCGCTATTTTCATTGTTTCGAACACAGCGTGTCTGCAGACGGGCTTACAATGGGACGTGAGTGGCCCGGAAAGTCACTGGGTGGTCGAACGGGGGTGGCTGGTGATGAATTATCTGGCGCGCTGTGCAAGGATGCTGTGACCTGCGCAAAAGAAAGACGCCGGATCCACCTCGGCGATTGTCGGAAGGGACGTGCCTCCACATCCCTCCACCGCAACACAAGTGTAGAGCCGGTTCAGGCGACTTTGGCCAACAGTGGTGGCCAAAAAAAAGGACCCTGCTTCGGGACGTGTGCCACTCATAATACAGAATTTGATTCCGCCATGAAAGTATGTGCTACATTTCAGGTAGGACGGTGCTAACAATCTGGGACCGATTGCGGGCCCCAATGCCGGCGTCCCCGAGGTCAGGCCACGCCCACCCGCGCGACAACATCGAAATTTGGCTCGCACGGCCCGCCGCGTGTCAATTGCACGCAAGTCGCCTATCGCTCGCGCGTGCGGCTCCGTCCGACGCACCATACGTGCGCTCCTACTCTGCGTCGTTGGTGGCCACACAGCTTGTGTGTCCTCCCCTGTCGCCACAATGCCGGAGAGGTACTGCATTTACAGCTCTGCTGTTGTCGCGTGCTCTGGCCACCGCTGTGCTGTGTTCGCATCTGACGGGGCACCTTCTTGTGCGACCCGATCCGTGAGCCCTCTGGTGCCTGTGCACCCGCGGCAGACTTTCTCATCCCTGTCGAAAATGCTCCCTGCGCACACGACTTCGGTGACAGCGGGGCCTGGTGGCCTGTCGCACTTGTTTCGGCTGCGGTGCGCCACACAGCGGCTTCTCTCCGAGGCTGTGCAGCGGAAGATGAGCGTGCCCTTTGACGGCCTGCGGATGGCCGACAACGCCGCCGAAGCGCTGCTGGAGGCGCCTCTGTAGGTCATTTTATTCTCGCCGTAATTCAAGAGCATTTTCGTGCAGCTGCGCGGGTTCGGAGGCACGCTGCCCTTCTGCCTTTGCCAGGCACCGGAGGAGAGCGCCCTTCAGCTGGGCGGCGTGCGAGTGTCGGAGATGCTCACTCGCCTGGGTCAGAACGCTCTACTAGGCATGACATTCGTATACCTGCGAGCGGCACTGCTTGCCACCCACCCTGATGCGGTACCGGAGTAGTTTTTGAGCAACCACGACGTCCTTGACCATTTACTCTTCGCGGTAGCGTCCATGCACATGTGCCACGCGCGAGCGGTAGCGCTACAGGGACTAGGCCAACATCCTTACGTTCGACCAGGATCTCTTCCTCATGTGCCACGTCATGGAAACCCTCATGGCTTCCATCAACATGTTTCGCATGCGGAAGTCGACGCCGGTAACCACGAGCTGTGGCTACAGCTCCCTGGATAACCACAAATGGCCAGCTCTCGTCGACTGGCACGTCGGATTTTTCATGCGAGCGGCCTCGGGAACTGAAGAGATCCTCACGAGCTAACCACAAGCAAACCACAAAATCCCTCTACTGCGTTTCTACCAACAGCGAAGCGGAGCCAGTGTACCTGAGGGAAAGGGGGGGGTGGAGTACAGTTTAGATGAGCACGCGTCATCTTTTTAGCGCTCGTTAGAAAACTGCTGCGTTGCCGCCTTCTACGTAGCTCCCTCTCTGTATGGGGTGCTGATTTATCACTGTACTCGACCTCATAAGCCATTCGTGGCCATCTGCAGTCAGATGGTTCCAGAGTGTAAAACTAGTAAAGCATCGCATCAGGGGTACTTACGGCGCAGCTGGGAGTGTGCGCTTCATCTGGGGGCTACCAGGTACGGTTGGGTGCGGTTTGACTGAATTTCAGACCTGTAGGCGACTCGTGCACACCTCAAGGGGCTTCCTGGGTTCTTTAAAAGCACACTGCGTGCTGCGGGCATCCTGCGATGATTGTAGTATGATTTTTGGTCTGTACAGGGGGCCTAGGGTATGCTTATGGCAATCCACACAGGAAGGTCGCCAGCAGACAGGTAGGGTGCAGTGGAAAGGTGGTGTGAGTTCTGGCTGCTTGGACCTTCGGGAGGTGAAGAAGACACGAAGGAAGAATTTAGATGCTTTGCGACTCATAGGCCGTTCATAGCACTCTTCTATGAGACAAGGCAGCAGCAGGGCTGTGCACCATGAACAGGTCAGACGAGCTCACGCCAAAGCCAGACAGAATGGGCAGAGGGGTTCACGGAAGTCGCGTAGTGGTTTAATCTCTGGAAACATATGATGGGAACAGCTGTTGGTAAGTATAGAAGCACAGGCGTGCAATCCACTGGATTGGCTGGTGCCTGTGGAAGCACGCGTTCCACTAGCTTGGCAAGTGTCCGTGGCGATCGGCGGTAAGGCTTTGGGTCTGACACAGTGTCAACGTGGTCCATCCGCTCCCCTCGGTGGAGCCGACAGCCTCTGTGTCCTTGCCCTCCCCGAGCTGACCGCCGCCGAAGAGACATCCGCAACTGCTGCCACGTCCGCTTGCCTGCCCGCCACCACAGTCCTGCTGCCTCTCCCCCCACCCCGGCTCTACCTCCCCCCACCGCTGCCTCACCCCTTTCCGCGCCGCCCCTGTTTACCGCCGCTGCAAGCTCTCCCTGCCGTGCTGCAAATTTTCACTACATCTGACCCCCCGCCCACCGCGTTGCCTTCTCCAACTACCGCTTCTTCTTCCCGCCGCCGGTACCTCCCCTCTTTGCTAATGCTTCCCCGCGCCGCCGTTGCCACTCCCGCAGGCGTCCCCAACCATCGCCGCTTCCCCGCTGTCGCCGCCTCCATCCACTGCCGCCACTCCCCCTCAGCCGCCCCCCCCTCAGCCGCCTTCCCCCAACGGTCATGCATTGTCACGATGCCACCTTGCAAACAGTAATCGCAGCAAATTAAGGCAGAACACGTGGCAGGCTGGCTATCATTATCATCGCTCTCGGCCATCGTTTCGATGATTTCGCCATAATTTTCATAATAATTAATACCCTATAATTGTACCCGCTCATCCCGGTTTATAATGGCGTCTCTTCGCTATCCTGTGATATTACTCTCGTGATCATGCGAGCAGCACTTGCACCTTCGTGCAGCAAAGTCGTCTGAGACCGTGACGACGTCCTCCGCGTCCTGGGTCTTCACGGGAAAAACTTGACAAATGGAATGGTGTTCTGTTTCGCACACCCAGAGTTCTGATAGTTTTGGAATCACGATGTGGCGCACGTCATTGCGCCACCCGTGGCAGGTGGTCTGTGGCCCCGGTGCGCACGCCACGCAACCTTCCACGCTCCGTCGGGGAGTTCTCTCCCACTCACCTTGAGGTATCGAGCTCGCCTGCGTGGACGATGGTCAGCCGCGGTGGTCAAACTCGTGACAGTGCCTACCCGCCGCCGACCGCCGACTGCCGGCCATTGGCAAGAGCGAGCATGAAACGTCTGTCCGTCGAGCGGCACGCTGCTACGGCCGCTCCACCCGTTGACGATTGATGGACCTCTGCACCGGTGGATGGGGCTGTATGGGATGCAGCAAGGCTTTCCGTCGGCCCCCGCGTCGCTGATCGCCCCGGATGCGCGATCCGGTGTGCATCTGCCCTCAGAAAATGCCGCCTGGGTGGTCCCTCGGCATGCACTGTCGCTGACAAAGGAAACTGATCCTTTTGGGGCCCAACCCTTGCATCGCTTTCCTGCAGTAGACACCTGGACAGACGCGTGGAGTCGTTTGTGTCTGTGGTACACGCTGCCTACGCTGAAAGCCGCCCTCGGCTAGGCCCTCAGACGGACGCGGTGCACAACGGACGGCCACTCGCTTTTCCACTTTGTGGGGTGGATCTCTTTGCATCCGCCACTGTCGGGAGGTCCCGCCGTGCGCCGTAGAGAGCGTGTCCTCGGGGACTGAGGGTGGCCGTAGCGGTAGCACCGCCAAAACCTGATTCAGTCGATTGATCCCCACCTCGTGGCGACCGCCGTTGACCGGATGACAAGGGGGGACTGGCGATGCGTTTTGGATCTCAGCAGCGACCACTTCGACTTGGAATGATCGCAACAGAGGCGGGCATGTACAAATAGTCGAGTGTTCCGGAGCGGGGCACGTTGACGAGGTCGCCACCCACGGTTGCCCAAGCTCGTCCGCCGCCTCTCACCCTGTTCCATCATGATGGCCGTCTCTCGTGCCGTAACGCTGGTGACGGCTCTACTCCTGGTGTCTCTTGCCTCGTTTGTCCAGGCTTCGGACCAGTCAGCGAATGGCCTTGCGGTCATCCCTCAAGTATCGGGTGCGATAACCATGCCGGTAACCAAGCCCAAAGACCTCGCCCAGGGCGCCCCATTGTACGTTTCGCTGTGGGTGAGGCACTGGTGCTCAACGCGCAGACGAGTGCAGCCAACCGTCCACGCTGCATTGGCCGCAAGCTGTCATCTCGACGTGGGGCACGAGAACTCAGACTCACCACATTTGCTCTGTTCTGTCTACAGCTTTCCCCACTGATGCAACTTTCATCTGAGCACTCGTCTGAGCAGTCATGCCCGGATCTACGCCGAGGGACCGGATTTTATGTGCGGAGGTGCGTTAGCGGTTTCCGTTGCGTTGTAGTGCTCGCTGCAGCCGACGCATAGTGTGGACTGGGAGTGCTGAGGGACGGATGCACCACGCGAGAACCCCGCCTAACTGATCCGCTCGTCCTTGCCAATCACCTGTGGTCCTGTTCTTGCTGACCCTTTCGTATTCTTTCCTTGTATAGGTGCGCTGATCGGTCGGCGCACGATTCTCACTGCCGCCCACTGCCATGACCCCAATGTTGTGGGTGGGGTGTCAATCGAACAGATCAAGGCGGGCTTTGTGCTCATTGGCGGCAACGAGCTGGACAAAGGTCGTCGATACAAGGTAAGTAGCACGCCCTTTTGTCTGTGTGCACGACAAAGCTACGAAATGAGGCCAGCCCGCATGTGGCCAACGTGTGGCTCTGTGGCTCTGTGTGGCTCTGTGTGGCTCTGGTGTGGCGCTGTGTGGCGCTGTGTGGCGCTGTGTGGCGCTGTGTGGCTCTGTGTGGCGCCGTGTGCGTCGGACGCCTCCGCGGCGACGCTATGCGTCGCCAGAAGGTGTTTAGCCATGATGCTTCTAATTTAGCATGTGGTGCGACGATCTCCGAGCGTAATAGTTTTTCTCAGATCTTGAAGGATCGGTGACAGACATCTCACTTCATCCAGGCCAAATACGAGAACTGGCTGTAGAGATCCCGATTTCAAGCGCTGTGGTGGGCACGCCACGGCTGCAGCTGCACAGCGCTGTCCGTGCTGCGGGGTGCGCGCGCTGGGCGGCCGCGTGGCCAATGAGGGGCCCTCCTCGCGCCCCTGTCGCAAGATCCCGGTGACAGAGATTCAGCCAGATAACTTCGTCGTCAGTCGGGGATTTGGGGCCGATCCGTAGGGGCAGCTCAGTCAAATCCCTTGCACGCGCGAGGCGGCGCTGCGCGGGGCGGGCGCGTGCGCGCGGGCGTCAGTCACCCGTGCACGCCGTCCTCCTCCATCCCCCCCACGTGGTCGCCCGCCGTGGAGAGCGCGTAAAAGACGTCGATGAAGCGCGCCTTGGACAGCAGCCCGACGTACACCCCCGCGTCAGTGATGAAAATCTGGGAGCAGGAGAGCACCGTGAAAAAGTAGACGAGCTTCCAAAAGGGCGTCTGCGCGCCCGTCGCAAACGGCGTTGGGTTGACGTCCGCCGCGCCAACGGCCGCGTCATAGGCGGCGAGGAGGGGGAGCGGCGTCGCGCCGACGGCGGCGGCGATCGACGCAGCGTCGGCGGCGGCGGCCGCCGGCCACACACCGGCCGTAGCGCCGCCGGTGGCGCCATAGCCCAATGCGGGGGCACCGTCGCCGCCGCCACCGCGGGCGCCCCCGACGCCGCCGTCGCCGTCGCCGCTGCCGCCGCCGCCACCCAGCCGGTCGTCCATGGGGTGGTAGAGCCCCCCCGGGTGCGTTGAGAGGATACTCATGTACGCGAACCGCCGTTTTTGGACCGACCGAGTTGACCGCCGGCGGGGCGCGGGCCCAAGGAGGGAGCCGGCCGTGCACGCCGCCAGTGCCCGCGCCGACCCTGCCGGCCGCAGCCGCGGGTGGTGTCCCACCGACCGACGGCCGGGGGGAGACGCCGCGCCCGCGTCGACACGGGGATGCGCCGGGCAGACGAGGCGAGTCGGACGGGGTGGACCGCCCACTGGCCGGCCGGCGGGCCCGCGCGTTGTGGCGCAGACGCGGCGGCGGTGGCGGCGGGGTCGGCGGCGCGGGACGCGCGGCGGGCCCGGTCTGCGGGGCGCGGGGGCGGCGGTCGACCAAACGCGGGCGTGCCCGTGTGCGTCGCGCCGCCCACTCAGCCGCCAGCACTGGGCCTCATGGGCGTGACGTCAGGCGCGCCCCGCCGTTGCAGTCAGGGCAGTGGGGCAGCTGGGCGCGCCCGACCGACCGGTCGCCGCGCGGCCGGCTGCCCCGCGTCGGCCACGCGCGCCACGCAGTGTCGCAACCACACACGCGGTACAGTGGTGCCGTCGAGGAGGCGGGGGCGTGCCGCGCGCAAGCGCCGCGGCAGCACGGACGGGGGGTGGGGCGGCGGCGGGCGGCACGGAATATCCGGTGGGGGGGCGACGGCGGTGGACGCGGCGGCGCCGAGCCGCGGTCGCGCGGCCGCGCGTCGGCCCCCACCGCCGGCCGGGGGGTCGCCGTCGAGGCGCGAGGTCCGCCCCCGCCAGACCCCGACGCAGGTGCGGAGCGACGCCGTCCGTGCTCCCCCCCCCTTGCTGTCCGACGCGGGCGGCCCCGTTGCTTGCCGCGGTGGCACCATCGGTGGGGGGCGGGCAGACGGGTCCGGCGCGCGCCGTCGGGGGTGACAGTCGGACGCGGGAAAAGTCGGGTTGCTCCCCGCGTGGGGGGGGGGGGGGGGGGGGGGGGGGGGGCTGGAGGGAGGGAGCCCCGCCTGCGCGCGCGGCGGTGGCAAACAGCGCGTTGCGGGTGCAAAGCACCGGGGCAAGCGGCGGCCGGGCCGCCACCGCGGGCGACCGGTGGCGCGGCGGGCCCGGGCGATCGCGCAGCGGCCCCCCGTGGCGACAGCCGACCCGCAGGCGGCGCGCACCGGGCACGCACGCGGGCGCCCGGGGTTTGGACAGGCGTTGGCCGTCGGCGGGTGCGCGGGGGGGTGCCGGGAGGAGGGGACACCGCGGCCACCGGCGCACCCCCTGCCGATGGATTTGGGCGACGCCGACCGCGCGGGATGCTTCATTCTCGCCGCGCGAGGTCGGCGGCGCGGAGCGCATGGCACCCCTGTGGCGCGTACGTAGCTACCCGGTGGCGCGAGGCGGCGGCGGCGCCCGCCTTGCATCGGCCGGGACCGCCTTGTCACGGGCCCGGCCGGGTCCCGACCCGGCCGGCCGACGTCTGCCAGCCTGGGTCGCCCGCGAGGCGCCGCGGCAGAGCCCCACCGGCTGACTGGCTGTGGGGGGGGGCCGCCGCCAAGCCGCCGCACGCGCTGGTGGCGTCGTGGCCTGCCGATCGGGCGCGGCTGCAACCGCCGTCCCGCGCCACAAAAGGGGCCCGTCGGATTGGCGTTTCCGAGGCACAGGGTGGGGGCGGCGGCGGAGGCGCGCCGCGCCCCGCCCGATGTGCTGCCAGACACTGCCCCAGTGGACACTGCGGGTGGCAGTGTGAGACAGGTGACCGTGCTCTGGTCAGAGACAGCTGACGTGACGCGCAGTGGCCCGCCGCACCGCGTGTGCCGTGAGGGGCGCGCGTCGGCCGTCGCGGGGCATCCCGACCCCAAATCCGCGGCGGACACCCTCCACGGCAGACACGGGTGTGACAGCGGCACCGAGTCACACAGCACGCACTCGGGTGGATCCCCTGTCATGCGCCTGCGAGATGAGCGGGGGAATGAGGGGCGATGGGCCAACCGCCTGGCGCCGCCGCCCGCCCCGCGGGGCACGGTGGCGCCGCCCGCCCGAGGCCGCCCGACGCTGCCGTGGGCGTCCACGTTGGGTGACGCTGGCGTGCCCCCGCCCCGTCACGGGTGGCCGGCGGTGGGGCTCAAAAGCCCCGCCGCCGGCCGCCCTCCCACCCCCCGGTCGTCGCGTCACTTGTCATCCCATCACACTGTGACAACGACCGCCACTCTCCATAGCTTCCTTCTCACGCCCGGCACCACCGCTACCCGCCTGCCATACCCCCCCCTCCTTCTTACCCCGTACAAGCTTCTCCCCGCTTCTCTCCCCTCTACCGTGTCTCTCCTCTGCTCTCCCCTCCCCCCCCACTTTCCCCGTTTGGCCGCCACCCGACCGCCGACACGATCCCCCCGCTCGCCATGGCCGTCTTGCCGTTTGGCGCCGTCGCCGCCGCCGTCGCGGCGGCCACGCGGGCGGGCGCCGCCGCGCTCCGCGCCACCGGCGCGGCCCTAGGCGGCGCGCTCGGTCGCGGCCGCACGCACGTCAAGGGCGCCCGAAAGACGCTTCTCCGCGCCGCCGTGGCGGGGGTGGAGGCCCTCACGGGCGGACCCGCCATCGACCCGTGGGTGGTGCCGCCGAGCCCCCGCCGCGCGGCTGCCGCCGCCGCGCTCGCGTCTTGCAACGCCAAGACGGCGGCGCGGTCGGTGACGCGGTCGGCGGCGCCGAGTCCCCGCCGTGACGCTGCCGCCGCCGCCGCCGTGGCGACGTTGAATGACAAGTCGGTGGTGCGGTTGGCGCCGCCGAGCCCCTGCCGCGCCGTCGCTGCCGCCGCCGCCATGGCGGCATTCAAGGCCAAGACGGCGCCGCGGTCGGCGGCGGCGAGCCGCCGCCGCGCCGCCGCTGCCGCCGCGATGGCATCATTCAAGGCCAAGACGGCGCCGCGGTCGGCGGCGCCGAGCCCTCGCCGCGCTGCCGCCGCCGCTGCCGCGGGCACCGCCGTCCATGCCAAGACGGCGCCGCGTTCGGCGCCGCCGCCGCTGCCCCGAGGAGCGCGGCGTGGCACCCCCGCGTCGCCACCGCCGCGGCTCGGTGCGAGCGTGGCGGCGCCCCCCCCCCATCCCCTTTCCCCATGTCTGCCGTCGACGCCGCGGCGGCAAGGGCGGCGGATTGCCGCCGCGGCCGCCGCGCTCGTGGCGGCCGCCCCCGTCGGCGGCGTGCTGCCGGCCGCC
>ENA-ORXT01002807-ORXT01002807.1-marine-metagenome-genome-assembly--contig:-NODE-2807-length-20199-cov-100.630454_pt1 | contig 20199 bp, 22 predicted proteins | sample MGYA00237868_ERZ511482 | MGnify/ENA metagenome assembly ERZ511482
TAATCCAAAGGGTAAGCTATCTTTGTATTTTATTCTCTGCCCGTCTGATTTTGACTGTAAAAGACTGTCAAGATTAAGACGAATCCGCAAAAGGTTTTATTCACTCAGATAAAAAGAAAATTTAAACCATATTATTATATAGTCTGCGGAGTTTGATATTTGAGGGATAAATGTCACCTGAACACGACAATATTTTGAATTTGATTGCCGCAACAATTTTTGCGGATCAACGTGTATATGACTCTGAAGTTCAAGCTTTCGCAAAATATTCGGCAAAACTGAAATCTTTGCAAACGGCAAAACCTAAGTTGACGGAAGCTCGAATTTTAGCTTGGTATGATAGCAATAAAGACGATATTTTGCTAAAAGTGAAGGCTCCTTATTTTAAGGACTGGTTCTACAGTCTTCTAGATCAGCTCTCAGATATAGATGAAAAAGAATCGATACTGGAAATCATGCAAAAAATTTCACGGGCGGATGGGAGTGTCCATGTGAGTGAGCGGGCGCTCTTCACCCTCGCAAAACGGTATTGGGATAAAATCTAATATCTCAAAATTAAACGGCGTGAGCTTCCTATTTCAGATTTTTCGTTTTAGACCCCTCTCATGCTCGACACACTATATCCCTGGCTAAAAGCCTTCCACCTCATCGCTGTCATCTTCTGGATGGCGGGGCTTCTCTATCTGCCGCGTCTGTTCGTTTATCATTCCTCTGCGAAAGTGGGCGGCGAGCTGGAAGCTAAAATGGAAGAGGCAGAAGTTAAACTTCTTCGCACCATTATGAACCCCGCCATGATTGTGGCATTTATTTTGGGTGTGGTCCTTATCGGATATAACGCATCGGCTGGCGGCGTGGCGATTTGGCTTTGGCTTAAAGTCGCGCTGGCACTATCGCTTATTGGATATCACGGATTTCTGTCAAAGACGCGTAAGCGTTTTCTAAATAGCGGTCGGCCCAAATCAGAAAAATTCTTCCGCCGCATCAACGAGGTTCCGGCGTTGGTCTCCATTGTGATTGTCATTCTGGCAATCGTGCAGCCGTTTTAGGATAAATTATGCCATTATGGGTTAAGATTGGTTTCGGCACATTTTTTGGACTGATTGTCCTGTTCGGTATTATCATGGCTTGGGCGTTCTGGATGATCCGCGTACCCAAAATTGAGTTCAATAAACAAGACCCAAATGTAGCCGAAAAACTGGAAGGGTGGTTCCAGCAACTTCATCATCATAAAATTGTGCCGTTTAACGGTACGGTATATGTTCGAAGCAAGAACGAGATTCTAATACGCAAAGCCTATGGTGTTGATGGTCAGGATCGCCCTCTCACACCGGATTCCTCTCTTCGCCTCGCATCTCTATCGAAACAGTTCACAGCCATTGGTGTTTTAACTTTAGTTCGGGATGATAAAGTTGATTTGGATGAACCAATTTCAACTTATTTGCCAGGCTGCAATTTTTCTGCGTCTCTGAATAGTCTTTTAAATCATAGGTCCGGCATTCCGGATGTTATTTATCAGAAGGCCCCTGAAACAGATCTTCTCACCTTGGAAGGTGTTGAGGCTTTGATGTGTGATGGCTCGGTTAAAGCGGCTCCCGCCGGAGACTATGCCTATTCAAATACAGGTTATCTTCTCGCCGCCAGAGCTATCGAAAGGGTGACAGGAGAGAGTTTTGAGACCTATATGCAGCGCGCCGTTTTCGATCCTTTGGAGATGAAGAATAGCCGTGTTTGGAACCTGGTTTCTGAGCGCCCCTTTCCAGGCCGTGCGGGCAGTTTTAGGTTTGTTCGCGCAACAGAAAAAGAGGCGCTTAATCCGTCTAATTTTGACGGGGTCGCCGGTGATGGGGGTGTATTTTCCAATTTAGATGATTTAGAAAACTGGGATCGCTTTTGGTCAGATGACAGACTGCTGCCTAATAAACTCAAACAACGCGCATTAACGCCAACTTCCGGAGATTATGCTTTTGGCTGGATCCGTGACGGGGATTGGGCTTGGCATAATGGTTCTTGGCTTGGGGCGCGAACTTACATGGCCCGCAATTTGAAAACGGGAGATTTGGTCATTTTATTAGATAACTCTTCAAATGTTCAGACAGATGTGATCGGGACGAGACTGAGGGCGTTTCTCGAAGATTAGGATTTAGTTCTGTGGGTTTTCCAGCAGGGACGCCTCTTCGCCCTCCAGCCAAGGAAAAGGCAGCTCAGCATAGGGTAATTCCGTCATGCCGCGACGCGTTCCGCCGCCATTATAAACATGATAAGCCTCCTGCCGGTCTTGGACGCGATCGCTAATGTCTTTGCGGTAATCTACGGTGAGGTTTTTCATCTCCTCACGGGATTGCGCGGGAGGCAAGTCTGCGTAACCGTCCAGCGTTTTAGCTTGAATACCTAAACGAATGCGAAGATGGCCGAGCTCATGATGGGCGGCATTGCAAAGCAAATCATCCCACTTGCCTTGGTCGGATGCGGTGGCCGTCTCGTAATTTTTCCAACGCGGCAATGTTACTAGAAAGGCGGAAGTCAATTCGGTTTGTTTCACCATCAGCTTATACCGATCCCGCGAGCCGGATATTGTGTAGGACAGGGAGGAGGGTGATAAAATTCCTGCGAGGGTCACGGCCCGCGGATTTACGCTATCTGTCTCCGGCGACACGCGGTCCTTAGCGGACTGCATTGACTCCAAAGGGCGTTTGTCAAAAATATATTTTCTAGCATCCCGATAGCGTCGACCTGACACATTATAATAGGTCACAACGGGCTGAACAAGTTTCAGCGTTACGCCGCTTGCGCTCCTATATAGATAGGTCGGTTGATTGATGATTGTTTTACCGTCATCGGCTGTGATGGGTTTAATTAGAAGCGGCCCGTCCTTACGAGGGCCAAGGCCGGGCAGGGAGAGCGGGGCATTAAATATTTCTTCCCCGCAGGGCGCGGCTCCAATCCAAGGATCGTTTCTTGCGATTCGCTCAAAATTTTCAATGCGGGGCAGATTCGCCGCATCAGGTGATGGGGTGTCGGGCAGTTTTACCGGCTCACGCGGGGTAATATCGGGCGCTATATAGGGCGTGCCTTCCGCGGAGTTGACTGTATCTTGAAGCTTCACAACAAAATGCGGATTAAAGGCGAGCAACACCAAACCCGCAAAGGCAAAAGACAGCAGAAATCCGCGCAGATATTTCATATAGGACAGTTTATATGTCGCTCATTTGAAATTCCATGTGACAGATATGTTATTTGCAGTTTGGCTATTTAAAAACGAAACGCTTGAGGCCGTCCGCTTCAAACGGTTTCCACTCGCCTTCCGGCTGCGCGAGGCGGTCTGCCAAAGCGAACATAACCAGCGGATTGACGCCGAGGCCAATATGGCTGGCGGGGACGCAAATATTTTCTGACGGGGTTTTGCCGGGACGCTGGATCGAGCCCTTCCACGCGACAACGCCGTCCGTCTTTGTATAGATAGAGGTTGTCGGTACGGGCGGGGCGACACTGATGGATTTCAGGCGTTGCTCCATTTTCTTATTGGGTTTTCCGTTGAAAAATTCATAGAGGCGTCCTGCATTGGAATGTTCCATATCGCCGGAAATTGGACTGCCGAGCGAGATGACGCTGCGCACCATATCTGGATTTGACCTCGCAACTTCGCGGGCAAAGACGCCGCCAAGGCTCCAGCCGACAATAGAAACCTTACGTCCATGGGTTTTATAGACTTTTTCCAACAGCAAATTCATCTTGGCTTCGCGCGTCGGATTGAATTTTAGATTCCGGCCAAGCCCCCAGCCATATGTCTCATATCCCAGATCATCGAGTAGCTTGCGCATGGGTTTCGTAGAGCGGTCGCTGGCGACAAAGCCCGGAAAGAAAATCACGGGGTGCCCGTCACCCTTTGGCAGGCTTTTTAAAAGACGCCGTCGCAGCGCGATAAAGCCGGCCATCTCGACGCTGGCGCGGCCACCTTCGGTCAAGGTCCAGAACAAAGCCGGCCCTTTGCGGGACAGGCCAAGTTGGGCCATGCCTTTTGGAGCGAATTTAGATGACGTCAAAGAGAGAGACATAAATGTCCTTAGTGAAGTGAAAGCTAAGCCTAATCTGAAAATGACCTTGCGGGGATTTCAATAACAGCGGGTTACTGTTTTTTTGCAGTCCCGTTGGTTTTCGCTTTTGCGGCAGGCTTAGCCGTAGGTTTGGACAGGGTCTTGTCCGTTTTGATGGATTTTCGGGCTGTCTTGGCTTTGGCCGATTTTTTGGCTGCCACCTTTTTGACAGGAGTTGTCTTGGCTTCAGTTTTGAGCGCTTTGACCTCTGCCAGGTGCTCTTCGAAACTCGCCTGAATACAGTCAGAATAAAAATCAGGATCCGGGATTGCGCTGCGGCAGGCCGTGAAGGCCAATGAGACTTCATCCGTATAACTATGCACAACATGGCCGAGCTTCACCCCGTCCACGAGGCAAAGCATCCCGTGCATGCTGACAAGCCGAGCGCCTGTAGAATAAATTGGCACGGGCGGCCCGGGCACATTGGTGACAACCGTATTGATCACAGGCTTGACGAGATCGGCGAGTTTAAATTGCGAATACAGCTTCGCGCCGATATTCATCATGGCCGCCGGGGCGAGCTTCGCCATTTCTGTCATCTGCCGTGCCCCCATGGCGCCGGTGAAATTTTTTGCTCTCACGGTTTCCTCCGTTACAAATCGCAACCGTTCTCTCGCGGACGCAATGTGAGAGCCAAGCGGAACAAACATGGCCGAAACTTGATTGCCCATCGTGTTTTTCTCACTGTCATCGCGCACCGATATTGGAGCCATAGCTGTCATAGAGCTATCGGGGAGGTCATTATAGTGTTCGAGATATTTCCGCATCGCGCCGCCAACGATAGACAGCATGACATCATTTAGCTTTGAGTCTTTGGCCAAGGCGCGAATGCCCTTAATATCACTCAGCATAAATGTTTTTGCGTCGAACATCCGGTGCGGTGAGACCGTGCCGTTAAAGCGGGTATTGGGGGCCTTGATCAGCGCATTAAAATCAAAGTCCTTTTTGATGAGGCCTTTGGCCGCGCGCACCGCGCCGGGAAGGCTGCGCCGCGCAGCATTGGCTTGCCGGATAGGATTTATCATATTGCTGAGCAAGCCGCGGGCAAACATACCGGCTTGGCTCGGATCGGCTTCGGGACGCCAATTATCGCGCGGCAGGGGCTCATCCACATTGGAGGTCATGGCGTGCGTTGCATTCATCATGTCGATTCCGGAGACCCCGTCAATCGCCGCGTGATGGACTTTGGTCAGCATGGCGTAAGAGCCCTTCGGAACGCCGGGAATATTGTCGAGACCCTCAACAACTGTGATCTCCCAGGGCGGACGGGATAAATCGAGCGGGCGGGCAAAAATACGCGCCGATTGAATACAGAGCTGCCGCCAATCGCCGGGCTTTGGCAGGGCGATGTGACGGACATGATATTCAATGTCGAAACGGCTATCCTGCACCCAATAAGGATAATCGATCCCAAAAGGCACTTTGACCAGTTTCTGTCGCATCGTGTCAGACATATGCAGGCGGTTTTCGATAAAAGACAAAATGTCTTTGAACCGGACAAACCCGCCTTCGGCGGTGGACGGATCATAGATCAGTATGGAGCCAATATGGACAGGCGCGTCCGCGCGCTCCATTGAGACAAAAACATTATCCAAGCCCTGTAATTGCTTCATGACATTCCCTTTTTCAGCCTCACATCAGGCCGTTTCTTTTGCTCCATGGCGAAACATCTTAGAAACAGCACCCTAATCGGGCGCGAGTCAAGAATTGCCCATATTTCTTACAAGGTCTTCTCTCGCGCGACGGCCGCACGCGGCATTTCACCTCGTTCGTTTAAGCAATCCCAATATGCCAAAACGTCGCCTTGTCTGGGGCGGTTCCTCATTCTAAGGATGGGGCGATAAAAACGTAAAGTGTTCTGAATGTTGACGATGTTGTTCGAAGGTTTTGACGCCATTTTATTGGCGCGGATTCAATTCGCTTTTACGATTGCGTTTCACTTTATCTTCCCCGCATTCACGATCGGGCTGTCGTCTTATTTGGCGGTTTTAAATGGCCGTTACCTGATGACCAAAGACGAGGTTTATCTTCGGCTTTTCAAATTCTGGATTAAGATTTTCGCGGTTAGTTTTGCGATGGGCGTCGTCTCCGGCATTACGATGTCCTATCAATTCGGCACCAACTGGTCTGTTTTCTCCGATCGGGCGGGGCCCGTTATTGGCCCGCTTATGGCGTATGAGGTGTTGACCGCGTTTTTCCTCGAAGCCGGGTTTCTGGGCATTATGCTCTTTGGCCGCGATAAGGTTGGGCCAAGGCTGCACATGTTTGCGTGCCTCATGGTGGCCTTTGGCACAGCGCTCTCCGCAACCTGGATTCTCTCCGTGAACAGTTGGATGCACACACCGCAAGGCCACATTATTGCGGAAAACGGACAATTTATGCCTGTTGATTGGATGAAAATTATTTTCAACCCGTCCTTTCCTTACCGCCTCGCGCATACGCTGACAGCCGCCTATCTCACGACGGCCTTTATCGTTGGGGGCGTCGGGGCATGGCATCTTCTCAAGGGCCGCAAAGATAATATTGGCGTGCAGAAAATGTTCTCCATGGCGATGTGGATGATTGCGGTGACGGCGCCTTTGCAAATTGTTCTGGGCGATTTGCACGGCATCAATACGTTGGAGCATCAGCCCGCAAAAGTTATGGCGATGGAAGGCCATTATGAAAGCCACCCGGATGGCGCGCCGCTTTATCTGTTTGGTGTTCCGGATGATGAAACCCAAGAGCTAAAATACAAAGTCGGTATTCCTAAGCTGTCTTCGCTTATTCTCAAACATGACTTAAACGCGCCGCTGGATGGTCTCGATACAATTTCTGACGAGGATCAGCCGCCCGTTGCGATCGTCTTCTGGTCTTTCCGCATCATGGTTGGGATTGGGTTTTTAATGCTCGGCGTTGGCCTGTTCGGATTATGGGCGAGGTTCCGCAAAAAACTATATGAAGCGAAGTGGCTCCACCGAGCCATGCTCGTCATGGGCCCCAGTGGTTTGATAGCTGTGCTGGCAGGTTGGATCACCACCGAAGTCGGGCGGCAGCCTTACACGATTTACGGCCTTATGCGGACGAGCGAGTCGGCTTCCCCGCTTGAGGCGCCTGCGGTGGGCGCGTCTTTGCTGGCCTTTATAGTCGTCTATTTTTTCGTGTTTGGCGCGGGCGTGTTTTATATCCTCCGCCTCATGAACCACGCGCCGGTCCTTGGCGAAAAAGGCATCGGCAAAAAAGATGGCCCAATTCGGACATCCGGCATTACGCCTGCGCAGCAGGTCGAAGAACAGACCGACATGGACGAGGTGAAAAAGTAATGGAAGGCGCAGCAATCAGCGGAATGGAAATTGTGCCGTGGCTCGCCTATGCGTGGGCGGGCCTGTTGGCGTTCGCGGTTTATGTGTATGTCGTGCTCGATGGGTTCGATCTGGGCCTCGGCATTCTTTATCCATTCTATAAGAAGAAAAAAGACCGCGACTTGTTGATGAATACGGTCGCGCCCGTTTGGGACGGCAATGAGACATGGCTCGTCCTCGGCGGCGGAGGGTTGATGGCCGCTTTCCCCTTGGCGTATGCGATTATCATGCCTGCGCTTTATGTGCCAATTATCGCTATGTTGCTCGCGCTCGTCTTTCGTGGTGTGGCTTTTGAATATCGCTGGCGGACAAAGCGTTGGCTCAAATATTGGGATATGGCCTTTATCGGCGGGTCTATCGTCGCGGCATTCTCCCAAGGCATCGCGTTGGGGGCGTTGCTGCAAGGCATCGCCGTGGATGGCCGGGCTTATAGCGGCGGCTGGTGGGACTGGCTCTCGCCTTTCTCCCTGCTGTGCGGCGTCGCTGTTGTTGCAGGATATGGATTATTGGGCGCGACATGGCTCATTATGAAAACGGGTGATGACGTTCAATCACGCGCCCGCAAACTTGGCTGGGGGTTTGGTTTGGCGACGATTGGATTCATTGGCGCAGTTAGCCTCGCTACACCGTTTCTGGATATCGAATATTATGCGCGCTGGTTCCAAAAGCCGGGCTTGTTTGTGACGATTCCAATGCCGCTTATAATTGGCGCAATTTCTGTGACGATGTTGGCGTCTCTCCGTCAGAACCATCATGAATACAGACCATTTATCTTGTCTCTGTCGTTATTTGCGCTCTGTTTTGTCGGACTTGGGATCTCCATGTTCCCCTATATCATACCGCCCCATGTCACGATCTTGGATGCAGCGACACCTTTCCGCTCGCAAATCTTTATGTTTGTCGGGGCCTGCGTTTTAATACCGCTCATTCTCGGATATACGGCCTTTGCCTATTGGGTATTTCGCGGCAAAGTCGATCCGGATGAGGGATATCATTAGTGAGGAAAACAGCGAAACAACTCGGTTGGTTTGTCGGCCTTTGGCTCGCGGGCGTGGCATGTGTATTGACGCTCGCCACGATTATCCGATGGATGATCTTGTAGGCGCTTGACGAAATCTGTCTTTTGCGCCATAGGACGTTTAGAAACAGGCCGTCCTGGCCCTGTCGCTTCTTCCGAACCATATATTTGATGGACTGACGCTACGCGCGATCATTCGGATAGCAAACTCTCCCAAACTAAAAGAATACCCCCATGACAAATTTACTAGACCAAGACCTCGATGAGATGACCGCTATCTCATTGGATGATCTCAAAAAGCTAAAACCCAAAGAGCTCACGAAATTTGCGGAAGAAGTCGGCATCGAAAATGCCGCCTCTATGCGCAAACAAGACATCTTCTTCGCGATCCTAAAAGACCTCGCTGAAGATGATGTGAAAACAGTCGGCTCCGGTGTATTGGAGGTCCTGAAAGACGGCTTCGCCTTCATGCGCGCACCGGAAGCGAACTACCTCCCGGGTCCCGATGACATTTATGTTGACCCGAAAATGATCCGGAAATATGGCCTGAAAACGGGCGACACAATCTCAGGCGAAATTCTCTCACCAAAGGAGAATGAGCGCTATTTTGCGCTGGCCGAAGTCACCTCTATCAACTTCTCTTCCATTGAAGACGCCAGCAATAAGGTTCACTTTGATAATCTCACGCCGCTCTATCCTGACCAGCGGTTCAAAATGGAAATTGAAGACCCCAGTTTGAAAGATAATTCGGGCCGTGTTATCGATATTGTTTCGCCTATTGGTAAGGGTCAACGCGCGCTTATCGTTGCGCCGCCGCGGACGGGTAAGACCGTTTTGCTACAAAACATTGCACATTCCATCGAGGCCAACCATCCGGAATGCTACGTGCTTGTTTTGCTGATTGATGAGCGCCCGGAAGAAGTGACCGACATGCAGCGCAGCGTCAAAGGCGAGGTGGTGTCTTCCACATTTGATGAGCCGGCAACGCGCCACGTACAGGTCGCTGAAATGGTCATTCAAAAAGCCAAGCGCCTGACGGAGAACGGCAAGGATGTTGTTATCCTTCTCGATTCAATAACGCGTTTGGGCCGCGCCTATAACACGGTTGTGCCCTCTTCCGGCAAAGTCCTGACCGGTGGTGTGGATGCGAACGCTCTACAACGCCCGAAACGTTTCTTTGGTGCTGCGCGAAATATTGAAGATGGCGGCTCGTTGACGATTATCGCGACGGCTCTCATCGATACCGGCTCCCGCATGGATGAAGTTATCTTTGAAGAATTTAAAGGCACGGGTAACAGCGAAATCGTGCTCGACCGGAAAGTCGCGGATAAACGTATCTTCCCGGCGATTGACGTCACCAAATCCGGCACCCGGAAAGAAGAGCTCCTCGTCCCGGCGGATGAGCTGCAAAAGACATATGTGTTGCGCCGTATCCTTAATCCGATGGGCACAATGGACGCCATCGAGTTTTTGCTCGGCAAACTCAAAGACAATAAATCGAATGCAGACTTCTTTGATAGCATGAATACTTAGTAATCATGAAAGTGAACACGTAGTGCCCGTAATCGGTCCGGGGGACCGATTACAACGGAGTGCCGAAACCGCTGGCGGTTTCGGATATTGAATATTTAGAGAGGCCTTCCGCGTTATGCGCGGAGGCCTTTTTCTTTTGTGCGGCTCACCCGCGCAAAAACAAACCCGCCTAACGCCCCGGCGAGCATCTGCAAGCCCAGCCCGAAAGTATCCCGCGCGCCGGCGATGATATGGGTATTGAAGAAGACCTCTTTCATCAGGAGTAACATGACGAGCAGAGCCGTTGCGCCGGCCACCATATATATGAGCAGACGCCCGAATTTCGTGAGGCGAAACAGCAACCCCCCTGCAAGGAAAGCCACAGCGAAAGCAATTCCAATAAATAGAATATAGAGACTGCCTAAATGGACAATGTCATATCCCGTCATGGATAGACGATCGCCCAAGCTTACATCCGCGCCGACGCCGCCTAGTTTTGCTATTACAGTCTGGGTCTGAAACCCGACACCCGTGATGACCGTCGCCAGCGAAGCCGCAAGCCACCCACCAATCCGTTTGATAATTGCGTTCATAAGACTATGGCTAAGGGAGGCACAGGTGTGAGGTCAAGCGGAGACAAGAATGCGTGGATTAAAAACAGGTTTCGGCTTTATGTGCGGCGCGGCTTTTCTGTCGGCCTGTCTGGAAGCGCAGCCTGCGCCCGACTTACCCGAGCGCCCGTCGACGGAGTTTACCGTGACGGAAATCGAATCGGGACTGAAAAAGCCGTGGTCCGTGGCAGAGCTGCCTGACAGCACATATCTGATTACGGAAAAGCCCGGCACTCTGTTACGCGTTTCGGGCAAGGGAGGCAGTGTCAAAATTGAAGGCCTGCCAACGGATATTTATGCGAGCGGCCAAGGCGGTTTGCTGGACGTTGTATTGGCCCCTGATTTTGCCGAGAGCGCGGAAATTTATGTTTCATATTCTTATGGAGAGGAAGGTGCAAACGGGACAGCGCTTTTGCGCGCTCGATTAGATGGAAGTATCTTGGACAACCCCACCGTAATTTTCCGCGCCAGCCAGCCAAAGGCAGGGAACTCGCATTTCGGCGGGCGGATCGTATTTCTGCCGGATGACACGCTGGTTCTGAGCTTGGGCGACGGCTTTGCTTACCGTGAAGACGCGCAGAAGCCCGATACGCATTTAGGCAAGCTCGTGCGGCTGACCCGCGATGGCGGTGTGCCGCAGGATAATCCCTTCCTCGGTAAATCCAAAGGCGGGCGGGCGTTCAAACCACAGATCTATTCTCTCGGCCACCGCAACGTCCAAGGCCTCGCCTATGATGCGCAGACCAATACACTCTGGGAGCATGAGCACGGCCCGCGCGGCGGGGATGAGTTGAACCGGATTGAGCCCGGTGTAAATTATGGCTGGCCGCTTGCCACAAAAGGCGTTGATTATAATGGCGCGCGGATTTCGCCTTATGAAACATTTGAAGGCACGGTTGATGCCATCCACGGATGGACGCCCTCCATTGCGCCGTCGGGCCTTGCGATTTATCGCGGCGATATGTTCCCCGATTGGAACGGCGATGCGCTGATCGGCGGGCTGGCCAGCCGGGACTTACGCCGTGTGGATTTGGAAAATGGCAAGAGTGTCGGTGAGGAAGACCTATTGTCTGATTTGGACGGGCGCGTGCGCGACGTCCGAATTGCTCGCGATGGTGCGGTTTTAGTTCTCCTCGACAGCAATGACGGAAAGCTATTGCGGCTCACGCCTAAATAGCTTTCAAAAGTAACGCTCCATTAACTGCGTTTGTTTTTGAGAATGAGTTGCAAAGTAATTGACACGCATTCTTAACTGGCGCATAGGGTGGGCATGATCCATTGCATCTGCAATAATATCAACACGGCCAAGGTCGACAAAGCGGCTGCGAATGGCGCGGAAACGGCAGCTTGTGTGCAACGCGCCTGCGGGACACGCTTTAACTGCGGGCAATGCCGCGTGGATATTGAATCGCGGCTGCGGGACTGGCGGATGGCCAATCCGGCTTTAGAAGCAGCGGAATAACCCTTTCTCCTTATAATTATTAAGACTGAAACACAGTCGCAAAGAAATACTTGCAAGTGATTTTCACCTGCACGGATTTCGATTGACCAAACGCATCCACTTGCGTCAGGACCGCGTAAGATTTTAAAAGCCCGAACAATCGGGTGTGCTTTTTAGGAGAGACACATGCGCGGTGATCCCAAAACTATCAAATGGCTCAATACGGCTCTCAAGGCCGAGCTGACCGCCATCAATCAATATTTCCTCCATTCGCGTATGCTCAAAGACTGGGGCGTGACGAAACTTGCCAAGAAGGAATATGAGGAGTCCATCGAGGAAATGAATCACGCCGATACGATTATTGAGCGTATCTTGTTCCTTGACGGACTGCCCAACCTTCAAGATCTCGGCAAATTGCACATTGGCGAAACCGTCGAAGAAATCCTGCAATGCGATATGAAGCTCGAAGAACACGCGATCCCGATGTACCGCGACGCGGTAGAGCATTGCGAAAAGGTGCGCGATTACGGCACGCGCGATATTCTGCAAAAAATTCTGATCGAAGAAGAAGAACATGTCGAGTATCTCGAAACGCAGTTTGACCTCATCAAACAAATCGGCATCCAGAATTACATTCAACTGCAAAGCGGCTCTGTAATCGACGGCGACGGCTAAGTTGCGTGAGTGTTATAATTAAAGAGAGCCCGTCTTAACGCCCCGCCAAGACTTTGCCCTTACGCCCTGTTACCTATGAAACGGGTTCTTTTCATATTGACGTCGGCACTCTTTCTGTCGGCTTGTGGGTCGGCGCCGAAGCCCATTGCGGGCGGCGCCCCGGGTGTTGAGACGGCTGGCGGTTTGGCGCTACGCGATTCCGCAGTTTACTCTCAGAAAGACTCGCGCTGGGCCTCTGACTTTTTGGGCAATACAAATGACACGATGGGCAGTGACGGGTGCTTGGTGACATCCGCGTCCATGGCGCTCACTAATCTCGGATTTCAGACCAGTCCGAAAGATTTGAATAAGCGCCTAACACGAACCAAAAGCTATACAAAAAATGGCTGGCTAATTTGGGACGGCATACGCCGTGTCACCGATGGGCGCGCTGTTGCCACCTATTATGATAAAGTCGACGGCCCAACCATTGACGCCTGTCTGCGCCGCGGCGATTATCCGATGGTGCAGTTTTACCTGCCCAGCGGACGCTCCCATTGGGCGATGATTGTGCGCCATGATGCGCGCGGCTATCACATGCGGGATCCGCTTCGGATTAGCAAAAAGCCATTGATTTTCCCCGCAGGGATAAAGGGCTATCGCGCGGTGCGGTGTATTGGGTTGGCAGATAATTCGTGACGTCGTTAGTTTTTATAGCGTTGCCGATATTGATTTCTAATTATGTCGCTGAATTATCCCACTCATTGTCGTGGTCAAATGGCACAAACGCCCGGGCCAGAGACCCGAGCGTCTTCAATTCGTAACGGGTTAAAGCGTTAGCCTTTATTGCCCATGACCTTGGCCAAGATGAACGACAGGATTGTGCCGCCTACGCCGCCGGACACAACGCCGCCGAGGATGCTACCGATATTTAAGCCGGCTCCATCTGCCGGGCTGGCAAAGATACCATCCAGTCCCGGAATCATTGGCGCGAGTGCTGCGAGGCCTGTACCGCCGACAATACCTGTCAGCATTTGAGCGCCTTTACCCATGCCCGAGCCGGTGAGTTTGCCCCCGAGCAAACCGCCAGCGCCGCCGCTGAGCAGCCCGAGTCCTAAACTAACTAAATCCATAATATTCCCCAATGTTTTTACGATGGCACGAGTGTGCGACCTAACCAAAGTTTGGAGTTTAAACTTTTGTTAATCAAGCAAATATGTCTGATTTCACTTACTTCAGCGTGTGATATGGCGAAACACGAAGAAAAGTTCTTGATTTGTTCTCGGCTCTCTGGTTGTTTCATTTCCGTCGAAAATATTTTTTGAGGCCAATATGGTTGCTCGCATCACCACAGTCGCATTTCAAGGAACAGAGGCGCGCCGCGTTGATGTGCAGGTCCAAGTGACTTCGGGCGGCAAGCAAATTTTCAACGTGGTCGGCCTGGCGGATAAGTCTGTTTCCGAAGCGCGCGACCGGGTCAGGGCAGCTTTTGTTTCATTAGGGCTCCACCTGCCGGGTAAGCGCATAACAATAAATTTAGCGCCCGCCGACCTCCCCAAAGAGGGCGCGCATTATGATCTACCCATCGCGATTGGGCTTTTGGCCGCCATTGGCGCCATCCCCGCTGATACAGTAGAGGGCTTCGCGGCCATTGGCGAGTTGAGCCTTGACGGCACGATCTGCGCGGTGCCGGGCGCGCTCCCCGCCGCCGTGATGGCAGCCAGCCATGATCTTGGACTAATTTGCCCCGAGCCCAATGGGGCAGAAGCGGCGTGGGCGGGGGATCTTCCCCTGCTCGCGCCGCAAACTCTCGTGCAGCTTATCAATCACTTCAAAGGCACGCAGGTCTTGGGCCGTCCAGTCGCCGGGCAAATGTTAGAGCCGGAGAGCGCGCTGGATATGCGAGATGTGCGCGGTCAAGAAACCGCAAAACGCGCAATGGAAGTCGCGGCAGCGGGCGGACATAATCTGTTGATGGTTGGGCCGCCCGGATCGGGTAAGTCTATGCTCGCCGCGCGTATGCCCGGATTGCTGCCACCTTTGGAAGCAAATGAGCTGCTGGACGTCTCTATGGTCCATTCCGTTGCAGGGCTGTTGCATAAGGGCGAGCTGTCGCGCGCCCGTCCATTCCGTTCTCCGCATCATTCCGCCAGCATGGCCGCGATGGTTGGCGGCGGGTCAAAAGCCAAACCGGGAGAAGCCTCGCTCGCCCATCGCGGCGTGTTGTTTTTGGACGAATTGCCCGAGTTCACCGGCATTATGGAGCAAACTCACCAAATATGGTGATGACAGGGCTTTTACCATGGTATAATGTTCGGTCATTATGGAACGACCTAACACAATCGCGGGCCTTCAGGCCAAACGCAAAGAGATGGCAAAGCTGCTGAAGCTGCTAGATCAAGAGTATAAGAAGGTTGTCTGCGACCTTGACCATATCGACGCCTGTATCCGGCTGTTCGATCCTGAAGCTGATATTCAGCGAGTGCGCCTGAATCGCTACGCGACGAAGCACAGGGCGAAGAAGGGGGAACATCAGCGGTTTGTGTTAGATTGCCTTCGTGAGGCCACAGGGCCGCTCACGTCGAAAGAAATCTCATTAGCTTGGATAGAGGATCGCGGGCTAAAGCCTGACGAAAGCACCCGCGTGATACTCACTAAGAGAACAGGCGCGACTATAAATGCCCTGAAGCACAAGGGTGTTGTCGAAAGCACAAGTTATAGGGATGGGTATAAGACTTGGCGCTTAGCGTCAGTTAATCCGTTGTTGGAAGGGGCGGCAGAACCGCCCCGACTTAATTAGTGTAGGATGTATTGACCGCCGGATGGAAAATCTGACGGTAATCTGTCAGCGGGTGGAACGAGCGGGTAGAGCCGCCCTTTCACCACGTCAGCAATCCGGCCTTGGTTGATAATAAAGTATGCGGCAATCTGGTCATACGGGATGCCCATCTTGCGCGCGAGTTTAATGATGGCGGCCCGCTCAGGGGTCACACCGTTTTTGGGAAGAGTTTTCAAGTCATTCACCTATAAATGACGTGCGGCCTCGCAGGCCTAACACGTGGCTTGCCAGCGGATTCTTCATAGGTTATGGTCTGTCCGGACGCGGCTGGCCCGCGTCCAAGACAGAACCGGTTGGCTTTATATGTCCACGTGCGACGTATCACGTCGCTTTAGATATAACATCAAAGCCTCCCTTCTTAATGTCTGCCCGTTTCAAAGCAGTAGGTTTATGTCTGGGAGGTGTTGATAGCGCCTCCCGCTTACCCGTCAGATCGACGGCGATTCCCCTATACCCACAAATCATGCAGTCGCACAAGAGCTTTGAGTCATTTTTTAGCGGTAAACGCATAGTTATACCTGTCGGGGGTTGCAAAATCGAGCGGAAAAGGTAAGGAGTAAAGCGTCACCCCTCGAAAAGGAGCCTAAAATGGCCAATCAAAGTCCTTCTTACGTTCATATCCCCATTGAAAAAGCCCTCGTTCGCGCAAAACAGTGGTTTGATGCCGACAGAACTAACGTTATTGACAGAGCTAGCGCTGCAAACCACATTGGATATTCCAGTCTTAGCGGCGCTGCGGACAAAATGTTAGGGACCTTAGCTCAATACGGGCTGGCAAAGTCGGCTGGTAAGGGTCAGGTGTGCATGACGCCACTCGCGATGGACGTATTTGTCCCAGATAGCGAAGATGGTCGCAGAGCAGCGTTATGGGAGGCGGGGAATTCCCCTCCGGTATTTAAAATGATTAACGATCATTTCGAAAGCCCTCCGTCTGAAAGCTCTTTAAGAAATTGGCTTATCCGAGCTAATTTTCAAGATCGCGCAATACTCCCTATTATGAAGTCTTATTTCAGAACAATGGACTATTTGGAGCGGGAGAAAGCTATCGTTAGCGGTGGCCCTTCAGCGGCAGAAAATGCGAAAGAGCAAGAGCCGGAGGCCACGGAGGTCCCAGGTGGTGCCAATATTGGTGATTCCATTCAATGGGAGCGCGATGGCATCTTTCAATTAGAAAGCCCCCTGCGGGTTCGTCACGTGTCTTCAGATGGTGCGTGGGTGTTCGTAGAGGGTAGTGAAACAGGTATTCCCATGCAAGAAACAATCGTTCGCGCCAGAACTGACTTAGCCCCACCGGCGTTCGTTCCGCCGCCGGTGCTTCCATTGGAGCCAAAGAAGGCGACCTCTACAGCACAGAATCAATTCAACATCGTCCAAGCAAAAGGTCTTTTACAAATTGATGCTGAAAATGTCACAGCTTCAGGCCTTCGCGCCCTTCGTAAGAAACTGGAAATCTACCAGACTCTTATGGATCTTAATACCGAGGACTTAGAGCCGTCTGAAGACGTTTTGGATTAACCTTGCCAGTATCCGCACCATGCATCTGATTTGCCAGATATTGCTGACGATCCGGCGACCATCAAAAACTGCATCCCGTTAGGGGTGCGGCGGGCGTCTTCGCGCCATGCCATCTCATTAGCGTATGACTGCAAGTGGCGTCCGGCGATATGGTGATGCGTTCCGACTTCAGCGCGACGGATGCGGCTAAAGAAGCTTTCTGCGCCGTTGGTGCAAGCGCCGTTCAAAGAATAGGCTTCAGAGTGATTGATACGCTTTATAGGGTAGCGGGCGGCTAAGGCGTCCCAGTGAGAAGCTTCGTCGGCATGAATAGTTGATCCGGCTTCGACAACAGATGCGGCGAAAGCAACGCCTTCAGCTTCAGACTTGCCAACATGAACGCGGGTTTGACCGCCACGCTCACGCGCGACAACAATGACTTGACGCTTGCCAGATGTGTTGATTTTACGGCGACGGTCTTTGCGGTCCTTACGCTCGTTAGCGGGCTTTACATATCCGCCTACATACATTCCGTCTACTTCGACTTCGCCGCGCAGTGCGCCGTTGTCACGGGCATTACCTATCGCTTCGCGCATTTTGTGAAGCAGAACGAAAGCTGTTTTGTAATCAACGCCAAGGTCACGTGAAAGCTGAAGGGCGCAATATCCTTTAGCGCCGTTCACAAACAAGGCGATTGCAGCAAGAATGTCGCGCACTTCCATTTTGCGACCGTGGAACAATGTTCCGGATGTGATGCTGAACTGCTTAGAACAAGCCTTACACTTGTATACTTGGCGTGTGGCAAGGTCGTAACTTTGATCGTGGCCGCACTTAGGACAAACAGGCGCGCCATTTGTATCTGCCCAACGGATACGCTTAAAGATGTCGCGAGCTTCGACTTCAGACAGGCGCATTACTTGAACGACTGAAAGTGTCTTAGCAGACGGGGAAAGTAGAAAGTGTTGGGCCATTTTATCCTCACCATATATGGTGATTACTATATGGCACTGGACAGACTCGCCGTCAACTGCTAAATCACCAAAAATGGTTATTTAGGTGATTTATGTCAGTTTTAGAGAAAACAAAGCCAAGTGCACCCCCAAAGGCAGTCCCCCGCAAGGCCTTGGCTATAAATGTGGAATATGAGGATAAGGCGAAAACGCTATTACGGGAGGCCATGACCAAAGAAGACCTCGACTATGACGGCCTCGCAAAGAGATTGAATGAGATCGGCGTCGATATAACAGGACGTGGATTAGCCAATAAGATCAGCCGGGGCGGTTTTCCTGCGTCATTTTTATTGCAATGCCTAGATGTCATAAAGGCAAACACATTGGACCCTCAACTGAATGAGTAGGTATGATCCGGAGCTTCAACAACGTGTTGGCAAGATTACAAACCTTGTGATCCTCGCTGCTGCCGCGATCTTTGTTCTCTATAAATGTACTGGATTGAGCAAATCTAAAGATGAGCGGTTGATGGATTGTTATATTAAAAACATGAAGGGCCAAGGCGAGCACATGGCAAATGCTGTTGAATATAACTGTAAGCAAAAGCTTGGAACGGAGAAATAGTCACCATATTTGGTGAGTTTGCTCCATAATGCCGGAGTTCACGCCGCAAGTGCTCGACAGCTTGCGCCAACCGCTGGAGACGGGCGAAATTTCGGTGGCCCGCGCAAATGCGCATGTCTCTTACCCCGCGCGCTTTCAACTGATTGCCGCGATGAATCCTTGCCGTTGCGGGACGGCAGGGGCAGACGGCATTGCGTGCCGCCGCGGCGCGCGTTGTGCGGCGGATTATCAAGGCCGCGTATCGGGGCCATTTATGGACCGTATTGATATTCAAATTGACGTTCCGGCCGTAACGCCTGCTGACCTCGCTTTGCCGCCAGCCGCCGAGGGCACGGCAGAGATCGCGGCTCGTGTGGCCGCAGCACGGGCCCGGCAGATGGAGCGTAATGACGGCGTTGTGAATGCCGCTCTCAGTCAGGTCGTCTTGGAAAAGGTCTCCGCGCCGGACGCCGGCGGTCAGAAACTTTTGATACAGGCGGCAGAAACGCTCGGTCTGACGGCGCGCGGTTATCATCGGGTGTTGCGCGTGGCGCGAACATTGGCGGATTTGGCGGGGTCAGAACAGGTTCACCGGCTCCATATTGCAGAGGCTCTGTCCCACCGACGCGCCAGAACGGGCCTTGTTTCAGGGGTGCCCACAGCGAAATTCGTGTCCCGTACGCCGCGAAACCCCTTCTATAGCTAGAAAAACCGTAAATTTTCACGGTTAAAGTCTTAATAAAACCTTGCAAAAAAACGCGTAAAAACTGTGATTTTGCGCCCTTCGGTAACCGTTCTTTTAGATTAGACCCCCAAAAGCATGAGGACGCCTTAACCATAAGTGCGCCTCAATTCGGGGATGTGGAACTGTGGTCTGGCAAGATTGAGGATAAACCATGTCACCAGACGACATTTTTGCGGCGCAATTTTGGCCTTGGCCCGACCCGGCCATTAAGCGCGATGTGCAGGGGCGCGTTCTATTTGTAAATGCGGCCTTTTTGGCCCTTTACGGCGGACAAGTCGAAGATTGGCGCGGCAATGCTGTTGGTGGTTGGCCGGCTCCGCAGGGGGCAGGATCTGCGCCTTACAGATTTGAAACACGCTTACCCGCAGCCGACGGCAGCGAACAAGTTTATGATTGGATGGAACAGGCCCTGGCAGACGGCAGCGCGTTTGCGCTTGCCAGAAACGTAACGGTCTTCACACACATGCCCGAACCGGATCCGGCGCAACCGGCGGTCCCTGAACAAAATCATACACAAGCCCCAGCTCAAGCTGATGCGCCTGTAACGCACGCTCCGGCACGTCATGAGCCTGCTTTTGAGCCAGCGCTCGCACAAATTAATGCTCCGGTAGAACAAACTCCAGCCCCAGCTATCGAAGCCCCGTCTATCCCTGACGCGCCAATTTTTCAGGCGGAACCCGAACAAATTGATGTCCCGGAAATAGAGATACCTAATATCGATATTCCATCAGATGACGCTTATGCACTCACAGAACCACATCAGGCAGAACCGGCACCGGCTCAACCTGTGGCGGAAGCCGCGCCTGTTGTTGAACAGCCGCGTGAGTTTGAACGCCGCGCCCTCCCGATTGAGGACGAGTCAGCGGTTCTTGGAAATAATTGGCGGGATGCGGTTATCGC
>ENA-ORXT01002810-ORXT01002810.1-marine-metagenome-genome-assembly--contig:-NODE-2810-length-20179-cov-3.932693_pt1 | contig 20179 bp, 16 predicted proteins | sample MGYA00237868_ERZ511482 | MGnify/ENA metagenome assembly ERZ511482
ACTTTGCTATTGTTACATATCCAAAATCGTAGCGGACCATTGTGTTTTGACACTAAACCTCCACCCCCTCCACCCCCATTCCAAAAAGAGCAAAGTCATATTTCGTTGGATCGCCAGGGTCAAAGCGACGTACGGCGTCGGTCAATTCAACTACCGCCCGCCAATCGCATTGTTTGCGTTTAAGGAGGCCAAGCTTGCGGGCCACACGCTCTACGTGTACATCAAGCGGAAGGCAGAGCTGGTCGGGCCGGATGTTGGTCCAGTCGCCAAAGTCAACGCCCCGATCGTCTTGCCGGACCATCCAGCGCAGGTACATGCAGAGGCGCTTGCAGCGTGATTTTCGCTCGGGCGTAGCGACGTGTTTCCGGGTTCGGTTGGGGGCCTCAGGCAGGGCGAAAAAGTCGTTGTGGAAGCCGCGCAGGGCGGGTTCAATGGTTCGGTCTTCCGGCCGCAGGTGGCGGGCGAAAGCGGCCTCCAGACTATCGTGCTCCCGGTAGTATTGTTGAAGAAATTCGAGGAAGTACAGGGTGTCAGTGTAGGTGAACGTGCGGTGTTTCCATTCGGCGAAGCGGGCGCGGTCTTCCTCCCGGTGTTCGGTGATGAAGCGGTAGGGTTCGCCGCCCATCAACTCGATGAGTTGAGCGCCCTTGTCGATGATGGTCGCCCGCCGGCCCCAGGCCAGTGTCGCTACCCAGAAACCAACGATTTCCCGATCTCGTACGTCGTTGAAGGCATGGACCAGCCCGATGGGGTCGTCCGGTATGAAATCGGGTTTGTTGTAGAGGTCGTGGTAGTGGTTGAGCGTAGCGGCGATGGCTGCTTTTGTTCTTCTCGGCATGCAGAAGTTACAAATGAAAGGCAGCTCCTGTTGCCGGGGATCGTCACAAAAAGGACACAAGCCGGATCATTACCTTAACAGCTAACCTAAATGCCTTATTTTTCCGTTGTATTTCGGTTAAACGCCTTGCTATGAAATTTTTGACGCCCCTATTGACCCTGTTAACCTGCATTTTTCTCGTCACTTCAGTAAGTGCGCAGCAACTTGACTACCGTCAGGGAGAGCTGATCGTGCAGTTGGGCGCGGACGTAGATGCAAAGCGATGGATGAAGGCAAGGGGCGAACTCCTCGATTGGCAGGAGCTCGGGCGTAGCCAGCCTACTTACCTGCTGCGTTTTGACTTCAACGAATACGGAGAAGAACAACTCCGGCGTAAACTCTGGAAAGACCCCGCCGTAGAGCTCGTGCAGCTGAATCACTTACTCACCAAACGCGCCCGACCCAATGACCTTCGGTATGACGACCAGTGGACGCACCGCAACGTGGGCCAGATCAACGGCGTCATCGGCGCTGACCACAACGTGGAACCCGCCTGGGACACCACCACCGGTGGCCTGACGGCCAACGGCGACACCATCGTAATTGCCGTCCTCGACGACGGCGTAGACCTCGACCACGAAGACCTCGTCGGTAACCTCTGGCGCAACCACGACGAAATTCCGGGCAACGGCGTTGATGACGACAACAACGGCTACGTCGACGATTACTTCGGCTATGACTCCGAAGACAACGACGGCAACCCGGATGCTGGCCCCTCCGACGATCACGGAACCCCCGTCGCAGGCATCATCGGTGCCGTCGGCAATAACAGCACCGGTGTTGCCGGCATGAACTGGTCCGTGAAGCTGATGAACATCCGCAATGGCTTCCTCTCTTCGGAAAGTGAAGTACTGCAGGCCTACAGCTACGCCCTCGAAGCCCGGGAGCGCTACAACGAGACCAATGGCACGGAAGGCGCTTACGTCGTAGTGACCAACGCCAGCTGGGGACGGGACCGCGGCAACGCCGACGATAGCCCCATTTGGTGCAACCTCTACGACCGCCTCGGCGAAGCCGGCATCCTCAACGCCGGTGCCACCATCAACGCCAATATAAACGTAGAAGAAGAGGGCGACCTGCCCACCAACTGTACCAGCCCCTATCTGGTGGGAGTCACTAATCTGAATACGCTGGACAACAAAGTCACGAACGCCGGCTTCGGGAATGTATCCATTGACCTGGGGGCCTACGGAGAAGAAACCTTCACAACGGAGATCGGCAACGCCTATGGCTACTTTGGTGGCACCTCAGCGGCAACGCCGCAGGTGGCCGGCGCCATGGCGCTGCTCTATGCAGCACCCTGCCAGACTTTTGCCGAACTGCTGGCCGCTGATCCGGCTGCTGCTGCCCTCACCGTCCGGGAAGTGCTGCTGACCACGGTTAAATCCAACAGTTCCCTGCTGGGCATCACCGTTACCGGCGGTCGCCTCGACCTAGGAGCGGCGATGGCCGAGTTGATGTCTCGCTGCAACGACTGCCTGCCGCCCACCAGCTTTACGGCCAGGCCGATCACCGGATCAGCCACCAGCCTGCGCATCGACTGGAAAGCCATCGAAAGCCTCAATGGTCTGACCCTCCGCTTCCGCGAAGCAGGGACGCAAACCTGGACCGAAATTGCGGATCCGTCCGCTCCCTACACCCTCGATGGTCTGCCCGCCTGCGTCGCCTATGAGCTTCAGTTGCTGGGCAACTGCGGGGATAAGAACGTGGAAACGTCAGTGGTAACGACTTCCACTGATGGCTGCTGTGCCATCCCGGACGACTTCGCCGTGGAGGCTTTTGACGGAGAGGTCTTCCTCGTCAGCTGGACGGCTTCCCTGGCGGGAGAGTTCTACCGCGTCCGCTACCGGAAGCAGGGAGATGATGACTGGATTACCCGGACCTCCGTACAAAACCAGCTCGGCATCGCCGGAGATATCGACCCCTGTACCCCCTACGAATTTGAGTTTCAGACCGACTGCGATACGGCGCAGACCGACTTTGGCCGCAGGATGGTATTGCTAAGCTCGGGCTGCGGCTCCTGCCTTGAAGAAGACTACTGCATCCCCGATGAATTCAGCAACAACCAGGAGTGGATTCGCCGGGTGGACCTTGGCGGACTGCTCGTCAATGAAAGCGGCCGGGAAACTGATGCTTATAAAAATTATGGAGAGGTGACGAGTGAGACATTCGTGCGGGGAGGCGTTTACCCGCTCCGCATTACCCCTGGCTTCCCGGGCGGGGAGGGTATTGAAGGCTTCCGGGTGTACATCGACTGGAACCAGGACGGTTTCTTTGCTTCCTCCGAAAACGTGTATGAAGGCAGCAACGAAATCGGCGAGGCCACCGAATCTGAGATCATTGTACCGGACAATGCCGTGCTGCAACAAACCCGGATGCGGGTGATGATGCAATTCCGCGGCGTAAGGGGATCTTCCTGTGGCTCTAATGGCTTCGGGGAAGTAGAAGACTACTGCCTGGATATTGCCGAGGCGGAGGGCTGCCCCGCGCCGCGCCGCCTGGCGGCGGCTTATGACGAAGTCGAAGACGTGACGGTAGTGAGCTGGGCGGCCTCCGCCGCCCCGGGCGGCAGCTACCGCCTCCGCTACCGCCTCCGTGGCACAATGGATGCCTGGACCGAGGTGGACACCGAAGGAACGAGCCTGGAAATTGAGGACCTTAACCTGTGTGGCGCCTACGAAGTCGAACTGGCCAGCCTCTGCGACGGCGGAGCGGGGCCGGCCCGTATCTTTTTCTTCATGGACGATTGCACGGATACGGATGATCCGCAGCTCTCCGCTGCTGAGTGGACGGTCTTCCCCAACCCCGCATCGGAGACGACGCGGGTACGCCTGAACGGAAGCCTGCGGGTGGAGGCCCTCACCCTGCTCTCCATCCGGGGCCGGCACCTGCGGTCAGCGCCGCCCATTGCTTCCGCTATGCTTGATCTGGACCTGCACGGTATTCCTCCCGGTATTTACCTCCTGGAGTTGCGCGCCAGCGATGGCCGGCGTGGCGTACGAAAACTGGTCGTGCGGTAAATTCCCCGTACCCCTGGCTTCAGCCGGAGGGTAAAGTGTACCTTACCCAGTCTAATTACATTCCATGTACCGCTTCTTCCTCCTCCTCGGCGTCATCGCCTCCACCATCGCCTGCCTCTGGCTTCAGACCGCCTGGTACTGGCCGGGAATTGCCGCTTTTGTGTTGGCAGTGTTGTTGCCGGTCTGGCGACGGGGTGGCTTCTATTTTGCCTTCCTTGGCGGGTTGCTCGTATGGGGTATTTATGCAGGTTTTCTTCACTTTGACTCTGCGGGGAGACTAAGCGACCGACTGGCCATCACCTTCGGCCTTAACTCCGGCTGGATGCTCGTAGCGGTAACCGCCTTATGGGGTGGGCTCACTACTGGTCTGGGCGGCTGGACCGGCGCGAGCCTGCGTCGCGCGCTGGCAAAAGACGGGCCAAAAGAAGCTTTAACGGATAAATAACGGCTTGGGGTCGGATACAACAATACGGTCTTGACCGTATTTTTTGTTTCTTTAGGCGACTAAATACGGATCATGGCCACCACGCACACTGCACCGCCCGAGATGAAGGGCAATATTTTCGGGCAAAAGCCCGCTCTTTTCGTTCTCTTCTTCACGGAAATGTGGGAACGCTTCAGTTACTACGGAATGCGGGTTTTGCTCGTGGTCTTCCTGGTAAAAGTAGCCTTCGGGGACAGCCCCTGGGACCGTGCCGATGCCTTGGCCCTCTACGGTATTTATACGGGTTTCGTGTATTTCACGCCAATGATCGGTGGCATCATCGCCGATAAATACATCGGCTACCGAAAAGCGGTGCTGGCGGGTGCTTTGATCATGACCCTCGGCCACGCCTCCATGGCGCTGGAAATTGACTGGGCCTTTTACCTCGGCCTATTACTGCTGATTATTGGTAACGGACTGTTTAAACCGAATATCTCCTCTATCGTAGGCCAGCTCTACGACAAAGAGCCGGAGCTTAAGGATGGTGCCTACACCATTTTTTACATGGGTATCAACGCTGGTGCCTTCCTCGGTATCATGCTATGTAGCTACTACGGAGAGAGTGCGGACTGGGGCTACAGCTATGGCTTTGGCCTGGCGGGCATCTTTATGTTCATCGGCCTGATACAGTTCTTTTTTGCGCAGGGTATTTTCGGGCGGATCGGCCTGGCCCCAAGCGAGCTTCAGTCGTATGACGATCATCTTGTCAGCGCTTCCGCCGTAGAACCCGACGGGGCTATTATCGATGCACACCTGGCTAAGGGGCTGGATTCATCTTTGGGTGAGCTGCCACCTGTTTCAAAGGGAGACGGACAGGAAGGCCCGCGCGCCATCCGCTGGGCGATCATCGGAACAGCCATCGCTGCGGTGGTTTATTTCCTGATCGTAACCTTCATGGACCCGCAAGCCAATGCGCTGCAGACCTTCAGCCGACAGTTCATGCCCCCCATCATTATCGGTGCGGTTATTGCTTTCGTAGGCTGGATTGTTTCCGACAAATCACTCCTGAAAATTGAACGGGACCGCGTGTGGTCCATCATCGTCTTCAGCTTCTTCATTGTCTTCTTCTGGTGGGCTTTTGAGCAGGCAGGTGGCTCCATGACCATCTTTGCCCTCGATTATACTGATCGGACGCTGGACGGAGATAGCGCTGGCACCTTCCGCATTGCCAATACCCTGCTAACGGTAGTTCCGGTAATGGTACTGACCTACGTGTTACTTAAGTTGTTCAGCATTACGTTCAAGCACTACTCCGTCGCTAACTTGGTGCTTGCACTGGCTTTCGTCATCGTATGGATTTTGATTGGGATCATGCTGTATGAGCAGTTTACCACTACGGAGCCAGAAGTACCCGCGGGTTGGTTCCAGATATTCAATAGTCTGTTCATCATTTGTTTTGCTCCGGCTTTTGCGAAGCTGTGGGAGAAGAAAATCTCATGGCTAAAAGCGGGTCCGGTCAAGTTCGCTATGGGCCTTATTCTGCTGGGAATCGGATTCCTGATCCTTGCCCTCGGTGCGATGAGCATTCCTGATGGAGCCAAGACGGCAAGCGTGAGTATGTTCTGGCTCATCGCGGCCTACCTCTTCCATACGCTGGGCGAGCTTTGTATCTCGCCGGTGGGCCTCAGCTACGTATCTAAGCTGGCTCCCGTTCGCCTCATCGGCCTGATGTTTGGTGTCTTCTTTGTGGCGAATTTCATCGCCAACTTCGCGGCTGGTCTTACCGGTTCTTACATTGAACCGATTGCGGAGCAGGTGGGGCTCAGTGGCTTCTTCCTCATCTTCGCCGCCGTGCCAATCACGGCTGGCCTCGTCTTCATCTCCATCTCCGGCTGGATGAAGAAGATGATGCACGGGATAGAGTAAAAATAGATTGATAGAGCTGCCGCTTATTGGATGCACGGCAGCTCTGTCTTTATTTATGGTAAAATCCCGGTGGAGGAGCTCCGCTCCGAAACTCCCGAGCGCTTGCGCGAGTGTAACGTTAACAAGCTTACAGACATGTGCACCTTTGCTCCATTCACGCCGCAAGCGGCTGGCTTTTCGGAGCGGAGCTCCTCATCCGGGGGACAGTCGGAGCATGATTTAATGGCGCGGCCGCAGGTGCAAAGTGCGTCAAATGCAAGCCTTGTTTCCGGGCAAAGAATCGATCTTCTTCTGAAGACATCCGTTTATGGGTGTATGAAAACCATTAGCCCTGACATTTCCGATAAAAGACGGCTCTACGAGATACTGGCCATTGCCGCTCTCGCCTTCGGGCGTTTGCTGTTCATGGTCGAACTGGGCTGGCGGCTTCCCTTTATCATCGTGGTTGTTGTGGGCTGGAGTAGCTACGTATACTATCGCCTCCAGGCAAAACCGGAATTGCGCAGCTACTGGGGTTTGCTGACGGATGGCTTTTGGTCGTCCTTCCTGAAGCTATTACCGATTGCCCTGTTGTGTATCGCCAGCTTTCTGGCCTACGGCTTTTATTTTGAGACAGAGGTGCTGGACTGGACGCTGATCATCATCGTACTCGTTTATCCGATTTGGGGCATCGTACAGCAGTTTCTGGCCCTGGGCATTTTTGCCCGTAATCTATCCGATGGCTGGGGCGGTAACCGGCCGGAGTGGCAGGTGATCTTGCTTACCGGTGGGCTTTTTGGCTTGATTCATTATCCCTTTCCGCTGTTAATGCTGGCTACCTTTTTTCTGGGCCTCGTCTACGCCTGGCTGTATTTACGGGGATACAACCTGCTGGCACTTGGGGTCTACCACGGCGTCCTGGGCGGCGTGTTTTTCTATACGGTGTTGGGGCGGAACTCTTTTTTGGAGGCTTTTGGGTAAAGGAGCGTAGCGACTTTGACCGTACAAGTGCTTTATGTGAGTGTCGCTACCGCACTTACACGCTTCGGGAGCCTCCGGCCCTGTTCGCGATCGGAGCTGGAGCTCCTCCGCCCTACGATCGCTTTGGGCGGAGGAGCTCCAGCTCCGACCAGGCTCTGGATAATAAGCAACTAATCGGTATGTAAGTCGGCTCTTGCCCGTTATCTTTATCGCCATGTCGCAACTGCGTTCACTTGTTATCCTACTGATCAGTGTCTGCCTGTTTTCCGCCTGTCAGCGGAATACGGAGCCCGAATACCGCTTCCGCGCCGCCCTTTGGGCCAACGAGCGCCATACCTGGTATCTTGCCATGCAATCATTTGCGGAAGAGGTTTATGATAAGTCCGATGGCCGCATCGAGGTGGAGGTGTATCCCTCTGAGCAGCTGGCGAAGGAGATAGAGGCCATTCGCCTGATCCAGGCCGAAGTTATCGATATGACCATCACGGGCTCACTGCTGAGTAACTGGATCGAAATTGCCGCCTTCTGCGAGCTGCCCTTCCTGCTGCAAAGTGATGCGGACCGGGACGCGCTGCTCAACGGCCCCGTCGGCCAGCGCATTGAACGGGAGATGCTGGAGCGGACGGGCCTTCGTCCGCTGGGCTATTTCATCCGCGGGCCGCGGCACCTTACGGCCAACCGGCCGATCAAGCATCCCGACGAACTCAACGGAATGATCCTGCGCGTCCCCAATGTTCCCTCTTTCGTGACGGCCTGGGAGGCGATGGGAGCCAAGCCCACGCCAATGGCTTTCTCTGAGGTCTTTACCGGCCTGCAACAGGGGACGATCGAAGGACAGGAGAACCCTTTTTCGCTCATCCTCAATGCCGGTTTTCCGGAGGTGCAGCAGTACGTCAACCTTACCGAACACGTCATGAGCTGGAGCTACCCCGTGATTGGTGAGCGGCAGTTTCAGGCAATGCCGGCTGACCTGCAAGCCATCGTCACCGACGCCGCCAGGAATATGCAAGCCTACGAGCATGAGCTCTTTACGACCAACGAAAACTCCGTTAAGGCCGAACTGGAAAATCGGGGGATGACCTTTGTGGAAGTAGATAAAGCTGCTTTCCAGGCAAAATGTGAAGTGGCGATCTACGAAAGCCTTAGCCCGGAGATGCAGACCGTTTACAGGGGTTTTATCAGCGAACGAAAAGCCGCCCGCCAATGATTCGTCAATTACACAAAAACCTCCGCCGTCTGCTGAAGTACGGCATATTACTCAGCACCTTCGGTTTGCTGGCCAGCGTCCTGATCCAGATTTACGGTCGCTTTTTCCTGGCGGCTTCGCCGCCCTGGACGGAGGAAGCCTCCCGGCTGTTCTTCATTTACACGGTTGCCTTTGCGGCGGCCCCGGCACTGGGCGAAGGGTATTTCATTGCGCTGGATTTGTTGCCGAAGGGGCTACCGGATGTTTGGCGGCAGCGGCTGGGCCGCGGCGTTCAGTTCATCATCATCGGGCTTTGTGCCGTGCTGGCGGTGTATGCCTGGGGCTTTGTGCGGCTCGGCTTCGCCGAGCAGTCGCCGGGGATGGGCTTCCGGATGGCGATTGCCTTTTTCAGTGTGTTCCTGCTCTTCGCCAGCGTGGCGATGCTGGAGCTGTTGAGAGTAGCCCGGAGCTGACGTCATTCATTCATTCAACCATTCATCCATTCACTCTTATGCTCGCCCTGCTGGTCATCGCTTTCATCATTTGCCTGCTACTGCGCTTTCCCATTGCCTTCGCGCTGGGGATCTCCTGCCTGGTATACTTGCTGGCCAGCGGCACGCCCCTGATTGTGGTGCCGATGAAGCTGTATTCCGGCATCGACGTTTTTGTCTTGCTCAGTGTACCTGGCTTTATCCTTGCCGGTAATCTGATGAATGCGGGAGGACTGACGGCGAAGATCATCAACTTCTGTAACCATCTCTTCGGCCACATCCGGGGCGGGCTGGCGTTGGCCAACGTAGGCACATCGATGCTCTTCGCGGGCATCTCCGGTACGGCGATTTCTGACACGGCCAGCATTGGCGCGGTGATGATTCCCGCGATGAAAAAGGAGGGCTACGACGGTGATTTTGCGGCGGCCATCACGGCGGTGTCTTCTACCGTCGGGCCCATCATTCCGCCGAGTGTACCGATGATCATTGCGGCGACGCTGAGCGGGCTCTCCGTCGGGAAGTTGTTCCTGGCCGGGGTGATCCCCGGTCTGCTGCTGGGGCTGGGGATGATGGCGGTCGCTTACGTGATCTCCCGCCGACGGAATTACCCGAAGCGAACCCGAAGTTCCTTCGGTCAGATCGGCCGAAGCTTCGTCGATACTTTCTGGGCATTACTCATGACGGCCATCATCCTTTTTGGCATCATCGGCGGCGTATTTACCCCGACGGAAGCTTCCGTAATTGCCGTTATCTACGCCCTGTTTATTGGCTTATTTGTTTACCGCAAGCTTAACTGGAAGCGCATACTGGTGATTACTATCGACAGCATGAAGGTGTCGGCTTCCCTCATGGTGATCATCGGCTTCGCCAATCTATTTGGCTGGATCCTCATTACGGAGCAATTTCCCCAGTGGATTTCGGCGGAGATCACGGCCCTGACGACTAATAAATACGCCGTCCTGCTGCTGATCAACCTGCTGCTGATCATCGTTGGTACTTTCATGGAAACCGTAGCGGCGCTGCTGATTCTCTTTCCCATCTTATTGGGAGTAGCTACGGGCGTAGGGGTGGAGCCGATTCACTTCGCCGTCATTGCGGTACTGAACCTCGTCATCGGGCTAACGACTCCACCACTGGGGATTTGCCTGTTTGTGGCAGCGGGCATCGGCAAGGAGTCCATTGGTAGTGTGAGCCGTGCAAGTTTGCCCTTCTTAGCCTGTAACCTGGCCGTGCTGGCGGTGGTGACGCTGGTGCCGGGGGTGTGTTTGTGGTTGCCGGGACTGTAAACGGTCGAGGAGTTGCAATTCCTCGACCGATGCGCTCCGAGTCGGGTATTTACTCGGGACATAATTCCTCGACCGAAAGGCTACACTTCCTGCAACCGTACCAATTTCTCATACGCCCCCTCCAGCGCCAGCAATTCCCCATGCGTCCCCCGCTCAATGATGCGCCCCTGATCTAGGACGAGGATCTCGTCCGCTTTCTGGATGGTGGACAGTCGGTGGGCGATGACGAGGGCCGTACGACCGTTCATTAATTTCTGAAGGGCATCCTGCACAAGGCGCTCGGACTCGGAGTCGAGGGCGGAGGTGGCTTCGTCGAGGATGAGAATATCGGGATTACGGAGGATGGCCCGGGCGATGGTGACCCGCTGCCGCTGTCCGCCGGAGAGTTTGCTGCCACGGTCACCGATGTTGGTCTGGTAACCATCCGGACTGGCTACGATGAAGTTGTGGGCGTTAGCGACCCTGGCGGCTTCGTATACCTGCGCTTCCGTGACACCCTCAAGCCCGAAGACGATGTTATTGTAGACGCTGTCGTTGAAAAGGATGGCCTCCTGGGAGACGATGCCGAAGCGGTTGCGGACGTCGCGAAGGCGCAGGTCGCGAAGGTCCTGTCCATCGAGGGTGATGCGGCCATCCGTCGGGTCATAGAAGCGGGGCAGCAGGTCGGCGATGGTAGACTTCCCGCCGCCGGAGGGGCCAGCCAGGGCGAGGACTTTGCCCTTCGGCAGATCGAAACTAATGTTTTGCAGAACGAAAGGTCCGTCGGGGGTGTAGCGGAAGCTCAGGTCCTCCACTGCTAGTCCAACTTGCATGGCATCCAGCGTTTGCGCCGCTTTGGTAGCCTTGTAGTTTGGTAGTCCGGTAGACGGTAGATTGTCGAGTAGGGGGTTCTCAATATCGAGTACTGCGTCTACCCGTTCCATAGCCCCGAGGCCTTTCTGCACGTTGTACCAGGCTTTAGAGAGTTTCTTGGCCGGGTCAATAACGAGGTAAAAGGCGAAGATGAAAGAGATGAAAGTACTGGCCTCCATTTCTCCACTGAAGACCTGCCGGGAGCCGTACCAAAGCAGCAACGCCACCGTAGCAATGCCGAGGAATTCGGTAAGCGGACTCGAAAGATCCCGCCGCCACAACAGCCGGATCAGCTGCTTGCGATAGCCGTCGTTCAGCTCCGCAAATTTTGCCGATTGGTAGCGCTCCGCCCCAAAGCTTTTAATGATGCGTAGCCCGCCGAGGCTCTCCTCCGTACGGCTTACGATCTCACCTAATTTTTCCTGCACCAGGCCACTGCTGCGCTTGAGCTGTTTCCCGATGCCGCCGATGACGACACCCGTAAAAATCATGAGGCCGAAGACGAAAAGCGTCAGTTGCGGGCTGATGAAAATCATCATGGTCAGGGTGCCAACGATAATGAAGGGCTCGCGGAAGATGGATTCCAGTACGTTAAGAATACTGGCTTCTACTTCCTGCACATCGGCCGTAATCCGGCTCAGCAGGTTTCCTTTTCGTTCCTCAGAAAAGTAGCTGAGTGGTAGCCGAAGGAGGTGGTCATAAAGTGCATTCCGCAGATCGCGAATGATACCGTTGCGGACCGGCGACATAAAGAACAGCGCCAGGTAGCGAAACAGATTCTTGAAGAAAAACGAGGCCAGAATCATGATGCAGACGTAAGCGAGTGTCGTTTCCTTGCCGTACTCCGCAATCCAGTTAGAGATGTGGAAGCCGGCGAACTGCTCAAAGTCTGCCGAATTGCGGATGGCCTCGGGCGATTCCGTCACAACGGTCGTGTTCTCGAAAAGAATGTCGAGAAATGGCTTCAGGATTGGCACGGACACTACGGTGAACAGGGCCGTGAGGATATTGCTGATGATCGCCAGGATCACCAGGCCGCGATAGTTGGCCATGTAGCCGAGGAGACGGCGGAAGCTTGACATTGGTATTTTGGTTCTTTGGTCTGTTGGTTCTTTGGGCTACCGCATTTTATAGGGGGTAAAGGTAGGCAAGGAGTAAAACAATCGGCTTTGAATAATGGTTGGTTCAGTAATCTGATCAGTAGAATTGATCCGGCTGAAAAAGGTATTTCTCCATTCTCCTATTGAGCAAAAGACTTTCTCATACGTATGAGCATTATCAAAAAATCCACCCTCACTTTCCTGAAAAAATTAGCGAAGAATAACGACCGTGACTGGTTTCAGGAGAACAAAAAAGTGTATGAAGCTTCACGGGAGAATACAGCGGAGTTCGCGGATGCCCTGCTGGAAAAATTGCGGGAGAGCGACGTGCTGGAAACGATGAACGGAAAGAAATCCCTTTACCGGATTTATCGGGACGTTCGTTTCAGCAAGAATAAGATGCCCTATAAAACCAACTTCGCCGGTGGCTTTACGAGAGACGGGAAGCTGCGGCGCGGTGGCTACTATTTCCACCTGACGCCCGACGGGAACGACACCGACTTCATTGGCGGCTCAATGGTAGGCGGCGGTTTTTACGGTATGGAAAGTCATGATCTGAAGCGGATGCGCGAGGAGCTGGCCGTTGACGCATCGCCCCTGCGCGAGATCATTGCCAACAAGGACTTTCAACGGATTTTCGGCTACATGCGCGGCGAAAAACTGAAGACCGCTCCGAGAGGCTACGACAAAAACCACCCTGACATCGACCTGCTCAACCACAAGCAGTTCTACGCCTTCCGTTCTTTCTCCGATAAAGAGGTTACTTCTGCTGAATTCCTCGACCTGAGCCACGAGGCGATGCTTACGCTACGGCCCTTCTTCGATTACTTCAGTGATGTGCTTACTACGGATGCTAATGGGGAGGTGGTGGTGTAGTTTGATGGTCTTGTAGACTACCGCGTTTTATAGGAGTTACAGGCGGCAAAATTTGCGATTTTTAATATTCGCCTCCAACGTGCGGAAGCCTACAAGACCATCGAACTACCAGACTACAAGACTCTCAATACCGCGAAGTCAAATACTTCACCTGCACCCCTGCATATTGCTGGGTAGCGGCACCAATGGGGGCGAAGTTGAGCCCGAGGTGAATTCGGTTGGTTAAGGGGTAATCCAGGCCGATGAGCAGGCGCATATCGAGCACAAAGAAGGACTCCGGGCCGAGGTAACCATCGTCGTTTACCGCCAGCTCCCGGCCCTGTGCGGGGAAGATAATCCTGCGGTGGCTACGGCGATTTTGTTCGTAGAGGAACAAGGCCTGAATACCCGCATAGGGTTGCAGGCGCCGTGTCCGGAAGAGGTGGAATTTAAGGCTGCCCGTCAGCCCTGCTTTCAGGTAGTCAACCTTGCTTACGCCGTAGGCGAAGTCTTCAAGTTCCGTTAATGGTTTCATGAGGCGGGTGGAGTAGTCGCCCGCGCTCAGAAATAGCCCGCCGCCGAATTCCAGCCCGCTGATCAGCTTTTTTTCCAGTCGCAGCTGAAGGTTGTATCGTTGCGAATGCTCGTCGGCCCGGCTTCTGAAATCGGTACGGTTCCTGAAACCATAATTGAGGCTATCGCCATTTTCCGCAATCAGCGTAGCGAAGGGAGCGTTTCCAAGCTCAAGAAACTCTTCGGTGGAGAGAAGTACCAGCGGCCGGAAGGTCAGTAGTGGCTCCTGTTCGAGGCCTGCTTCCAGGCTGAGGGTTAATCCGCGACGATAAATACTGCCTTCCCACTGCGCCATCAGGTGTATACTCATTAAGCACAGAAAGGCGACAGACAGGAAGATTCTCATGCATGAGGAACGGACTTTTTACCAGCGTAATTATGCCTTAACATTTCGCTTACACCCGCTACCTTTGCCGATATGCCATACTCCCTTCTTGTTGTTAGTGATTACCGTGACAGCCACAATGCTGTGCGCCCCGAAGGGCGGTGGTTTACGGGTCTTGTGAAAGACTTCGGCTACCGCATTACGGTGATGACCCGCGTTGACGGGGCGAGCTACATTGAAGAACTGAAAGCGGGCGGCGTGCGGGTGATTGACTGGCACCCGGAAAGTAAGTTCGGAGCGGCTGACCGAGACGGCATCCGGGCCGAGCTGGACGCGAACCACTACGATCTGCTGCACTTGTTCAACAACAAAAGCATTGTAGCCGGTATCCGGGCGGCAAAAGGATGGCCGGGCAAGGTGTTTACCTACCGGGGCTACACCGGCAACGTGCACTGGTGGGACCCCTCCGCCTGGTTCCAGCACTTCAACGCCCGGGTAGACGGGGTGATCTGCGTCAGCCAGGCGGTGAAAGACAGCTTTGATGGTCAGCCTTTTTTCGACAGCAACAAAACCCTGGTGGTGGGCAAGGGGCATGATCCCGCCTGGTATGCCGGGGTGGAACCTATTGATCTGGAGAGGGAGTTTGATATCCCTCCGGAGCGGCTGACCATCATCGTCGTCGCCAACGCCCGGCGCATGAAGGGAATGGATTATCTGGGCACTGCCGTACGGCGGTTACCGCCGGAGCTGGGGCTGCACTTCCTGTTTGTCGGCCGAGGCCTGGACACCCCCGAGCTTGGTTCCGATATGGCCGACAGTTACTACGCCCACCAGCATACTTTTGCCGGCTTCCGGACCGACGTGCTGCGCATCATGGCCGCCGCTGACATCAGCCTCCTGCCCAGCGTAAAGGGAGAAGGACTGAGCAAAGTATTGCTGGAAAGTATGTTTCTGGGGCGGCCAACGGTGATGACTGATATTGGTGGTAACCGGGGCCTGGGGATAGATGGCGAGACGGCGCTCATCATCCCGGCCCGCAACGAAGATGCACTACAGGCAGCAATGGTGCGTATTGCTTCCGAACCGGCTTTGCGGGAAAAGCTTGGGCCGGCGGGTAAGGCCTACATCACCGAGCACTTCCGGGCGGATAAAACGGTGCAGGATTTGCATCGGGCGTACGAGCAGGTTTCGGGTACTTCGGCAAGCTAAGGAGGGGGGGCGCTGACGCAGGTGCAGGGTGAGGTGAAGGAAGCAGGGTGCGTGCGTTCTGCTTCGAGCGTCCGGATCGACATTTTGGCACATGGACTCGCTTCGAGCGTCCGGAGGGAAAATTCGTCGCTTCGCTCCAAATTTATCCCTGCGACCGCCTCCGCTTACTCTACCTGGGCAACTAGTCCCTGTAATTCCTGGTAGCTACTGATCTGCCCGCGATTGAATTTTCGCTGGCTACCATTATAAAACAGCGTTACGGGAATGGAGCCTCCACGCCAGTTTCTGTCAACACGATGTAGCCAACCGTTGTAGTTATTGTCCGTGAAGGAAACCACGGGCAGCTGCATGGGCCGTTCTTCTACGAAGTCTTTCAGCTTGCCACGAATGTCCTGCGGCTTATCGAGACTGACCATGATGACCTGCAGGTCATTACGGCTCGTTTCTTTGGCCAGTTGCTCGAAATAAGGAAGCTCCTTAATGCAGGGCCTGCACCAGGTTGCCCAAAAGTTGACGACGTAGGTCCGCCCATCGTTTTGGTTGAAGAGCGACACCATTTCTTCGAAGGAAGCATAAATGGGGAAGGGGAGGTTCGGGTCGTTGGGGGTAAGGGTGTTCTTTACGAGTTCGTTGGCTACTTTGGTATAGGCCCGGGTCGGACTTGTGCCAGCGCAACTTGTCATGGCCGTTAGTAATATCAGGTAGAGGAAAGGGCGTATTAATTTCATAGTGTGCGGTATTTGGTATTTATCCCTAACGTAATCGGGGGCTAATCACGTGTCCAATAGTCAAGCACCAGCACATCTTCCAGGTGAGGACTGAGGATTTCTACGAAGGCGAGGTGGTCCGGGTGGGGGAGGTAAACTTCCCGATCAGCCTCACTTTTGAAGGTGACGAAGAAAAGGTGGGTGAAGCCTTTGTCCAGGCCTTCGGGGCTATTGTTGATGCCCCACTCAAAATCGTGAATGACGTCTATCTTTTCCGCCAGAGCCCGGAAAGCTGTTTCTACCTCGGCTACGCCATCGGGAGCGCTCTTTTCCTTGAAGGAGAACAAGACGGCGTGGCGAAGAAGTGAGTCTGGGCTACTGGTATCCATTTCTATCGAGGTGGTTTTTACCTGAGTGGCGGCCTCAGTTGCCGGAGCATCCGTCCCGCAGCCACAAAAAAGGAGGAAAAGGAAGGGAATTAATAGTTGTTTCATGCGCTTAAGGTAAAACAAGAATGGTCAATCGATTGCTGAACGAATATTCTAATTGTAGTTTTGCTCTTACATGCGCTTGAAAGACGAGAAAAAATTAGCGGCGATTATTCGCGCTACCTTAGAGCTGACCCATGAGAAGGGCCTGTCAGGAATACGAATGAGCGAACTGGCCAAACGAGCGGGAATTGCTACGGGCAGCCTTTATACCTACTTTGAGGATAAGCAAGATATTCTGCTTTCCGTTGATCGGGAAGTCAGAAGTCAGAGTATTGCATATTTGAAGAAAACTGCGCCCAAAGATGGGCAGAGCTACCGGGAAAGGGTAAAATCTTATGTGGGGCGGTATGCTGACTTCGTAAGCGCTAACCGGGAAGCCATTCTTTTCAGTGACCTGCTGCAACGCTCTCCTTACATGACCGAACTGTCGTATCAGGATAAGGTAAACCAGTATCAGTTCACTGTTGAATTGGTGGAGGAAGGGCAAAAGGCGGGAAAGGTCCGGGATGAAGACCCCGAAGAAATGGTGCACGTTATCGACAGTATCATAAAAATGCTCATTGACCACCGGCAAACGCACCTCAAAGGAACCTACGATGAAGAGGTAAGACAGCGCTGTGAAGAGTACGTTTGGGCGCTCATAAAGAAGTAATTGAGGTTTTTGCAATAGAAAGGTCCTTTTGAGGTGTATTGATTATTGATCGACGCTAATAGTCGCGATTTTTTTGATTGAATTGTATATTTTCATTCATTTTAATGAAAATACTTGCACGATTGGATTGAAACGTTGCATCTTTGCTATTGCAAGGACGAAGCAACGGCAAGTTCTAACAGGTTACAAGTTTCAGATTACAAGTTGAAGGTTTTTCCAATCAGCAACTTGTAACATGCAAGCTGTAACCAATAATGTAAGGTGATGAAACTGGCAGCCATGCCCGCTTGTCTCGCGGGTGGGGAGTCCGGAAGAAACCAGATTCGATGCTCCGATGGAGTTCTGCTTCTCGGAGCAATGAATTTTGGCTAACCGCCCTTTGCAGGTTCGACTCCTGCCCTTACAGCGAAAATAGGTTATAGGTTACAAGTTGCAGGTTACAAGTTACAGGTTCCACGACCAGCAACCTGCAACCTGTACCCTGCAACCTGTAAATAATGTAGAGTGATGAAACTGGCAGCCATGCCCGCTTGTCTCGCGGGTGGGGAATTCTGGATAAATCACGGTTCAGTGCTCCGACGGAGCCCGCTCTCCGGAGCAATGAGCTACTGACTAACTCCCCCTTGCAGGTTCGACTCCTGCCTCTACAGCAATGTTGTTTATTGTTATCTTTTGTATTCTAGCGTATATTAATATCTAAAATCTATGGGCTATTTCCTTCTGGGGAGTAGCCTTTTTAGGTTTGGAGGTTTTAGAATCATCTCGTCTGTGCATTTGGTTATACCCACCCACCCACGCTTTAGCTTGCCTCCCCGCTCCTTATTAACGATCTTTGCGGTATTGAGGTGACTGAACCCCACTCCTTCCAGTGCGTTTATAAGCCTGAACTACGAGCAAAATTTATCCTGCACTTATGAGTATCGTCGAAATGAAAGTTCCCGTCATTGGGGAATCCGTGACTGAAGTAACCCTCTCCGAATGGCTTAAAGGCGACGGGGAGTACGTGGAACAAGACGAAGCGATCTGTGAATTTGAGTCCGACAAAGCGACGCTGGAATTCCCCGCTGAAGCAGCGGGCAAGCTGATCTACGTTGCTGCCGAAGGCGACGATCTGGAAATCGGTGCACTTGTGGCTAAGATTGACACCAGTGCCAGTGGCGGCGATGCTGCTCCGAAAGAAAAAGCGGCTCCTGCCGCCCCCGCTCCGGAGGAGGCTAAAGCTGCTCCTGAGCCGGCTGCGGAACCTGCTCCAGCCGCCGCCCCGGCCGCCAGTGCCAGCTACGCCGCTGGTACGCCAAGCCCCGCTGCCGGAAAAATTTTGCGCGAAGCAGACGTTGACCCCGCTACGGTGAACGGTACTGGTCGGGACGGACGAATCACTAAAGACGACGCCCAGCGGGCGGCCGCTGCCCCCCAGGCAGCCCCTGCTCCTTCACCCGCCCCTGCACCTGCGTCCGCGCCCCAAAGGGCTCCGGCTACGGTATCTTTCAGCCGCGAAACCCGCACGGAGAAGATGAGCCGCATGCGCCGCACGATCGCCAGCCGACTCGTTGCCGCCAAGAATAACACCGCCATGCTCACCACCTTCAATGAGGTGGACCTGACCGAAGTGATGGCCCTGCGGAAAAAAGTACAGGAAAAATTCGTGGAGAAGTATGGCACGAAACTCGGTTTCATGTCCATCTTCGCCAAGGCCTGCGCTACGGCACTGATGGAAATGCCCGACGTGAACGCTCACCTGGGCGAAGACGAAAAGAGCCTGATTTACCATGATTTTGTGGACATCAGCTTCGCCGTCTCCACGCCTACCGGCCTGGTGGTGCCACCGATTAATAACATCGAGAGCCTGCACTTCGCTGATATCGAACTGAAGCTCAAAGACCTCGCCGCCCGCGCCCGAGCCAACAAACTCAGCATTGAGGAAATGCAGGGCGGAACCTTCACCATCACCAATGGTGGTGTCTTTGGCTCCATGCTTTCGACTCCGATTTTGAATCAGCCGCAGAGCGCCATTCTGGGCATGCACAACATCATCCAGCGGCCAGTGGCCATCAGTGGTGAAGTAAAAATCCGCCCCATGATGTACCTCGCACTTAGCTACGATCACCGGGTGATCGACGGCTCCAGCTCGGTGACCTTCCTCGTTCGTGTAAAGCAGCTGCTGGAAGATCCCACGCTGTTGTTGCTGGGGGTGTAGTAGACCCTCTACGCGGATCAATAGCTCAAGTGGACCTTCGGTGCGGACCCCACTGCGCTGAGAGGCATTTGAAAATAGGCAATAATTTAAATTACACTAGTGGCCTGTTAAACGTATACCAACATTAATAGACGTCTAGGATTTTCCCTTAAAACTTCTAGTGTGGAAGTTGCATTTTTCAGGTCGGCCAATTTTGTCTGCTGCCTGCTGCCTACCCTACTTCAACACCTCCCAAAGATCCTCCCACCCCTTCCGGTTGCGAATAACGACATCGAGGTACTCCCGCCAGACGGACTCGTCCTGCCCCCGGTCCTTGATGATGGCGCCGGTGAGGCTGGCAGCCAGGTGATTGGGCGTCAGGTCTCCGTTGCCGAAGTGATGGCTCAGGGCGCGGGACTGGTTGATGACCGAGATCGCCTCGGCCGTAGAGAGGGTAGAGGAGGGAGATTTCAACTGGGTGCGGCCGTCTTCGGTGCGGCCATTGCGCAGCTCGCGGAAGATGGTCACCAGTCTGGTAATCTCCGCAGCGACGTCTTTTTTGACGGGCGGAAGCTCCATGCCGGCAGCCGCAGCGGAGCTGCGGTCGGTGACGATGCGGACCTCCTCTTCCAGGGTAGCCGGCAGCGGCATCACCACAGTATTAAAACGGCGGCGCAGGGCGCTGGAGAGTTCGTTAACGCCCTTGTCCCGGTCATTTGCCGTAGCGATGATGTTGAATCCGCGGACGGCCTGTACCTCTTTGTTCAGCTCCGGGATGGGAAGAATTTTTTCGGAGAGGATGGTGATCAGCGCATCCTGCACATCACTCGGAATACGGGTGAGTTCCTCAAGGCGAACGAGCTTGCCGGCCTGCATACCGCTCATGACGGGGCTGGGGACCATGGCTCCCTCGCTGGGCCCTTCGGCCAGCAGGCGGGCGTAGTTCCAGCCGTAGCGGAGGGCGTCTTCGCTCATGCCCGCTGTTCCCTGTACGAGGAGTTTGGAATCGCCGCTGATGGCGGCGGCCAGGTGCTCACTTACCCAGGTCTTCGCCGTGCCCGGAACGCCG
>ENA-ORXT01002811-ORXT01002811.1-marine-metagenome-genome-assembly--contig:-NODE-2811-length-20172-cov-10.465489_pt1 | contig 20172 bp, 18 predicted proteins | sample MGYA00237868_ERZ511482 | MGnify/ENA metagenome assembly ERZ511482
GCACGCCGCTCGGCCTCCTGGCGCGCCTTCTCCTCGGCTGCCGCCTCCGCCTCGGCGGCCTCACGCTCGCGCTGCGCCGCCGCATCGGCTTCCGCCTTCTCGGCGGCGGCCTGTTCTGCCGCTGCCTGCTCCGCGGCTGCCTGCTCCGCGGCTGCCTGATCCGCAGCTGCCTGTCCCGCGGCCGCCTCCTCCGCCGCTGCCTGATCTGCAACCGCCTGCTCCGCGGCCGCCTGCTCGGCTGCGACCCGCTCGACGACCGCGGCCCGCTCCACCGCTTGCGCCTGTTCCGCAGCCACGCGCTCGCTCTCGACACGCTCGGCCTCGACACGTTCGGCCTCGGCTTCCTGGCGTTGCCGCTCGGCAGCCCGCTCCCCGGCCTCGCGTTCGGCCTGCAGCGCCGCTTCGCGCTCGCGCTCCGCGGTGCGCGCCTGCTCCTCGATGCGCGCCTTGTCGGCATCCGCCTCGGCCTTCTGCCGTGCCGCCGTCTCGGCCTCGGCCTGCAGGCGTCGGGTACGCTCCTCGTTCTCGCGCCGCTCGGCGGCCAGCTGGGCGCGCTCGGCATCCGCCTCGCGCCGGGCGGACTCGATGCGCCCGGTCTCCAGCCGGACCCGCTCCTGCGCCTCTGCAATGCGTTCCTGCTCGCGCTCGCGTTCCGCGCGCAGCCGGGCGAGTTCGGCTTCGCGTTCCGCCAGCTGGCGTTCGCTGAGCGATGCCTCCTGCTCGCGCAGCGCCTGCGCCTGCGCCTGTTCGGCCTCCAGGCGAACCTGCTGCAGTTCGCGCTGGCGTTCCAGCTCGGTGGCTTCCTGCTGCAGCCGCGCGATGCGTTCGCGCTCCTGCTCGGAGGCGGCGCGCTGCTGCTCGGTCAGCTGCTCGGCTTGCTGCAGGGACTCCTCGGCGGCGCTGCGAGCCTGCTCCAGCGCGTCCAGCGTGCCCTGCAGGGCCGACTGTTCATCGGCAATGCGCTGCGCCTCGACCTGGTCGAGCTCGTCCAGGCGCTGCATCTCGGCCTGGATGTCGGCCTCGCTGACCGCCACCGCTCGGATCGGCGCCTCCGTGCCGAGCTGCCCGACGGGCTCGCCACGCCCGGAGAGCTGCACCACCAGCGCCACCACGATGCCCGCGTGAAGCAGCAGAGACAGCACGATGGCGAGCGGGTAGCGCTTGAGGATGGCGAGCATCGGCGACGGCTCAGCGCGGCGGCTCGGAGATCAGGCCGATCTCGGGCGCACCGGCGATCTGCAGCGTCACCATCGCCTGCATGATCGCGCCGTAGTCCACGCTGGTGTCGCCCGCGACCAGCACCTGCCGTCCAGGGCTGCGGCGCAGCACCGCGCTGGCCAGCCGCTGGATCTCCTCGCGCGACTTCACCGCGTCCGGATCCTCGCCGATGTTCAGGTACCAGGCGCCGGCCCCGTCCACCGACAGGATCAACGGCTCCTCGCTCTCGCCGTTGGCGACGATCGGCGTGGCGTCGGCATCGGGCAGGTCGATCTCCACGCCGGTCTGCAGCAGGGGCGCGGTGATCATGAAGATCACCAGCAGCACCAGCATGACGTCGATGTAGGGCACCACGTTGATCTCGGCGACCTGACGGCGCGGACGGCGGTTGCGCGGATGTTGCAGCCTGGCCATGCGCTCAGCCGGGTGAGCCGGACGGTGCGGGCCTCACGGCTCGACGTCCTGCTGGCCGCTGCGCCGGATGGCCTGACGCTGCAGCACCGTGGCGAACTCCTCCGAGAAGTTCTCGTAGCGGTTCATCAGCCGGTCCACGTCGGTGGCGAAGCGGTTGTAGAAGATGACCGCCGGGATCGCCGCGAACAGGCCGATGGCGGTGGCGATCAGGGCCTCGGCGATGCCCGGCGCCACCATCGCGAGCGTGGCCTGCTGCACGTTGCCCAGGGCGGTGAACGAGTTCATGATCCCCCACACGGTGCCGAACAGGCCGATGTAGGGGCTGATCGAGCCGACGGTGGCCAGGAACGGCAGGTGCTGCTCGATCACGTCGCCCTCGCGCGACACCGCGATGCGCATGGCCCGGCCCGAGCCGTCCATGATGATCTCGTCGTTGGCCGTCTTCCTGCGCAACCGCCCGAACTCGCTGAAACCGGCCTCGAAGATACGCTCCATGCCGGCCAGCGTGCCACGCCGCTGGGTCAGCTGCGAGTAGGTACCGGAAATGTCCGAGGAGCCCCAGAAATCGTGTTCGAAATCCTCCGCATCGAGCCGGGCGCGTCGCAGCTGCAGGGACTTGCCGAGGATCAGCGCCCAGGACACGATCGAGGCCATCGCCAGGATCACCATCACGCCCTGCACCACCGGACTGGCGTTCAGGACCAGGTGCAGCAGGGACATGTCGGTGTTCAAGAGACGCCTCCGAGTGCCGCGACGATCTCGCCCGGCACGCGGACCGGTGTCAGGCGATCGGCATCGATGCAGGCCAGCACGACGCTGGCGTCCACCAGTCGCTGGCCACCGCGATCGATCGGTTGCTCGCACTCCAGGCTGGCTCGCTTCACTCGGGTCATGTTGGCATGCACGGTCAGTTCGTCGTCCAGGCGGGCCGGCAGGCGATAGTCGATCCGGACCGAACGCACCACGAACAGCCGGCGGGAGTGTCGCTGCCACTCGGTCAGATCGATGCCGGCCCGTCGCAGCGCCTCGGTGCGCGCCCGTTCCATGTAGCGCAGGTAGTTGGCGTAGAACACCACCGCGCCGGCATCCGTGTCCTCGATGTAGACACGTACCGCCATCGAATATTCCTGCATGCCCGATTATCGCAGACGCTCGCGATATTGTCGGTATCGTGCGACAAGCGTCACGGTTCGACGGCGGCGCGCCATCGGTGACGGTATTCAGTCGTCGCGCGATGCCGGCATCGGGAACCCGAAATGGCGGTAGGCGTGCGCGGTGGCCACCCGACCGCGCGGGGTACGCATCAGCAGCCCCTGCTGGATCAGGTACGGCTCGACCACCTCCTCCAGCGTGCCGGTCTCCTCGGAGATGGCCGCCCCCAGGTTGTCGATGCCGACCGGGCCACCGTCGAACTTCTCGATGATCGTCGTGAGCAGGCGCCGGTCCATGGCGTCCAGGCCGAGCACGTCGACCTTGAGCAGGTTGAGCGCCGCATCGGCCACCGCGTCGGCGACCAGCCCGTCGGCACGGATCTCGGCGTAGTCGCGCACCCGGCGCAGCAGGCGGTTGGCGATGCGTGGCGTGCCGCGCGCGCGGCGCGCGATCTGGGTGGCGCCGCCGGCATCGATGCGCGCCTCGAGCAGGGCTGCCGAACGGGTGACGATGCGGGCCAGATCGACCGTTGCGTAGAAGTCCAGCCGCTGCACGATGCCGAAGCGGTCGCGCAGCGGCGCGGTCAGCAGCCCGGCCCGCGTGGTCGCCCCGATCAACGTGAACGGCGGCAGGTCGATCTTGAACGAGCGGGCGCTGGAGCCCTCGCCGGTCATGATGTCGATCTGGTAGTCCTCCATCGCCGGGTAGAGCACCTCCTCCACCAGCGCGCTCATGCGGTGGATCTCGTCGATGAACAGCACGTCGTTCTTCTCCAGGCTGGTCAGGATCGCGGCCAGGTCGCCGGGGCGCTCCAGCACCGGGCCGGAGGTGTGCACGATGCGCACGTCCAGCTCGTTGGCGACGATGTTCGCCAGCGTGGTCTTGCCCAGCCCCGGCGGGCCGAAGATCAGCACGTGATCCAGCGCCTCCTGGCGCCTGCGCGCCGCCTCGATGAACAGCTCCATCTGCTCGGTGACCGCCGGCTGGCCGCGGTAGTCGGCCAGCCGCTTGGGGCGCATGGCGCGCTCCTGAGCATCCTCGGCGCGCGCAGCACCGGCGATCAGCCGCTCGCCATCGACGTCGCTCATCCGGCCGCCAGCCTGAGGGCTGCGCGAATGAGATCCTCGACGCGCTGACCGGGCGCCTCGGCACGGTCGAGCAGGCGTTTCGCCTCGGCACCCTTGTAGCCGAGCGATTCCAGCGCCTCGCCGGCCTGGACGCGCACGCCGCCGCCGACCCGGCCGGTCTGGCCGGGAACGTCCGGCGACAATCCGGGCGACGTGCCCGCGCCCATGGCCGCGGCCCGATCGCGCATCTCCACCACCAGCCGCTCGGCGGTCTTCTTGCCGATGCCGGGCACGCGCACCAGTGCCGCCACGTCGTCATCGGCCACGCAGGCGATGAAGCGTTCCACACTCATGCCGGACAGGATCGACAGGGCCACCTTCGCCCCCACCCCGCTGACCTTGAGCAGCGCCCGGAACAGCGCCCGCTCGGCCAGCGTGGCGAAGCCGTACAGCAGCTGCGCATCCTCGCGCACCACCAGGTGCACGTGCAGGGCCAGCGCCTCGCCGGGCGCGGGCAACGCGTAGAAGGTCGACATCGGTGCCTCGATCTCGTAGCCCACGCCCGCCACATCCAGCAGCAGCGCCGGCGGGGCCTTGTCCAGCAGCGTGCCCGACAGCCGGCCGATCATCGCCCCCGCCCCCCGCTCAACGCCTGAGCCCCCGGCCGCGCGAGCGCCGGCGAGCCGGCAGCCGCGATACCGTCGCTTCGCCACCCACCACGGCGCGCCCGCGCGAGTGCGCGTGGCACAGCGCGATCGCCAGCCCGTCGGCGGCATCGGCCTGCAGTTCATCGCGCAGTTCCAGCATCGCGCGCACCATGACCTGCACCTGCGCCTTGTCGGCCGCACCCGACCCGGTCACCACCTGCTTGATCGCGCGCGGGGCGTACTCGGACACGCCGATGGCCCGGCTGACCACCGCGGTGATCGCCGCGCCGCGCGCCTGGCCGAGCTTGAGCGCCGACATGGCGTTGTTGGACATGAACACCTGCTCGATGGCGACCTCGGCCGGAAGCCACTCCGCCACCACCTCGCCGATGGCCGAATGGATGTGGCCGAGCCGCTCGCAGAAGCTCTCGCCCCTGACCCGGATGTGGCCGTGCGTCAGGTGGAAGCTCCTGATGCCGTCGGTCTCGATGATGCCGAAGCCGGTGACCACCGAGCCGGGGTCGATGCCCATCACCCGCACCAGTGTCACGAGGAATAGGCGTCTTCGGGGATGTCGGCGTTGGACCAGACGTTCTGCACGTCGTCCAGATCCTCCAGCGCATCGATCAGCTTCAACAGCTTGCCGCCCTGCTCCGCATCCAGCGACACGTCGGTGGAGGCACGCATGGTGACCTCGTCGTGCGCCGGCTGGTGCCCGGCGGCGATCATCGTCTCCTTGACGTCGATGAAGGCGTCTTCGGTGGTGATCACCTCCAGGGATCCGTCCTCGGCGGCCAGCACATCGTCCGCCCCGGCCTCCAGCGCCGCCTCCATGATCGCATCCTCGTCGGCATCGTCCGCATAGGCGAGCACCCCCTGCTTCTCGAACAGGTAGCCGACCGAGCCCTGCGCGCCGAGATTGCCACCGAACTTGCTGAACGCGTGCTTGACGTCGGAGGCGGTGCGGTTCGGGTTGTCGGTCATGGTGTCGACCATGATGGCGACGCCGTTGGTGCCGTACCCCTCGTAGCGGTTCTCCAGATAGGTGACGTCCTCGAGTTCGCCGGCGCCCTTCCTGATCGCCCGGTCGATGGTGTCGCGGGTCATGTTGCCGCCCAGCGCCTTGTCCACCGCCAGGCGCAGCCGGGGGTTGGAGCCCGGGTCGGAACCGCCCATCTTCGCGGCGACCGTGATCTCGCGGATGAACTTGGTGAACAGCTTGCCGCGCTTGGCGTCCTGCTTGCCCTTGCGGTGCTGGATGTTGGCCCACTTGCTGTGACCGGCCATGCTCGTGTGCTCGTCTGCTGCGGTGGGCGCGGCACGCCCCGGATAGCCCGCCAGACTAGTACGGGCGCGCCCGCTCGGCAACACGCGACCGAGACGATGTTCCGGTCAGCGGCGCCACAGCAGCGTGGCCAGCTCTCCGGGGCGGTCCAGCGCGGCGGGAAAGTCCGGGTAGTCGATGGTGCGTCCGTCGCGCCTGAAGGTGATCGTGCCGGCGACGGGATCGCGGGCCACGATGTCCTCGCGCCGCACCTTGCCGACCGGCGTGTCCAGCACGAAGCGGGTGGCGTTGATCCACGACGGCGTGGTGCGGTTCAGCGTGTCGGCCAGCTGCTCGAAACGGGCGAACGGAACGCGGAACGGCGCGGAACCGACGATCGGCTCGGGCATGAACACCGACAGGTTCCTGACCTCCAGCTCGTCGAGCAGCGTCAGGTGCTCGCTCAGCAGTTCGGCGTGGTCGTTGATGTTGCGAAGCAGCGGGAACTGGTTGTAGCAGCGGATGCCGTCACCGCGCAGCACGGCGATCGTCTCGCGCACCCTCTCGCACAGCTCGTAGGGGTGTGCGAAGTGAAACACCAGCCGGACCCGGGACGCTGCCAGCAGGGCGCGCTTGGCCGGATCGTCGAACACCGCCGGCGCGAAGGCGATGGTCTTGGTGTGCAGGCGCAGCGAGTTCAGTCGCGGGTGCGCGGCCAACGGCTCCAGGATGCGCGCCAGCGCCCTGATCGGCAGCGTCATCGGGTCCCCGCCGGACAGGATCACCTCGCGGGTGGCCGGGTGCGCGTCCAGGTGCGCGAGCAGCTCGTCCATCGCGGCGTCCACCGCCGCCAGTCCGCGTGCCTCCCAGTCCGACAGCACGTCCTGCCGGAAGCAGTACTGGCAGTGGGCCGCGCAGGTGGAGGTGGGCATGAACAGCACCCGGTCGGCGTACTTCTGCACGATCGCCCCGGACGAGGCGCCCGGCATGTTGTCGCGATCGTCCACCCAGTCGCGTACCTCGCCCGGCGCGCGCAGCGTCAGCCGCTCGCGGGTCGGGTACACCATCCGGTGCAGCGGGCCCTCGGTGTGGCCCAGTGCGGCGATCTCGGCGGCGACCTTCCGGCGAAAGAACGGCGTGACCTTGATCGGCAGCAGGCGCTCGGCGCTGGCCAGCTTCGCGAAGCGTGCGTCCAGCAGCGGCTGCTCCACCGGCGTGGCGAGCGAGGCTATCCGCTCGGCGGCGACCGCACTCATGTGCCGGGAACCTCGTCCGTCGCCAGCGCCTGCGCCGCCCGCTTCAGCCCCGCCATGGTGCCGGGCAGGCCGCGCGCGATCTGCGGGCCGATCAGTCGACGGAACAGGACGGCCAACAGCCCGTCGAAGCGGACGGTGTGGGTGACCCGGCAGCCGTCCGGCAGCGGTTCGATCAGATGGTCGAACACCATCCGGCACAGCGGCAGGGTGCACACCGCGCTGAACGAGCGCGACGGCGTGACCTCGGTCAGGCGGATGCGCGTCGAGGGGCCACCGCGCGGCTTCAGGCGGGCGCTGGAGCCGACCGCGAACGGGCCGTGCAGCTCGGCACCGTCCAGGTCCGGGTCCCATTCGGGCCAGCCGGCCGCATCGGACCAGAGCGCGAACACGACATCGGCGCCGGCCCGCACCTGGACGGTACTCGAAAGGGGTTTCATCGGCGGCTGGATCGCATCTGTGGTACCCGGTACGGGTGCAGGACGGTCGGGCCCGGCGGGTGCCGGATCCGGCCACGGATGATGCCTCATGAGCGTGCGCAGGACGGGTCGATGCACCGATCCGATCTCGTCATTCTCGCTCCGGACCTGTATCGTCGATGGCTCGACCGTTGCCTGCGCTGCACGATAGGAACGATCGTGGCCTGCGATCGAGACACGGGAATTCCATGTTGACCTTTCTCCTGTCGCTTCTCGGCATCGCGCTGGTCCTGTTCACCCTCCTCGACGTCTTCAAGACGGTGTTCGTGATCGGTGGAGGCGCCGGGCCGCAGAGCAGCTTCATCGCCGACCGCACCTGGCGGCTGGCGCTGCGCCTTCACGTGCTCGGCAGCCAGCGCTCCCACTCGGCGATGCGCTCGGCCGGCCCGCTGATCGTGCTGCTGATCCTGCTGGCCTGGACGGCCGAGCTGGTGCTCGGCTGGGCCCTGCTGTTTCCCGCCAGCGCCTTCGAGGAGCCGGCATCGCTGACCTTCGCGGACCGCGTGCTGTTCGCCACCACCGCCGTCATCGGCCGGGCCGGCAACGCCCCCGCCCTCGCCATCGACGGCGATGGCTGGGAGACCCTGCACTCGGTGGCCGGGCTGACCGGCGTGTTCATACTCTCGGTCGGGATCGCCTACGTGCTGCCGATCCTGAGTGCGGTGGCGCACAAGCGCTCGATCGCCGCGAAGATCCACACGCTGGGCGACGGGGTCGCGGACATGCTGGAACTGGGCCGGACCCCGGGTGGCAGCTCGTTCGAGCTGCATCTGGTCGCGCTGGTAGACCGGATCGTGCTGACCGCCGAACGCCACCGCGCCCGAAGCGCCGCCCTCCGGACGCGGCCGAGTCCTACAGGATCGCCCGGGAGACCTGTCGGGATATCTCCACGATCGCGGTGCTGCCGGTGAACTCGAACGTCACCTTGCCCAAGCTGGAGAAGTAGATCTCCAGCTCGGAGTCCAGGTCGAATGTTCCGGACGTCTCGACCGAGTAGGCGACGATGTTCCTGTAGGGCAGCGAGGTGAAGTCCTTCTTGCTGCCGGTGATCCCCTGCACGTTGATCGCAATGATCCGCCGGTCGGTGAACACGACGCCGTCGCGCATCGCCCGGTAGGCGCTGATCACCTGCTCGCCTTCCAGGAGGAGCTCGGCCACCATCCCGGCATACTTGTCGTCCTGCTTGAGCTTGAAGAAGCTCTTGTTGTCGAAGTCGATCATGGTGTGCGGATGTTGTTCCAGGTAGGGGTCGGACAGGGTCGGACAGGGGTCACAGCGGCTGCAGCACGTTCGCCACCACCGCCTCGGCCAACCGGCGCTGCGCCCGCTGGCTGGCCCAGGCGACGTGCGGGGTGACGATCAGGTTCGGCACGTCCGCCTGCAGCAACGGGTGATCGGCCGGCGGCGGTTCCCGGTCCAGCACATCGATCGCCGCACCGGCCAGTCGCCCGTCGCGCAGCGCCGACACCAGTGCCGCATCGTCGATCAACGGCCCGCGGGCGGTGTTGATCAACCGCGCCCCGCGCTTCATGCGCGACAGCCTGCCGGCATCGATCATGGCGCGCGTGCCGGGTACCAGCGGGCAATGCAGCGAGATCAGGTCGCACTGCTCGAACAGGGCATCGAGCGTGCACTCGTCATCGCCCGAGGGGACCCGCCCGGACGCGCTGGCGTAGCGCACCGTCATGCCGAGTGCCGCGGCGCGCCGGCCGACCGCCTCGCCGATCGAGCCGCGTCCGACGATGCCGAGCGTCAGCTCGGACAGCTCCGCGATCGGCTGGCCGTGCACCGCGAACACCGCCGAGTCGCTCCAGCGACCGTCGATGGCGGCGCGCGCGCTGTCATGCGTGCCGCGCACCAGCTGCACCGCCATGGCGATGACGTGCTCGGCGACCGAATCGGTGCCGTAGCCCTTCACGTTCAGGACCTGGACGCCGTGCCGTTCGGCCGCCGCCGCGTCGACGCAGTCCACGCCGGTGGCGGCCACGCACACCCGCTTCAGGTGCGGCAGGGCGGCCAGCGCCGCTGCGTCCAACGGCACCTTGTTGGTGATGACCACCGGAGCGTCCTCGCAGCGCTCGATGACCTGATCGGCAACGCTCGACGGGTACGGCCGGTAGTCGATGTCCGGGCCGTCCGGGCCGTCCGGAAAGACCAGCGGCACCGACATCGATGCGGCGTCCAGGAACGGGACCCTCATGCGCCCGGCACCGCTTCGCGCGAGGCGTTGACGTGCTCCCACACCCGCGAGATCACCACCGAGCCCTCGCCCACCGCCGAGGCGACCCGCTTGACCGAGCCGGCGCGCACGTCCCCGACCACGAAGATGCCCGGGTGCGAGGTCTCGTAGGGCGTGGCGCATCCGACCGCCTGCCCGCTCTGCACGAAGCCCTTGTCGTCCAGCTCCACGCAGCCGGACAGCCACCCGGTGTTGGGGGCCGCGCCCACCATCACGAACACCGCGCGCGTGTCCATGCGCCGCGTCTCGCCGCTCTGCCGGTCGCGCGCATCGATGCCCTCCAGATGATCGTCGCCGTGCAGCGCGCTCATCTCGGTGCGGTAGTGGATGGTGACCGCCGGGTCCGCCTCCAGCCGGCTGGACAGGTAATCCGACATGGAGGCCGCCAGCGAGTCGCCGCGCACGAACAGGTGCACGTGCTGGGCGGTGCGCGACAGGAACATCGCCGCCTGGCCGGCCGAGTTGCCGCCGCCGATGACGATGGCGTCGGTGCCGCGACACCAGCGCGCCTCCACGTCGGTGGCCGCGTAGTAGATGCCTACACCCTCGAACTCCTCGAGCCTGTCGATCGCCAGCCGACGGTACTGGACGCCGGTGGCGACGATGACCGCCCGGGCGCGCACCACCTGCCCGTCCTCCAGCGTGACGTCGAGGAGGCCATCTCGTTCCTGCAGCGAGGTGGCCCGGTGCGGCACCGCGAACCGGGTGCCGAACTTCATCGCCTGCACCTCGCCGCGCCACACCAGATCGGCCCCCGAGATGCCGGTCGGGAAACCCATGTAGTTCTCGATCCGGCTGGAGGTGCCGGCCTGCCCCCCCACCGCCAGGTCCTCGATGACCAGCGCCGACAAGCCTTCGGCACCGGCGTAGACGCCGGCCGCCACCCCGGACGGTCCGCCACCGACGATCAGCACGTCGTGGATCTCGTCGCCGCAGACGTTCAGGTCCATGCCGATCAGGCGGGCGATCCTGGCCGGTGTGGCATCCGGCACCACTTCGCCCTCGCCGAAGATCACCGCCGGTTCGGCCGCGCCGATGCCGCAGGCGTGCGCCAGCCGCTCGGCCTCGTGCTCGCCCACGCTCAGCAGACGTACCGGGATGCGGTTCTGGCTGGCGAAGGCGGCGATGCGACGCACGTCGCGATCGATCTCCGCGCCGACCAGCGTCAGGCTGGACTCGTTGCCCTCCAGCATCCGCCGACGGCGCGCGGCGAACACGGTGACGATCCGGTCGCTCATCTCGGGCACCCGGCTCATCAGCTCGAGCATCCGCATCCGGGGCACCGCGATCAGCCGGCTGGCGCAGGTGGTCCGGGCACCCATCAGGTAGGTGCCGCCGTTCAGGAAGGCGATCTCGCCGAAGTACTGGCCCGGGCCCAGCGTGGCGTTGCCGTAGCGGTACCCGGTGACCGGGTTGATCGCCTCGACCTCGCCCTGCTCCACGAACCAGAACGTGTCCATCGGATCGCCGAGCCTGGCGAGCCAGTCCCCGGCGGCCAGCTCGCGGGTCTCGCCCGCCTCGCGCATCGCCGCCACGTGGCCGTCGTCGAGCGGGGTGCGGACCAGGGTTTCAAGGTCGGCTGCCAGTGATTCCATCGGAGCGAGGGTCGTGTCGAGTGACGCGGAGTCTGAAGGAAACGAAGGCGATTCGCAGCGGTACGGCATCGTGAGCCGCCTGTGCCGGACGGGTGCATTCCTCGATGTCGCCTCACCTCCGAGGCTACGTCCGTCGCTCAAATCGGCCGCACCTGACGAAACTCGCCACCAGGTCGGCACAGGTGCGCGAGAACAGCATGGTGGAGTGCGAGCGTGCCACGGTGACCCGGTCGGTGGCCTCGTCCGCCAGCGTCTCGGCGGCGGCCACCACGCCATCGCTGCGATCACCCGGCGGGTACAGCAGGCCGGTGATGCCGACCCGGCCCGAGCCGTTGATCACCCCCAGCGGCCGGCCGCTCGGCCAGTCCGGCGCACCGCCCAGCAAACCCGCCTCCACGCTCCGGCCGAGCAGCGGGCGCAGCCAGGCATTCGCGTACACCTGCCGGGCGACACCGCTGCCGCGCGCCGGGGAGCCGAGCAGCACCACCTTGTCGACCGGCAGCTCGGGATGCCGGTCCAGCAGGTGCAGCGTGACGATGCCGCCCAGGCTGTGCGCGACGATGTGCAGCCGGTCGACATCGAGGGTGCGCAATCGGTCGGCCAGCACATCGGCGTTGCCGGCCGGTGAACATCTCAGGAAATCGTAGGACAGCGTCAGCGTGCGGAAACCGCGCCGGGACAGGTGCTGCGCCATGATCTTCATCACCGCCCCGTGCATCCAGATGCCGTGCACCAGCACGATCAGCTCGCGCGGGCGCGGCGGCGCGGCCGTGTCGACGGTGTGGGGTGCAACGTCGGGTCGGTTCGGCAGGCGGTTCGGCATGGCACGACGGTAGCCGATCGGCGTCGGTTGTCGGGCAGGCACGCTCTGATAGTCTCGATGTCGGCGTGGCGGCTGGCGCATCCTGTTCGAACCCGAACTGCACCTGGGCGCCGATGTGCTGGTACCCGACATCGCCGGCTGGCGTCAACCGAGACCTGCCGAGCTGCCGGATGCCGCCTGGATCGACGTGGTACCGGACTGGGCCTGCGAAGTGCTGTCGCCTTCGACCGCCGGCAAGGATCGCGTGGTCAAGCAGGCCATCTACGCTCGAGAAGGCGTCGGGCATCGGCCGTCAATCGGCCATCGACGCGGCAAGTCGACTCCGCGCACACTCCAGCCAGGTGCGCGCCCCGCACCGCCCGGCGCTGCGGATCGCGGCACGCAGGCAGGTGACGGTGCGCGCCCGGCCGTTCGTCACATCGCGACCCGACGTGCCCGACGTCGGTACCGACGTCGTGGTCGAGGCGATCTCGGCCGCCGTCAGCCACAACCGGGCATCGCTCCAGCGCTCGCCGGTGCGGGTGCGCAGCGTGAAGGCGGCCCGCAGGTGACCTGCCGCCCGCTCGCGATCACCGTGCGCCAGACAGGCCCGGGCCAGCAGATCGTGCAGCAACGGGTGATAGACCACCCCCATGTCGGCGCTGTCGCGCAGCGTGCGCGCGGCGCGCGACAGCGTGGCAGGCGTCGCACCGTCCAGCACCGTTCCCAGATCGTGCAGCAGCTCGCCACAGACCTCCCACGACCGGAAGCGTTGCGAGCCGCCGAGCGTGCGCAGCGCCTCGCCATCGGCCAACAGCGCACCGGCACGCCGTTCGAGCACGCCGCACAGCAACCCGCGGTGAAACAGCGCGAAGGCGAGACTGGGTGCGTGCGCGATCCTCGTCGCGTGCGCGTGCATGTCCTGCGCGGTGCGATGCGCCGCTGCACGTTCGCCGATGCACCACGATGCCAGCATGCGATAGCCCAGCGCCAGCACCCGGCCGTCCATGCCGGTCGCCTCGATCAGCGCACCCTGCCGGTCGGGGCGGTACGACGCCAGGCTCCGGTCGAGCATGCCGATGCCGACCGACAGCCGCCCCGCGCTCGCCTGACTGGCACCGAGGGCGCGCAGCGCGGTCATGCGGAACTCCTCGTCGTGCGCGGTCCCGGTATCGCCGGTGGCACGCGCCAGCATCGCCTGCGCCAGCGCGACGCTTCGCCCCCGGTCGCCGCTCGCGTACTCGTGCACCCACTCGAAGTAGACCAGCTGCAGCAGCGCGGTGCGCTCGCACGATCGATCGTCCGCCAACGTCAGTGCACGCCGGGTGAACTCCACCACCTCGGCCGAGGCGAACCCGCTCACCACACGGCACGGCGGAATCAACTCGATCAGCACGCCCAGCTCATCCGGCAGTCGGGTGGCGCGTGCCGGATCGGTCTCGATCAGTGCCAGGGCGCGCAGCAGGTGCGAGCGACGTTCGGGATTGGCCGAACGGTGGGCCGACAGGCGCGCCGCCGCGCGCCGTTCGCGGATCGCGCCGTGCCGATCACCGGCGCCCTCGAGGTGGCGTGCCAGCCGATCGGGCGCGACCGGCAGGCCGTGCACCCGACGTGCCGACAGCGCTCTCGTCACCCGTTCGTGCAGCCCGCGCCGCTCGGCGTGCAGCAGGCCCTCCCAGGCCACGTCACGCACCAGCGCGTGCCGGAACTCGTAGCGACGCGCGACCGCACCGTCCTGCACCTGCACCAGCCGCATGGCCATCAGCCGGTGCAGCGAGGCGAGCAGCGCGGCGGGGTCCTCGTCGAGCATCTCGGCCAGATCGTCGAAGGCGAAGCTGCGCCCGAGGCAGGCCGCCATGCGCACGACCGGGCGCAGCGTCTCGTCGAGCAGGTCGAGGCGCGAGGCGAGACTGGCCTGCAGCGTGTCGGGGATGGGCAGCTCGGAGCGATCCGGGTCGAAGTGCCACACCTCGTCACGTTGCTGCAGCTGGCCCGATTCGCACAGGCTGCGCGCGAGCTCCTCGATGAACAACGGCACGCCATCGGCACGACTGTCGATTGCCTCGCACAGACCGGCCGGCAATCGGTGCGTGCGCAGCTGCCGTTGCAGCAGGTGCTCCACCTGATCGCGCGCACGCTTCGCCAGCACGATGCGGGTAGCGCCCAGGCGCTGCTCGATCGGCCGATCGGATCCGGCTCGCGCGGTGACGAGCAGCAGCATCGGGCGTGCCGCGCAACGCGGCACGACCCGCTCCAGCAGCTCGAACGTGGTGGCATCGCACCAGTGCAGGTCCTCGAGCAGGACCAGCAGCGGCGCGTCCCCGGCCTGTCGCTCGAACCAGTCGCAGCACCCGGCCAGCAGGGCCTCGCGTCGCTGGTAGGCATCCGCCCCGTGCCGATCCTGCGCCGCACCACCGATGGCCTCCGGGGCGAGCCGGGCGGCCAGCGCCGTCAGCGTCTCGAGTTCGCCGGGTGCGCCCCGCGGGTGGGGGCCGGCGTCGCCGTGCATGCCCGGTTCGCGCAGCGTCTCGATGCGCTGCTGGACGCATTGCGCCACGGCGTGCAACGGCGAGTCGACGTGAAACGGCGAACACTGCAAGACGATGGCGCGCTCGCCGCTCGATCGCACCCTGCGCACGGTCTCGAAGCACAGGCGCGACTTGCCGATGCCGGGCTCCCCCTCCACCAACAGCGTTTCCGCCCGTCCGGCACGCACCCGCGACCAGGCGGCGTCGATGCGCTGCGCCGGCGCGGCACGCCCGACCAGCACGCCCGGTCCATCGGCGTGACGTGCCTCGAAGCGGCTGGCACAGCGGCGCGGCCCCAGCACCGTGTACACCGTGATCGGCTCGGTGAAACCGCGCAGCCGCCCCGTCGGTCGCGCCTCCAGCCGGAAGACGTTGCCGCACAGTCGCGCGGTGCGCTCGTCCACGCACAGTCCGCCCGGCGAGGCCAGCCCCTGCAACCTGGCCGACAGGTGGGGCACGCGACCGACCGCCGACAACTCGCCCGCGCCGGACGGGGTGGTCAACCGATCCAGCACCACCGGGCCGGTGGCGATGCCGACCCGCAGCCGCAGGGCGTCCACCAGCTCGTCGATGTGGCCCGCCTCCCGACCCTCTTCGCCTTCACCGGCGGATCGGCGGCTGCAGCAGTGCCAGCCCTGCTCGCACGGCATTCTCTGCATCGTCCTCGTCGGCGAGCGGGTACCCGAAATACAACAGCGCCCCATCGCCGAGAAATTGCGCCAGGTAGCCACCGGCCGGCCCGGTGGTCCGGATCACGCGCCGGCGCCAGGCGTCGAGCACCGATCGCAGGACCTCGGCATCGAGCCGGGTGGCCAGTGCGGTCGAGTCGACGATGTCGCAGAACATCACGCTCAGCTGACGCCGCTCGGCCGTGCGATGGATCGCGGGCGGTGCCGCGTTGCGCGTGCGCACCGCACGCAGCAGCCGCAACCGCATGCCCAGCGAAAGCCCCATGCGTTCGAGCATCGCATCGTCCAGCTCGTCCAGCAGCTCCGGAACGATCTGGGCATCGGCCAGGCATTCGTGCAAGCACGACAACCCGTGCTCGGCAAGCCAGCGTGACAGCGACCGCTCACCCTCGCCGTCCGGACCGGCACCGTCCGCCGCAGCGACCGCCTTCACCACCGGACTCACGATCGGCGCACCCTATCCGGCGGTCAGGCGCAGTTGCCGCCCGTTGTCGATCAACCGCTGCGCCAGCGTGGTCGCCAGCAAGCGGTGCACCCGTGCCGCGGCGATCGGGTCGGCCATGGCGAGTTCGTCGAGCACGCGCCGCGACACGCGCCACACGCGGCTGGGCTCGGTGGCGACGATGCTGGCCGAGGTCAGTCCGTCCAGCAGCAGCGACACTTCGCCCAGCAGCGCACCCGGGCCGACGCTGCGCAACCTGACCGGCTGCGCATCACGCTGTCCGTCCGGCGATGTCCGCGCTTCGAGCCGACCGCTGCGCACCAGGTAGAGCGCCTCGGCCGGCACGCCTTGCTCGATCAACGTGGCCCCGGCCGCAAGCTCGATCAGGCGCGAACGCGGTGCCAGTTCCTCGAGCAGGGCCGCTCCCAGGGTGCTGGTGAAATCGCGCGCATCGCTCGCCCGGGTGGGCCGGACACCGCCCAGCAGGACCTCTTCGTGCGCCTGCAGGGCGTGGTCGAGCAGCGCGTGGCGGTGCACGGCGTGCGCTGCCCGGCCCTGCGCCCGCACACCGAACGCGGCACGAAAGGTCGCCTCGTCGGCGCACACCCTGAGCGTGGTCATCGAGCGCGCCGCCAGGTCGCGGAAGCGGCCCAGCGTGCGCACCGTCGAGGCGTCCATGCCGGTCACCCGCTCGAAATCCAGGATGACGCACAACGGGTCGTCGACGCGACGCCTGCGTTCCTCCAGTTCGTCGCGCACCTGGTCCAGCAGTCGGTGGGCGGTGCCGAAGAACAGGTAGCCGCGCAACCGGAACACCAGCAACGTATCGGCACGCCGGGCCAGCTCGGCACGCTCGGCGATCGGGCGGTCCACGTTGCTGCACAGGTCCGACGGGGCAAGCGTTGCGCGCAACACCTCGATGCGACTGTAGTCGACCAGGAACAGGGCGACCGTGCAGGCCAGCCCGAGCAGCAGCCCGGTCGGAAAGCCGTACACGCCGATGCCCAGCGCGATCAGCGCGACCACCCCGACATCCCGGCGCGCGAGCGCACCGTCGTGATCGTGCAACCAGTCGACCACCAGTTCCAGCCCGACCCACAGCAGGATGGCGGCCGCCAGGAAGCGCGGCATGGCCGACAGCGTCCAGCCGGCGAAGGGCACGGCGAGCAGGACCAGCCCGAGCAGCCACCAGACGGTGATCCGGTCGGCCGAACGCATGCGCAACAGCAGCTGGCTGCCCGCCACGGTGTGGCTTCCCGGCATGGCGCCGGATACGGCCGACAGCGTGTTGCCCAGCGCCAGGGCGTCGAGTTCACGCCTCTCGTCGATGTCCTGGTCCAGCATGGTACCGACCGCGCCGACCTTCATCAGCATCATCACCAGCGCGATGATCGTGATGCTGGCGATCGCCGGCAACGCGGCCAGCAGGCCGGGAAGATCGATGAGCGCCAGCGCCGACGGATCGATCGGCGGCCAGCGGGCCGCCTGCGGTTCGTCGGCAAGGGTCCAGCCGTCGCCTCGGCCCGGCACCAGGAGCGCGTGCATCACGGCGGCCACGCACGAGAGAATCACCAGCGTCGGCAGGGCCGCCGGCGGGCCGCGGCGCGAGGCGGCGAACAGCGCGCCGCCCAGCATCAGCGTCAATGCCACCGTGATGCCCTGCTGCAGCTGCAGATGACCGCTCAGCGTGGCTCCGAACAGCGTCCGGGGGGCGATGCCGGTGGCGACCGGCACCGCCGCCAGGGCCAGCACCAGACCGGTGCCGACCAGGAATCCGGCCAGTACCGGCCACGGCAGGTAGCGCACGAATCGTCCCAGACCGAGCCGGCCGACCAGCGCGCAGCCCAGCGCGATGCACAGCGCCACGAGCACGAAGCAGGCGATCACGGTCGCGAACACCGCATCGGGTTCGGCCTCCGGACCGAATCCGGATCGCACGCTGACGCCCAGTCCGGCCATCATGACCACCACCCCGCCCTGGCTACCGCCCAGCGCACCGCCGAAGCCGGAACGCAGCGCCACCGCCAAGCCCGCGATCAGCGCACCGGCCAGCGTCATCCCGAGCCCCTCCCCGAGCCGTTCGGGAAACGCGACAGCGAACAGCAGGGCGGCGTCCGCCACCGCGTAGACGTAGACCATCACCGCACCGACCAGCGCGGCGGGGGCGCACGCGAGGGCGGCGCGCAGACGCTTCGCACCGAGGAGGGGTGCAGCGGCAGGGATCTGGCGGGACTTGAGCTCGCTCGGGATCAACGAACGACCATCCGGTTGATCCGCTCCACCGTCAACGGCTTGCGCACGTAGTGCTTGACGACCGGGCTACGCGCCGCGTGCTCGATATCGTCATGGTGCGTCGATGTGCTGAGAATCACGACATCGATGCAGGTGAAGCGCTCGCCCAACCGGTGCGTGGCCGCCTCGATGAAATCGAACCCCGACATTCCCGGCATGTTGATGTCCAGGAAGATCAGGTCCACGCGCTGGCGTGGCGCGCGTGCCAGGAAGTTCAGCGCCTGCCGGGGATCGCCGAACGGCAGGACCGTGGAGCACACCCCCGAGCGCTTGAGAATGCGCGTGCACAGGATGCGATCGACGAGTTCGTCATCGATCAGCATCACCCTTTCGAAGGGTGCCTGCGCACCCTCTGCACGTGCCACGTTCATGCTGCCCGTCGCAGGCTGGATGTGATGGTCGTGCCGACGTCGACCTCGGACTCGATCTCGATCTCTCCGCCCTGGTTCTCCACGATCCGCTTGCACAAGGCAAGGCCGACACCCGACCCGGGATAGGCCTCGTGGCCGTGCAGTCTCTGGAACAGCCCGAACACCGAGGCCTGGAACTTCGGCTCGATGCCGATGCCGTTGTCGCTGACCACGACACGGATGAACCCGGACCCGTCGTCGATCGATCGCACGCAGATGCGGGTGTCGCGCTCGCGGCTACCGAACTTCACCGCATTCGAGATCAGGTTCTGCATCAGGGTGCGAACCAGGTACGGGCTGCCGTAGACGGCCGGCAGCTCGCCCACCGCGATGACGGTACCCGATCGGGCGATGTCGGCTCGGAGGTCGTCGAGCACCTCCGACACCAGCTCGCCCAGATCGATCCTCTCCGGTGCGGCCGGAGTGCCGATGGTGCGCGAGTAGGTGAGCACATCGTCGACGAGCACGTTCATCCGAGCGGTTGTCCGGCGCGCCAGTGCCAGCAGTTGCTGCGCTTCGGGCTCTTGCCGCGCCTCGTCCTCGTCGTGTTCCTGGAGCAGCATGGCGACCGAGTTGATCGGCGCCTTCAGATCGTGAGCCAACGCATAGGTGAACTCCGCCTGCTCGCGGTTGGTCTCCATCAGCAGGCGATTGGACCGGGCGAGCTCCTCGGCTCGTTCGTTGGCCAGCCGTTCGGCAGCGCCCCGTCGCGAGACCTCGGTGGCGATGCGCTGGTAGTCGCTCGCCGCCCGCGCCCGGGAGCCGTTGACCGCCTTGACGATCAGGTCGATCTCGTCCGGGATCGTCGACGGTGCTCGCGCCAGCTCGAGCCGATCGCCCTGCTGCATCCACGCATGCTGCGAGACATGGGCGGCGATGCGCCGCAGGTGTCGCGTCACCACGTGTCCGAACAGCATCAGCATGGCGATCGAGGCGAGCGCGCTCTGGGTGAAGTTGGAGGCCATCAACACCCAGAACTGCGACCAGGCGCGGGCGCGGACGTTGTCCAGGCTCAGGCCGATCTTCAGCGTCCCGAGCGCACGTACCTCGCCGTTCACGGTGTCGTAGCGGAACTGCAGCTGATGGGGCGTATCGAAATCGGCTGTCCCGGCGCCCCGGAACCATTGCCGCCCGGCCGGTGTCGCGAGCGTCACGGAGTGCACGTCCGTCTTGTTGTGCACGCCGTCCAGCAAGGCATCGACCAGCTCGAAGTTGTATTCCCACAAGGCTTCCGTGAAGCCGTCCCGGAAGCTCTGGTCGATGACATCGACCAGATCGAACACCTGGGCTGCATCCCGTTGATAGGCCACGTACAGCTGGGCCGACGTGGCGCCGAGCGACAGCACCAGATTGATCGACAGGATGGCGATCACCAGTCGCTGCCCGAGTCCGGTGGCCACCGCAGGACGGCCGATACCGCGCCATGGACCCGCGACCGGGATCACCGCGTGCTCGCGTGCCGCGCCAGCAGCGCATCGAGCGTCCCGTCCGCTCGCAGCTCGATCAGCCCGCGTTCGAAGGCCTCGAGCAGCCGCTCCTTGTCCGGGTAGTCGTTGCGAATCGCGAACCGGACACCGCGCCGTGCCAGGGTACCGGGCACGTATTCCAGCCGAGTCGCCAGCGAGGGATCCTCGACATGCATGATGTGATCGAGCACATCGACGCTGTCGAGCGTCAGGTC
>ENA-ORXT01002813-ORXT01002813.1-marine-metagenome-genome-assembly--contig:-NODE-2813-length-20158-cov-10.534236_pt1 | contig 20158 bp, 8 predicted proteins | sample MGYA00237868_ERZ511482 | MGnify/ENA metagenome assembly ERZ511482
CTAGTCGGTTGATATATGGAACCTTATTACACGGTCGCTTCCCGCGACCCTGTAATTTATCTGACTGGAAATTAGCAATTTAAATTACAGGGTCGCGGGAAGCGACCGTGTAATAAACTCTCGAACTGTCAACTACTTTCGTACAACGGATAAACTTGTCCAAATTTTTTTTAATTTTTAAATGAGTTTGATTAAATTTGATTTTAATAATTAATTTAGCGTACTTTTCAAAAAAAGGCGGTATAAAAATTATAACTTTCCGCCTAAATATTTAACCCAAAAAATCCAAATCATTAGATTCAATCTAGGTTCTATATGCTCATAAGGAGATTAATTCTATTCTATTTAATATGCATTTGCTACACTTTAACTGGACAAGACTATGTGTTGTCTAACCAAACTTATTTTGAATTACTCTCTATAAAAGATGGTTTACCTGATAATGGGGGCAATGATTTCATTCAAGATCCAGATGGCTATATATGGATTGGTAATTTTGGTGGCCTCTCCAAATATGATGGCTACACTTTTAAAACTTATAAGAAAAAACCCGATAGAAAAAATCAACAATCAGCAGGAACACATATACTATGCCTATACCAAGATAAAGATGGATTTATTTGGGTAGGAACTTTACTGAGTGGCCTACAAAGATTTAATCCAAAAACAGAAACCTTTACTACTTATCCTTACACCACAGTTGGTAAGCCTGGAGTCGTAGATAGATATATTACGGATATTACAGGAGATAGCCTAGGTAATATCTGGGTTGGCACCTCTAATGGTTTATTTCATTTGACTAGTCCCAACGGCACTTTTGAGCCAGATGACATAGCACTTAATCATTTCTCCGCTAAAGCTTACCCAGATACTTTATTCGAGTTTTTTACGGCTGCTCTTAAAACGGAAGCGCTACTTGCTGGTTTTTCTAAAGTAGGGAAAAATCAAGATAAGAAAGCGCAATTTTCCCTTACAGAAAGCACAAGACTTGTAGTCTCTGCCTTGGGAGAATATGGAGGAAAGGAAGGGATGCTAGATTATGGTTGGATAACAGATGCAGCGGGACAAACCGTGTGGGAAATGAAAAAAGAGGACACTTATACGGCTAAGTGTTTTGATGGGCGCAGCGATAATCCACTAAATAGAGCAACGGTTCAATTACTAGAATTAGCGGCAGGAGATTATACCTTGCATTATCGGACGAATGAGCAACACCATTATGGAGACTGGAATCTCATTGGGATACCCGAACCCTATAATATGGAGGAAGGACACATTCCTTTTTATACGACGCTTTGGGGGATACAAGTTTTTAAATTGGAAGAAGCGAAAGAAGATTGGGTGGAGGAGATATTAATGCTAATAAGCCCAGCAGAGACGGTGTCTGGAAGCACGGTTATAAATTTGTATTTGGATAAGGATAAACTATTGTGGGTAGGATCTTCTGGTGGTTTAGATATAATTGATACCAAGCAGTCTGCTTTACAAGTGCAGCATTTATTTTCCCCTGTTGTCAATAATGGACCTTCTTCTAGTCTAAATTCTGTTACTTGCATCTATCCAAGTGCATCTGGTGAACTTTTGGTGTATGGACACCAATTGAGTTATAATGATAAGAACTATCAATTGGCTATAGAATCGGTTTCTAAAGAACAAAATGCTATTACTCCTTTCTTTCAATCTACTAAGCACCATCATTCGGGCAATATTCTAGAAGACGATAATGGGAATATTTGGTTTACTTCTTATATGCAAGGCTTATATAAGTTAGTAGGAACGAAGGATAAAAAAGAAAACTATCAATTAAAGGAATATAATTTTGTTACAAAAAATTCTTGGCATCTTTTCAAAGATAAGTCGGGCGTTATTTGGATAGGTGTTTGGAAAGAAGGTATTTATAAACTGACGCCCGCTGCTACTAATTTCCGATTTATAGAACTTCCAAAAAAGAAAGATTCTTATATTCTTTCCCTTGCAGAAGATGCAAGAGATAATATTTTTATTGGTACCAATAATCAGGGTTTATTTCTTTGGGATAAAGATAGAACTACCTTAAAAAAAGTCAACTTGCCAAAGTATATTCCAACTGGTACTTCTATAGAAGATCTATGTATTGATGCACAAGGTATTTTATGGATACTTACAGAAAAGAAAGGGATATTAAGGTACAATCAGGAGACAGATACTTTTCTGGAAAGCATTCCACGCACAAAAGATAAAGCAGTTTTTGATCCCACTATTACCTTTAGACTAAAAGTTACTAAGAATGGGGATATATGGGTGAGTACGACCAGAGGAATGTATAAATATGTGTATGCGTTGGATAAGTTTGTTTTTCATAAAGATATATCAGATAGCTTAATCGAAGGCGCAAATATGATGCTGGAAGATAGTAAAGGGAAGATGTGGTTTACGGGTATGCTGATTGGTTTATTTAATAAATACGATAAAATAGAAAATACAGGTATCACTACAAGTGTAATAGATTCTTTTTTTATTAGTGAGCCTATTTATTGTATTGCAGATAAGGCCGAAAATCTTTGGGTTGGGCGTTCAGATGGACTACATTTAATTAATAAACAAACGGGTAAAGAGGTAGCTTTTAAAGGCAAAGAATTAATTCCTAAAATAAGAATCTTAAATATATTACCTGATCAAGAGAATAATTTATGGTTAAGCACTACCTCAGGTATTGGGAAATTCACGAGTACCACAGGTGACTTTGTTATGTATGGTACAGAAAGTGGGGTTTATTTCAATGAACAAGATTATGCGCCTTTGTTATTAACGCAGTCAGGAAATATTTTGTATGGAGGAAAAAATGGCCTGTATAGTTTCAATGCTGCTGATATTCAAGCCAATCCTCATACACCTCAAATCAAGATTACTAAATTTGTAGTAGAAACATCTAGCACTACAGGAGATAGTTCTCAGCTGATTTTATTAGATAAAGAGCAAGAGATTGAGTTAGATCACAACCAGAACACTTTTAATATTGAATATGTCGGGCTACTATATGATAAGGCTCAACAAAAAAGATACGCCTATCGAATGTTAGGCTTAAATGATCATTGGATTAAAGTGAATGGAGAACGGGTTGCTAGATTTAATGGACTCGCTCCCGGTAATTATACCTTTCAAGTAAAATCTAGTAATGGGGATGGTGTATGGAGTGAGTCTTTTGCGGAACTAAACTTTCAAATTTTAGCACCTTGGTGGAAAACTACTTGGGCATATTCACTATATTTATTGCTTTTTCTAGGGAGTATTTTTGCTTTCTATCAAAATCAAATAAGAAGAATCAAATTAGTTAACCAACTAACTTATGAACAAAAAGAAGCAGAACGATTGGCAGATATAGATCGCTTAAAGACCAATTTCTTCTCCAACATTACGCATGAGTTTCGCACGCCCTTAACCTTAATTATTGAACCTGCCCGTCAATTGATGAAAAAATGGCAAGGGCATCCTGATGGTAAAACAGTTCAATTGATAGAATCGAACAGCAAACAGTTACTGAGTTTAGTCAACCAATTGTTAGATCTATCTAAATTGGAAGGCAACAAAATGAAGTTGGATTTGCGCAGAGGTCCTATCATGGAGACGATAGCGCCAATTTTTAATGCTTTTCAAGCGAATACGGCTCGGAAAGAAGTTAATTTGGAACTAGATATTGCTTCGAATATTCCTGAATTTTATTATGATAAAGGTAAAATTGAAAAGGTGTTATATAATTTATTGTCTAATGCAACTAAATTTACTTATGCAGGGAAAATTCAATTAAAAATTGCCCTACAAGAAAGACCTATACCACAACTTCTTTTAACAGTAAATGATACAGGTATAGGTATCTCCAAAGAACAATTACCTTCTATTTTTGATCGGTTTTACCAAGCAGATAGTTCTAATACACGCAAGGGAGAAGGCACTGGGATTGGTTTGGCACTTACTAAAGAACTGATTGAATTAATGAACGGGGAGATTCGGGTAGAAAGTGAATTGGGTCAAGGCAGTACTTTTTATTGTACGCTGCCCATGAATTTACAAGGAAATGAAGCGGCGTTAGCAAAAGATACCTCGCTTGCAGGCACTCCTAATATTGGGGCCAATACTTCAGGTCCCACAAGCCTTTTGCCAGCATCAAAAAAAATAGTCGACTCAGCGGAATCAGCAGATAAACAACTTATCCTTTTAGTAGAAGATAATCCAGAACTCCGCCAATTTTTAGTACAATCGCTAAGTGATCGGTATCAAATAATAGAAGCTGAAAATGGGGCGGAAGGTATTCTTAAAGCGAAGAATGAAATACCCGATTTAATTGTTTCTGATGTAATGATGCCCGAAAAAGATGGCTATGAGTTGACTGCTATCTTAAAAAAGGACGAATTAACTTCCCATATTCCTATCATTTTGCTGACTGCCAAATCTGCTATTGACAGTAAAATACAAGGTTTAAAAAGAGGGGCAGATGCGTGGTTAACAAAACCCTTTCATACAGAAGAATTATTGGTACGTATAGAAAATCTTATTGAAATAAGAGCAAAATTACAAAAAAAATTTGCGCATAAAATTGCTACAAAGCATAAGTCAACACTTACTACCGAGAAGGAACTAGCACTAATAGAAGAAGCAACTACAGAAGAGCCTACACTTGAATTATCAGAATATGATCAAGCTTTTCTAAAAAAATTCACCAATCATATTGAAGAGAATTTAGATGAATCCAGCCTTTCCGTTGAATCCGTAGCGGAGCATTTACATGTGAGTCGCTCCCAATTACATCGAAAGATAAAAGCTTTAACCAATTTTTCTCCCAACGCTTTTATCCGAAATTATCGACTTGATCGGGCTATGGAACTATTGCTTAATCACAAAGGTAAGATAAGTCAGATTGCCTACGAGGTAGGGTTTGCAGATGAGAAATATTTCTCTCGCCGATTTAAAGAACGATTTGGAAAAAAACCAAGCGAGGTTACTGTTTTGGGGGGGGAGTTGCGGATTAACTAGACGTTTCCTAGACGTGTACTTAAATGTAGCACTGGTGGAACAAAAACGTAGTTCGTGACACCACCTTTTAAATTTTTCAACTTATTGATTGTTAATATTTAACATAAATAATTAAGCTTGTACGAAGTTTTTAAATCATTCAACACGGATTAAACGGATTTTTGTAGGTCGTGAGGGACGTAAAAGCCGCTCACGACCTACAAAAATCCGTTTTAATCCGTTCAATCCGTGTTGAATGATTTGAAAACTTCGTACACCCCTTAATTAATAACTAAACAACTAGTAGTATACGTCTAGTTAACTCGCAACCCGCAACACCCTCTACGCCGCCTTCGCTAATTTTCTATCATACGCTCCCGTGCCTAACTGATTTAACAAGGCAAAGTGACTTTTAATGGCACCTACGAACGTTTTATGCTGATAATAAGGGATACCATATTCTTCTGCGGTTTTCTCCACTATATCTGCAATTTGAGGATAATGGACATGGCAGATATGGGGGAATAAATGATGCTCAATTTGATGATTTAAACCACCAATAAACCAAGCAAAAATAGTACTGTTTTTTGCAAAATTTGCAGTCGTTCTTAACTGATGTATTGCCCAGTTATTTTCCACGCTACATTGCTCATCTACTTTATAAAAATTAGTTTCTTCTATAACATGTGCCGTTTGAAAGACCAATGCCAACATCATCCCACAAATAAAGTGCATTATTAAAAACCCTAGTAGGATTTGACTAACAGGTAATGCAATAAATTTTAGCGGCAAAGCAATAAATAACACAAAGTACCAAGCCTTGTGAAATAAGATACCTGCTAAGGCGGTCCAAAAATTCAAGCCTTGGTCTGCTATTAAGCCTTTTTTGTTAAATTTATACAATTGCTCAAAGTCCTTAATTAAATACCAATAAATTGTTAGAATACAGTATAAAATAGGTGCATAAAACACTTGAAATCTAAAAATAGATTTATGATCTTGTGTTGGCGAAAAACGCATTATTCCTTTATCAATATCTTCATCAAAATCATGAATATTGGTAAAAGAATGGTGTAATACATTGTGTTGGATTTTCCAGTTAACATGGTATCCACCAACTAAATTTATTACATAACCAATCATTCTATTCACATTCCTATTACTTGAATAGGCGCCATGTATGGCATCGTGCATAACAGAAGTACCTATGCCCGACATTCCAAAGCCCATAATTGCCCACATAGCCATCACTGGCCAAAAACCAGTAACTACATTGGTGAGCATTAATACTAGTGGGGTGAGGTATAAAAGCAACATAAAAATGGTTTTAATTACCATTTTTGCGTTCGCATGTTTAGAAAGATTATTGTCCTTGAAATATTGATTAACTCTACTATTTAATTCTTTAAAGAATTCTGGCTGGTCTTTTTTATTGAACCTTACGGTACGTACCTTCATTAGTAATAAGATTTTACGCTAGTTATTAGATTGTTTATTTGTGATAGTAGATTTAGAATTCTTAAGGTGGTCACTTAAGTCTAGAACGCACAAAATTGCAAAATAATGGTGTTTAAACCCACAAAATCAGAAACGAAATCGATTTTGAGTGATTTTATAGTCTATCGTTCACTATCATTTGCCCACCGAAATAATTATTGGGAACCTAAAAAAAGCGTTTTGAACCCAAAAGGGCGTAATCTACTGCTTTTATCCAGAGTTTTTTAATATGTTGTAAAGTTTTTACTCCTATCCCTTTACTTTCTCTACTTATGGATATAACCAAATATTTTAAAAATAGTTATGCTTTCTAAAGGAATTTGTCTTTTTTTGTAACCTGTCCAGCCTATCAATATATAAAATTCCTGACAAGCCTATTGATAAACTTGTCAAACTACTTAAACATTTTCTCCTACTGAATAATTATTTCAGTGTCGAATCACTATAGTATGAAACACAAAAAACTACAACAAGTATTACTAATATTATTGTTGGCACTACTACCACAATTATCCTACAGTCAAATTACTATACCCAGTGATTATTATGGCATTAACGCTTGGATGCCCGATAGTGTAGGAACTAAAAAATATTATGGTAGATTAGACCAAAGATGGTCAGAAATCGAAGCTTCTAATCCGCAAATTATTAGAATGGGCGGGATTGCACCCGATAGATATTTTTTCAGCAACTACCAACTACTAAACCTGATTGATAGCATACAGGCAATTGGTGCAGAACCCATTGTACAAGTGCCTGTATGGGGTGGTACCGCCACGGCAGCACATGCAGCCAGTGTCGTCGAATTCGTGAACATCACGTATGGCAGAAATATAAAATATTGGTCCATTGGCAATGAACCCAACCATGTTTATGATAATGAGGAATTTGACTTTGGAGACAACGATTACGGGGTAGGGGACTATGCTACAGCTGTACGAGAATTTTCCATAGCTATGAAAACAGTTGATTCAAGTATCAAAACAATAGCAGGAGAACTGGCTTGGTATAATATTTACTGGATTGAACCTTTATTTGACGCTAATGGCGACCATGATATTTCTGGGAACAATGGCACTCATGATTACATAGATTTTTTCTCTTTTCATCGCTATCCATTTAGTCGCTTTGGTAATCCGCAATTTAGAGATACGGTCATTACTTCCATCGGTGCTTTTGAAAAAGTAACCAATGAATTGAATATTTTAATTGAAACTGCGAATACCACTCACAGCAGAAACAATGCTTTACAGTATGGCATTAGTGAAATAAATATAAATACGACCAACCCTGTAGATAATAGTCCAGAAGGCATTGGTTCAAATAGTTTTATTGGCGGCCAATGGTGGGCGGATGTTTTGATGACAGGGATTCAACAGAAAGCGCAATTTATGACCTTTTGGTCCGCCATAGAAGGCAGTGATGGTAGCATAACCGATAATGGCTATATTTCCCATACTACTGGAAAATTAAAGCCGCTTTATTATCATTTTCAAATGTGTGCATCCAATTTGCAAGGGACGCTTTATCCTATAGTGGAAAATCAAGATTCTGTTAAGGTGTATGCTACACAGGATGCTAGTGGGGACTGGAATATATTGGTCTTAAATTATAATGAAACCCAAGGGTTTGATACAAAAATACGGCTAGATAATGCTACTATTTCGGGAGCAGAATCTTTAAAAATTAATATAGCTGGCGGTCTAGCTAAGGAGATTGATCTAGCTGTTGAAGCCAATAGCACAACCTTAATTAAGTTGTCTAATTGTGGTGTTCTAAAGTATATTTTAGACTATACACAAACGCATGCCAGCAATGATGAACCGCCTCAATTGCGCTTAACACCAAGAGATAAAAAAGTATTTGCGCATTATTTACCTTGGTATGATTCCAATGATGCAGAAAGAATTGGCTGGTGTTATGATGGCGATTGTTCGGATGCGAATAATGCCCACTATTCCAACAAACCTCGAATAGGGGAGTATAGTCAATACGATCCAGCAGTTATAGAATACCATGTACTGACGGCTCATGTAGCAGGTATAGACGGTTTTATTATTAATTTAAATGTAGCCAATAATTTTCAAAAACAAGTGACGCAAGAGGTATTACAACAACTCAATACATTAAAGACAAAGTATAGCGATTTAGCTAATTTTAAAATCATTATTTCTTATGATAATAATGCAGCTAGTGCATCGGAAATTGTGAGTGACCTTACCTATATTCATGATAATATCTATCAAGCGACAGCTTATAAAGATTTAATCTTTGTGGATGAGGTAACAGGGCAGCAAGTTTTACAAGCTTGGTCAGAAGTAGATAACCAAGCTTATTATACAACTGTTCAAAATCTATGGACTTGCGGTGATATACATTTAATGATACGTAATCCGCGCGAGTATGACTATTCAGACGGTAATTTTCAATGGGTAAATGGTTTTAATTCGACCAATACAGAAACTGCTAATTGGGGACAACAATACTACAATGATTTTGATTGGGCGATGGCTCGACAAGAACAATTTGGTTTAACAGATCCCGCTTCTCTTAATCAGCTAATGATGGGCATGGTCTATCCCGGCTTTAATGATGAAAATGTCCCAGCTTTTTGGAATGGTGGAAATACTCGATATATTCTACGGCAAGTAGATGATGGAGAGACAATGTCGCTAACTTGGAACCAGCAAATAGACTGGACGACAAAGCGTTTAGGAGGAGATAATGATGTCTTAAATCCTTGGACACAAATCATCACTTGGAATGATTGGCCAGAAGGAACTTCTATCGAACCTGCTTCGGATGATACTTATGGCTATACTCCATTAAAAACGAATAGAACGAAAATAGCAGAATGGAAAAGTACGACTGCCCCTTATGCAGAATTGTGCTTGGAAGTACCCTATTATATGTATTTGGCTAGAGAAGCGAGCGATAATACCTTAGCTGATGATGCGGCTGTACTCCTACTTCAAGGCGATTGTGAAGGGGCTTATAATTTACTAACCGCTCCTTCTTGTACCACTGATATAGTACTGGTTACTAATACAGAATCAGAATATTGTGCGACGGATTCTTTGACTTCTAGTGCGGTATTAGATGCTTCGGATGTAATCACGTATAAAGCAGAAAATACAATTATTTTGGAATCGGGTTTTACCGTACCCTTAGGTGCTGAATTATTGGCGACTATAGAAGAATGCTGTTCAGATAGCCCTATTACGCAGTTGGAAGAACCGAGTGCTAAATTCATTCTTACTAATAAAGAAAAAAAGATACAAGATAATAACTTACATATAGCGCCCAATCCTTTTGAAGAAACTTTGACATTAAATTATGCTACTGCTACTACAGTTGACATATTTTTATTAAACAGTATGGGTCAGTTAAGTTGGCAGGGTCAATTTTCTCCTAATCAAATTGCGCACACGCTCTCCACTACTTCTTTACAGTCGGGTATTTATTTTGTAAAAATCGTTCAGGATGGCAAAATTGTTGCGACTGAAAAGATTATAAAAGTTACGAAGTAAAGATTTTAAGAAAAGAGAACAGAGATGCGAGAATAGAGATATAACCCGAGGTTAAAAATCAACGAAATTTTCTTGTATGAAAACGAAAGCCATTTCTATTCTCTTTCCTTAAAATCAATACCTTCTAAAAACCTTTTTTTTAGTTCTAAAATATACCTATTTTTGTTTTTAATTAAAAATTATGACATAATTTGTTTTGAGTAGAAATGCTATAAAAAAATGAAAGAATTTAAATACATCTATCTTTTTAAAAGAACAGAACATAGAAAAGCTAAAGTAATTTTAAAAAGAAGGATGTGGAATGCTAAGAAAATAGAAGGCTATTTGCATAAGTATTTTAAAAAATCTAGGTTTAAAATGACTAAGCGAGTGCCGAAAGGAAAATGGCTGCAAGCACATGTGAAAATAGGTATTTCCAGAGATGTAGATAAGCGAATTCGTGCAGTGAATTCAAACATTTTTAAATCAGGACATACAGAATGGTTTGCTATGAATATTTTCGAATTGGTAATGGTGATGGCTTTTATCCTTTGGTTTGCCTACCGATGGTGGATAGCAGCTATTATAGCGGCTTTAATCCTTTATGGAAATTTGGTATCCTTTTAATGATCAGGGGTAGAAATTGATAAGTACATTTTTTAATATTGATGAATAATTCTTTTGGTAGAAAGTTGCTCTAAGCAAGTTAAGGCAACATAAGGGCTGATAAAAGCGTAACCATATAATTACACTATTAAGTTTGCCTGCGGGACAAATTTAAAACTTTATATAATTACTAAAAATACTAAAGCAATTTTATGAACTTGCGATCAATTATTTCTTCAATGGCATTATTTGCTATGCTTTTTACACTAGGAGCTTGTTCTTCAACAGGAACATCTGCCTCTAATACATGTACAACTTCTTCCAAATTAGCTAAAACAGATGCATGGGTAAGATTGGTAACCGTAAATGATTTTGGTGGCTCTACTTTTACAGCTTGCAAAACAGGCGCAATTACTAGCCTTTCTTTTAACGTATCCAAAGAATCTGCTGCTCAGCCAAATGCTTTATTATTTTTAGAAAATGGTTTAGGAAATGGCGTAGAGGTCTACCAATCTTATTCGGATTATCATCAACCGATTAGCATTGAGGGGGCAGGTAAATCTACAACGATTACGCTAAAAACGCCTTTCCCAGTTAAAAAGGGAGAAATGTATACTTGGTATGTTCAAAAAGATCCTGACGCAGGACCATTAGTACAAGCTGCTTCGGAGAAACCTAATAATACGTACACAGCAGGAAAATCTTGGTATAATAATGATACCTATTCAGATATGGATAACGTGTTTTCTGTTAATATTAAATAAGTGAATGGCTAAAATTGTCTTATTGTTTTATTGTTATATTGTTCTCCTACTAGACGCTGGTAATCAACAATAAAACAATAAAGCAATAAAACAATATAGCAATAAAACAATATATTTTTTATATTCTAAATAAGTGACAATTATAGGTATATTGAGTCTAAAACTCAAAGGCAGTGTTAAAAGTCCATTTTATTTAGTTAAATAAAGCTTTTTACCTAACCTAATAGTTGCAAAGATCAGTTTATATTCCTTACTTTGGATAACCATTGAAATTAGCAAATTCAATAATCAATTAATCCTTTCTTTTCTAACCATCCATTTGTTTATTTCTTACGCCGTATTAAGTACACTTTCAACAAGTCACAACACAACATTAACAATAACTCTCATTTAGCAACAATTCACTTTTTATCAATAAGTCTTAATAACTATTTGCCCTAGGCAGATACCTAATATATATACGTATATGTATAACACAATTTCAAATTGTAATTTTATGAATTTAAAAACTAGTGCCATTGCAAAGGCAATCTGTATGCTATTTATTTGTTTTGGTACTTTTCAAGCTCAAGCGCAAACTAAAGACATAGTTTGCACGAATTCTTCTGGTTTAGCAACAGAAGATGGAGTGATTAGACTGAATAGCGTAGAGGATTTTGGTGGCTCTACTTTTACTGCTTGTAAGACAGGTGTTGTTACTAGTATCACTTTTAAAGTGACAGACGAATCTGCGGCACAGCCAAAAGCTTTGTTTTTTTTAGAGAATCAATTAGGTAATGGAGTAGATGGTTACCAATCTTTTGCAGACTATCACCAAGAGATTAGCATTAATGGAATGGGTAAAATGACTACTGTTAAATTAAAAAAGCCTTTTCCAGTTGTAAAAGGTGAATTTTATACTTGGTACGTACAGAAAGATCCAGATGCAGGACAGTTAATACAAGCTGCTGCTGTTGAGCCTAGTAATACGTATATTACTGGTAATACTTGGTACAATAATGATTATTATCCAACTATGGATACGATGTTTTCTGTGAAAATTAAATAAGATCAGTAAACCTACAGATAGCAAGTTCCAAAAAACAAATTCCAAATTTGCAAGTCCGAGTATTGAGATTTGTTTTTTGGAATTTAGAATTTGTTCAAAAAAGCCGCTAAGTTATCCTAACTTAGCGGCTTTTTTATATTGTAACTGTTTAGAATAGAGAAGCGAGAATAGAGAATAGGGAATAGAGAAGCGAGAATAGAGAACAGAGAACAGAGAATAGGGATGACATCGTGCTAAATTTAAGGGAATAAGCTACTCTTATAAGAACAAATCTGTTATCTAGTCTCTAATCTCACTTCTCTGCTTTCTATTCTGAACTGTTCCTTTTAGATTAGCGAATAATGCCATTAGTAGAAAAATCAACTTATACCAAGCCTCCCTTATATCTTTTTAACGGACATCTAGAGACGATCATTCCTTCTATATTTAGAAAAGTAAAAGGGATTAACTATCAAAGAGAACGACTCGAATTAGCGGATGGAGATTTTTTAGATCTTGATTGGCTGACCCAATCGAGTGATAAATTAATAATCTTAACTCATGGTTTAGAGGGTAGTTCTGATAGACACTATATTATGGGATGTGCTAGGCTATTTTACGAAAATGGTTGGGATGCCTTAGCTTGGAATTGTCGTTCTTGCAGTGGAGAAATGAATCGTGTATTGAAGATGTATCATCATGGAGATATTGAAGATATACAAAGCGTGATTAATCATGTATTACAAAAAACAGCCTATAAAGAAATTCACCTTATTGGCTTTAGCATGGGCGGAAATATTACGCTGAAGTACTTGGGGGTAAATGGAGATCAGATACCTGATCAGATAAAAGGAGCCGTTACTTTTTCTGCTCCTTGTGATTTGACTTCTAGTGCTGCTTTATTAGATGAGCGACAAAGTCGTTTTTACAAACGCAAATTTTATAAAAAGCTCTCTAATAAAATGCGCCTAAAAGCCAAGCAATTTCCTGGTTCTATAGCCATAGAAAAACTAGCGGAAGTTAAATCTTGGAGGGATTTTGATGAGCTTTTTTCGGCACCCCTAAATGGTTTTATGAATGCTCAAGCTTTTTATGATCAAGCTTCTTCTATCAACTTTATAGCAGGCATTCAAATTCCTACCTTATTAGTGAATGCCCAAAACGATCCGATCCTTACCAAAGCTTGTAGTCCTATAGAAATTGCAAAAAATCATCCCTACTTTTTTTTAGAAACGCCTGCTAAAGGTGGTCATGTCGCTTTTGTTTTACCCAATAATCCTTATTCTTGGATGGAGATTAGAGCACTTGAGTTTATTGAACAGGTTGCTGATGCCGCAAATCCTTCTAGCTAGTTATTTTTGAAACACAAAAGGAACAAAAGGCACAAAAGTTCACAAAGGGTTTTTACAAAAGTTTTTTTTAAACACCTAAGGAACGGTGTAGAAATAGATTTACAAATTTAGGGTAGCTTATTTTGTTCTTAGTTTTCGGCTTAAAAACAAGAGTTATGTTGATATAATAACTGTTTTTAAGCTGGAAAATAAGGACAAAAGAAGCAGCCTAAATTGTAAATTTATTTCTACACCGTTCCTAAGATATAAAATAATACAAAAACTTTTGTGAAAACCCTTTGTGAACTTTTGTGCCTTTTGTGTTTCAAAAAAAAAAAACGTTTAAGAGAGGATTTTTCTGTTAAACTAGTTGTTCCCACTCCTCAGTTATGAAATTTTTAAAGAGGGTGTTCGGAAATGTATAACAAATTCATGTTTAAATTTATATAATAAAAATAATTATGTTGTAAATGATAATTGTAATAAATCGAAATTTTATTATAATTACTTGAATGATAAAAAAATAAAATTTATTAAAATAAATATGTGATTTGTTTTTTCTTGGGTTCTATATAGAACGCTCTTATTGACCTACCATATAGTGATTCTTACCTGTCACAAGTACAGTAAAAACCAGCCACAATACATTTTAATATTCAATATTTTTGTTACTTAATCTGTACGAATTAGAGAGAATTCATTAAAGACAATACAGGTCAGCCCCCCTTCTCATCTTCTTATGAGTTGCTTCAGCTCTCCTGCATACCTAAAACCCTTTTCCGAAATTAAATCTTAATTGTTTGGGTGCTTACAATAAGTCCCCTTGCTAGTGTATGCGGTTAATACAATTTTTCCAAACTATAACTTTTACATAGAAATGAAAGACGCTCCCCCTATTCCCAATTTAACAGCTTTACTGTCCGTAAAAGACCCAATTGTGGCTTCTTTGACAATTATACATACAGAAAAAGAAAATTTCAAAGTGAAGTACTCTGAACAGGGTACTATTGCTATAAGGCCAGCGTAAGCAGGATGGATGGTTTGATTGCTATATGGTTTTATTGTTTTATCGCTGTTAGTCCACGTTAGATAAGAACCATACAGCAATAAAATCATACAGCCATCTAACAAGTAAGTATTCATAGAGTACCTACTCTAACAATCACAATAAATACAAAAAAAAATATTAGAAAACCCCTCAATTATAGACGATGTATAAATTAGTACTTGGCATATTTTTTTGTTTGTTTGTCTGGCAAGGCATGGCACAGATAGTCGTGACCAGCTTTATCCCTCCAGACAACACGCAACCAGAATTAGTGATTTGTGGTATGCCTGCTACTTTTACTATAGAAATTGTTGGTTCGGAAGCAGAAAATATAGTATTGGATTTAGACATGGCTTTTAATGGCATGAATGGAATAGAATATATTCCCGGTTCTTTTATGCCACAAGTTTCTGAAGATGCTATGGACGTAAGCAGCCCAATTATAACGCTCGGAGATTTAGATGGAACGCAATTTTATACTTTTGAGGCAGTAGCAAATTGTGAGTTAATGACTTATTTGGAAGCGGGTGGTTTGGCGATTTTCGACTTTGATTTTACATATCAAGATACGGCAGGGGTAATGATGACTTATGATTTTCAGAACTCGGCTGCTAATGGTTCTCAGGAATTTAATAACTCAGTTAAAATTCCAAATATTGCGATTATCGGGGGCGTGAACACGGGTTATGTGGCGAATGATTTGGGAGAGATTTATAATCGAGAAATTAGAATAGAACAGTCTGGATTTATTTCTAGTATAGGCGAAATAAAAATACAAATTGACTATGGGCCAGGACTTGTCGTTAACGACCAACAAATTAATGGAATTCCTGTTGATCCAGCAGACTTTATGTTGGTGTCTTCCGGTCCGACTGGCGATGTTTATGAACTCACTTTAACCACTAATGATTTTACTACCTACAATGTAGGAGATGGAGATGCTCTTTTTGAATCGCCTACTACTAATCCTGCGGATAATGAATTTTTTACTTGGTCTGAAGAAGTTACAGTTGCCTCTTGTGAACCTAGAAATACTGCTTTTGAGGCATCTTGGGGTTGCGACGGAATGGATTGCAATTTGACCAATACCCAGTTTGATGCGGCATTATCTGCCTTACCACCTAATCTAGCAGTTACTAGAGTATCTAGAACACTTCCTACCTGTTTTGATGAAGCTGCAACGCATACCTATAGGATTGAAAATACAGGAACAGGTCATGCGACAAATGTATTTTTTAGAATTCGTCCAGAAATCGAGACTTATACTGCATTGGACGGTGGGAGTATTACTTACCAAATTGGTGGTGGTCCAGTACAAACTATTGACCCTACTGATTTAACCAACACCACGAATCTGCCAGCAGGTAGTTGTTATTCAGGTACAACTAACTATTTCGATAGGGTAGATACTGAAATTATTGGTAGTCTAGCTCCTGGCGAAATATTAACTTTGACTTTTGATACCTATCAATGTTGTAGAGAAGCCTGTGGTGTAAATGCTCGTTATTTTGGTTCTTCCGTAGAAGCTCGATTTAATTTATTATGTGCTTCTGCTACGATTATTCGTTCTTCCAGCTATGGTACGGTGGATATACGTTCTTTAGGTGCTGCTACCATTCCAGCATCCATGAATGTTGGGGATACAGAACCCTTTATTTTTAATTTAATGACTTTCGATAATGACCTAACACAGTTAAATGGACAAGGTCAATACTGTATGACAATAGATATTCCTGCCAATTTACAATACAATCCAGCCAATACCTTAGAATGGACGGGGTCAGATGGAACAACCGTTTTAACGCCCTCTTCTGTTTCCCCAACAGGTGTTGTGGATGGACCCGCTACTGTAGATGTTTGTTTTAGTAATGGCTTTGGTACGACTACCAGTTTATATAGAAATTCTAATATAACGATTGATTTAACTTATCCAAATTGTGTTTGCGGCGTGAATGTAAGCACCAGTATGGATATGTTTTTTCGATACGGTCCTACTTGTCCTGATCCATGCGAACTCAAATTATTTTGTGAAGATGGAATGACTTTTTTAGCACCGGGTGCATGTTGTGAAGGTATGGGTTGTAATGGCTTGGTGACGACTAACTATTCCATAGAACGAACTTGTTTTGGCTTGCCTGATAATGATCAAGATGGTTGCCCTGATGCAACAGGTAGCCTAGATATGTCAAAAATTCGTTTGGATAGAGCGATGCAAGGGGATGAAATGCGTTTTACAACAACAGGAGAAGTTAGATTGAATGGGGGAACGCTAGATTCCTTAGAATATCTCTACTTCGAGTCTGCTTTTACCAGTGGCTCTAATAGAAGTATTAATCCAGTAGGCAATAATAGTCTTAGTATTACAGATGCATCTACTGGCTTGACCTATACTTGCAATGATATAGCGTCTATTAATGATGCATCAACCATCACTTTCGATCTATCTGTAACGGAAATAAGAGGTTGCGGAGATGTGCCAACGGATTTTGTTTTTGAGGATGGCGATCTATTAGAACTCTCTGGGGATGTGGTGAACATGGAAAATATAGGTTGTGATATAGACAATGTCGAATATATTAATTGTTTTTTTGGCTCTCTTAGTCCTGCGCCCGTAGCAGCGGGCGATCGCTTAAAATGTAATGTGCCTAGAATTGGTGGATTTACGGCTGTTGGCTATTCTATTAATGATAGAAATGGTACCCGACGTTTTACAGGTTGTGGTTATGAAAATGAATTATATAGTGAATTTTGTATAGGTGGTGGGGCAGAAGGGACCGATCCATTTCCTTTTGAATACAGGCAATGGTCTTTTCTTACAGAATCCAAAATTGCGATGCCCCCGGGTTATCTCTTTAATAGTGCGACCTATCGAATGCGCAAAACCATTATCGCACAAAGTGTCAATGATCGTACAGTTACAAGGTCTGATTTAGTGCAATTGGTCAATGATACTTTTGTCAATAATTTTGCAGGAGTTTATGCCACTTGTGGTACTTCGCCAAACCTTTCTTATAGTGATGATGGAAACGAAATTCGCTCGGAGTTTATTTTTGACGTGCCTTGTACCGCAGAACTAAATGTAGATAAACAAGCCTACCATGAAATAACTCGAACCGTTGAATTTTGCTCTCCTTTTGTGCAGCCTGTTACACACACGAATGGCTTCAACCACACCTTTACACCTACTGGTCCAGAATTGAAATTACAAACAGGTAATGATTTTTCCGAACCAGATGGCACTTTTGCTTCTTGGGAATTATTTTTAGATAATGGTGGAAATGGAGCCAATAATACTTTTCTAGTTATCTTAGACTCGCCGAATATTACAGTAGAGGATTTAAGTTTTGCATCGGGTGGGGTAGTGCCAAATGTGAATGGCGTTTATCAATTAGGCGATTTAGCTTTAGGAGGTTCGATTCCGTTTTTATTCGATTTTTCCTACGAATCTTGTGAAAGAGACTCTATTCAAGTAGTAGCAGGTTTTGATTGTTTAGGTTATCCTGCTGACAGGCTAGAAATTTTATCTGGAGGTTGGCCTTGTGAGCTAGATACATTGACGCTGTTTACTAGAGCTTTACCCGGTAAAATTAAGCAGGATTTAATACAATCTCCTAGTACCATCATGCCTTGTGATGAATTAACGTATGAATTACAAGTAGCGAATATTAATCGTGCTATTTTGTATGATACAGAAGTATCTGTTTTCTTGCCCTATTCCTCTGGAATGGAATTCGTTACAGGAACTGAAGAAGCCTGTTATCCATGTAATGCAGGAGCACCTGTATATAATTTTCCAATTTTTACACCTTCTGAAATAGTCGTAACCACTTTAGGTATCGAATATATCTGGGATATTGAAGCGCTAATAGCTCAAATAAATGCGGATGGTTTCCCCGGTTTAGAAGATCCCGATGTCTTAGAACGAGTGCTACGTATACAATTTAATGTAAAAACGAATTGTGATTTTACGGTAGGGGATTTTCCTCGTTTTAGAAGTTCGGCAAGAACTGCTTGTGGTGCAATAACGAACTCTATTATTCAAGCAGGTAATATAATCGCTGTCGAGGGAACAGGTTCTGCATATCGCAGTTTAATTAATGTAGATATTTTGGATCCAGCAGGACCTATAAATGCTTGTGACGGTGCAGCTACACTAGCCACTAGCACTCAATTTACTAGTAGAACAGATGGTTTAGATTCTATTATGGTCGTTTTACCCGCAGGGATGACTTATGTGCCGGGTTCTGTGTTTTTCTCTTTACCTACGCAAGTTTATTCTACCACGCCTACTATTAGTGTCGTCAATGGCATACAAGAAATAAAGTTTGGCGTACGAGATAACATACCCGCTTTTGAGCCAATTGAATTTGTTTTTGACGTAATGACAGACGGAGATTTACTAACCTGTCGATTTCCTGAACAACCAATTTTAGCTAGAACCTTTATTCCTAATACGGTTACTTGTGATGGAGTCACTTGTGATTTAAGTGTACTTACTGGGGCTAGTGAAACTTTAGCAACTTTTGAAAAATACGAATATGCTATTACAGATTATAGCATTGTCAGTGCTTGTGGAGGTATGGAAGCAGACATTGCAATGACCGTTCAAAATAATGGTATTTATCCGATTACAGACAGCACTATTATTGAGCTTTTTTATGATGCAGACGATAGTGGGGATTTAAGTGTAGGAGATATTTTAATAGATAGCCTACTGTCTGATATGAATATTCCTGTTGGTGGAAGTATCGAATTAACAGAGGTCGTAAACATAGATCCTACTCAATCTTGTCCTTTAATCGCTAATCTTTCAGGATGCACTTGTATAGAACCTATTTTATTAGAAGACATTAAAAGAAAGAATGCAGGGGAGGATAAACTTATTTGTAATTCAGAAATGATAAATCTTGGGTGTGGCGAAGATATAGCAGGCTATTCCTATTTTTGGTCAGGTTTGGATGGCGCACCGATTGCTGCTTTAAGTGACCGTAATGATCCCAATACAGATTTTACTTATACCAATACCAATACCAATACAAATGCAGATACATTAGCCTATGTATTAGTAACGACTCTAGGCGATTGTGTTAGTTTTGATACGGTTGATATTATCGTCTTACCTACCCTAACAACGGTTGCACCAAATTCAGCTATCTGCCCCGGAAGTCCAGTTGTTTTAAATGGTCCATTAGGATTTACTAACTACCAATGGTTGCCTACGGTTGATTTATCGAGTTCAACGATTCCTAGACCTACGATTAATACGCTAACAACTCCGTCTACGACTTATTCTTTATCTTATACAAATGATGCGGGTTGTTTAGAAATTTATGAAGAAACAGTGGATTTAGGTTTTAATTGTACCGATTTAGAATTGGAGAAAACCGTTG
>ENA-ORXT01002814-ORXT01002814.1-marine-metagenome-genome-assembly--contig:-NODE-2814-length-20156-cov-9.978286_pt1 | contig 20156 bp, 18 predicted proteins | sample MGYA00237868_ERZ511482 | MGnify/ENA metagenome assembly ERZ511482
AAAAAGTGCTCCCGATTTTCACCGGGAGCCGAATGTTAAACAAACAAAAAACAAAAAATATAGAAACAGAAAACAACACACAGGCCACATGATCAACACATCCCGTGAGCATCGATTGCAAACCAGATCCTGACAAGGAATAATCTAGTTCGCTATCTAGTCCACTTAACTTTGAATCTTAATTTTTCTCATTGAGTGAATCGCTTCTTTTACTCCGGTTCTTTGGAGTGAAATGCGGTTTTCAATTTCAGTTAACTTCTGGAAGTGTTCTTCTAACCTTTCTACCTCCTCTATGAAAAATTGATCGGTGGCTTCGAAGATCTTTAATTCGGTCTCGGGCTTAACGGGTAGACTTCCGTTGTACCATTTAACCAGGGTAGAAATACTGAGCTTGGCGAGCTTTGCAATGGCGGTTAGGTCTTGTCGCTTAAGGCGAGATTTAGTGGTAGGTTTTCTGGTGATTTTTCTAGCCGCAGTTTTCCTGGTAGTAGGTTTTCTAGTAGTCATCTTTTTAGCTGCGAGCTTTCTAGTTGTTGCCTTTTTTTTTGCGGTCGTTTTTTTAGCTTCGTTCATAGTAAATTGGGTTTAGTATTTTAAAATTTTAGTAATGTTAACACAGATGTAATAGTTCCTGTTGTTGGTACGCAGTGTACTAATCTGCTTTCTTTTTGACCTCCGTATTTTTGATCTCCTTAATTGCGAATTGTATCCCTCTTTTTCTAGCAACAATCCGCTGCTCGATTTCAGACAAATTTTGGAGGACTTCTTTTAATCTCAAGGCCTCCTGTTCGTAAAAGCGATCGGTGGCTTGGAAGATTTTTAATTCGGTTTCGGGCTTTACTGGCAAGCTGCCATCATTCCATTTTGTAAGGGTGGAGATACTGAGGTTGGCAAGCTTCGAGATACCGACTAGATCCTTTCTTTGTAATTTGCTAATTGCTTTCTTTTTTGCCATAATGAATGGGTTTTATTATGTGGTTAATATGAGTTATTGATTTCCAATCATACTACTTTTTATTTGTTATTTAACACTAAATAATTAAATGCTTTCAATTACTTTGTTTTGATGGATGAGGATGGAAAATTGAATGGGATAGGGGAGGTTTGAAGTAAGGAGTGGTGATGAAATTATTGAGTGTCAATGCCTCCGATCAGTCGAGTGCAAAAGGATGAGTCAATAAAATGAATCGTAGTAACTTAACCAGTTGTCCAAAGTTTTGATGTCAGTTTCTCCTGGCTGGTCACCGGAGAAGGGAGCCAGTCGATGTCGATGCCCACGGAACTGGGGGACGGGAAGTTTGTCCCGATCTTGATTACCTCAGATTGGAATGGGACGGGTAGATTATTTGGCGAGTCGAGGGGTTGAGGTAAGAACCAAATTAGTGTTCGGATTCAAGAACATAATTAATACATCATTGAGACTTGTTTTTTATAATTTTGGAAGAAAATGGAAAAAGTAATTCTCACTCAAATTTCAATCGAAGAATTTCGTCAGATTATCCGGGAAGAGATAGAATCAGCACTTCAGGATTTTAAACAAAATGGAAGTTTTGAACAGGTTGAGGAAATATTGGATGTTGATGCTACTGCAAAGTTTTTAGGAATCAGCAAAGGTTGTTTGTACAAAAAAACTTATAAAATGGAAATCCCTCGTTTCAAACGAGGTAAGAGATTATATTTTAAAAGGTCAGAACTTATTGAGTGGATTTCTGAAGGGAAGCTGAAAACAATGAAGGATATCGAAATGGAGGCTGCTAATTATTTGGCAGCTAGACATAAAAGGTCTAGGAGATAGATTGTTTAGTAAGTAATATCAGTGGAAATTTTAGAGGATATCTAAATTTTATTTTGGCAATTAGTATGTTTTTTATATCTTTATTCATACTTACCGTGAGAAAACTTACTGGATAGAGGGTGCGATGTTTGTTTGATGTCTATTCTATATTCCATTTTACTATCATAAATTAATTTTTATTATTCTTATTTCAACCAGATAGGGGCATCACTTCCGCCGAGAAGGCTTGTCTTTACGTCTGATATAGAGGCTTTCTAGTTCCTAAATGATGAAGAGGTTTGACGGGTAGGAATTAGATCTGAATTATTCCTTTTTGTGTTTGAAAAATATAGAGAGAAGGTATTCAGTCCAATGGTTCGGCTACTTAAAAAGGTAAATACTTTAGGTTAATTAACATGATTTTGAGTAATAGGATTGAATGTGGACTGGGCAAAAAGCGACTGAAGAGAAATAGTGATGTATTGGGTGGAATAAAGCTTTTTTAATATTAAAGATTTGCTAGCTTCATAAGCCCTTCGTTTCTAAATAAAAAAGATGTTTGATATGGGGGTGCCAAAAAAATAATGTATCAAAAAATAAAGAATGAATAGTAAAACACTCACAATTTTAGGACTAGTAATAGCATTAATCGCAATTATTGTTTCATGTACTGTTCCTGAAATAAGAAGAATGATTGGATTAGATAAGAAAACGGAATGCCAAAAAGTAGCAGAAGAAATACTGTTAGATATTGAGATTTTAGAAAAAAAATATATTTCTTTAAAACCCACAGAGTACAGTTATGACGATTTAGCAAACTTATGTAAGGAGATAAATTCATTAAAAGAAAAAGTTAAGATTAATACAAAATGCGAAGAGCGTAGTTACTGGCAAAAAAGAGTAGTTGATTTCATTAATCTATCACATGTAAGAATACTGGAAATAGCAAAAAAATGGGATAGCGATGTTGCAGCAAGAGGTAATTTGCAGACTTCAAGAGATTTATATTCAAAAGCAGTAATTCTTGAACTGACATTATCCAGTAAAAAATTCTGTAACATAAACCAACACCTTTGTGATGATAAACTTAAAAAAGCATTCGACAACATTCTTTACAGATACGAAAAAGATAAATTCGTTGTTAATTAATATTTATTTTTTGGTATTTGCTCTAATACTGTTTCCAAGTTGCTCAAATTTAAAAAACTTGGAAGGTAAAAACGATTCATTACAGCAGAAAAATCAGTCGCTGAACACTGAGAATCAAAGACTATCTCGTCAATTAGAACGTACGAAAAAAAACTCTGAAGCATATAAAAATAAATTAAATCTTCTAAAAAATAGTACTGAAAAAGGTGGGAAACCTGTAAGAGATTTTAGAGGCCCTTATAAGAAGTTAGAAAATTTTTCAACTAAAGTTTCTGCAATTGAATGTGACTTATCTACTTTAAAGTTGAATTTTCCTAATGATTGTTTCATACGAACAGCAACAGTAAGAAGACTTAATTACAAAGAAATTTCAAGATTACTTGAAGATTATAAAGAAGATATATATTTCACCCTAGATAATGGTAAAGTAAGAATTTACATCGGACCAACCCAATCTCAAGAATTATTAGATCAAGTTAAGAATTATTCTTTTCCTGACGCATTAATAGATTGTAGTTTAAGAGAAGGAACAAATACTCAAAAAACAACTAAAGTTCCAAAAATAAAACCCAATTCTCAAAAAGGTGTAAAGCAAGCTGTCAAGTCACCGGAAATAGAAATCTACACCCAAAGGTTCTCACAAGATATTTTAGATGGTGCAACTATTGAAGTTGAAGGCGAGGAATTGAGAGGAAAAACTGAAATATTTCATTGCCAACAAGGACAAATTACATATGAACATCAAGATAATATTCCAGCAGGAAAATATATTCAACTTGCCGCAGTTAAAAGTTTTGATTGCCTAAAATTAGCGAATTGCCAATATCTTGAGCATCTGATTATTTTAAGGGTCTATGACAATGAGTTTTGTAACTATAGAATTCTATCCCAAGACATAGATAAATTCAATGAGATAAAGGAGTGCAGCGGATTTAAGAATATCCAAATTAGAAGAATGTGAAAAAGAAGGTTTGCTAGGATTGAGTAGATGGCTTGTACATTAATTCACTCAACATACATAACTAAACCTGCAATTTGAAGAGCGATTCTATCTTTGGTTTTTAGAAATAAATTGAATGAAGAATAATATTTCTATGGAGAAATTGAATGAAGCCATCTTCCCAATTATTACATTTAACCCTGAAAATAAAATTTGGAATTGTCTGGGAACGGGTTATTTCATCAATCCCGTTGGTGGATTTGCAACCGCTCGTCACTTGTTCTTTCATGAAGACAAACAAGTGGAACAAACACTTTATGGAGTTCATTTAGTTAACAACGAGGAATTCCACATCAGACCGGTTTATCAACTGGTTTCTGATCCCACATCAGATATTATGATTGGGAGGTTAGGAGAACGACGCTTAAAAGGGGGAGAAAACTTACCTGCAATGCAATCTGAATATTTTGCACTAGATTTTGAACTTTTATCGAAAGGTGATGATATCATGACCTATGCTTTTCCAAAAACGACAAGAGAAGTACTTGAATCCGGAGAGACTGAATTTTCATTTGAAGGAAGATTAGAAAGAGGTAAAATAGTTGATCTTCATAATAATGGAACTTCACAAGTGAAAAACAGATGTTATCAGACCACAATGAATATGGAAAGTGGAGCCAGTGGTGGACCCGTATTAAAAGATGGATATATAGTTGGGATAAACTCTAGCTCTTTTGAACTGCCTGAAGGGGAAGAACCAATCTCATTTATAACACCTATAGATTATATATTAGGTTTAAAAGTTGAGAGTAAGGGAAAGCTAGTTCCAGTTGCACAACTAATTAAAAGCGGATTCATTAAAACAAAATAAGCATTACTCTTTGAGTACGCTGCTTATGTCAATATTTGCCAAATTACATTCTTCTCAACTGTCCTTCCTTCTAGTCATCAAGATATCTGTAGGACTATCATTATAAAGGTAGTCTTTGAGCCATTTGACGACTTTCGGCCCCTAAAACTCTAAGATTATCGTCTCAATATAATTTCTTAACTTTGATACGGATTCAGTACTTATTCTAAGTACAAGAGGTGTATACCCGTCAAATATAGCGAACCACCACTCTTAAAGTTCTGAATAGTCGCAAATAGAACTATATGTCTAAGTTACGCTGTAGAACATAATTACTTGACTCCATTTGCTAACAAAAGTCAAGTATTAAAGAAGTATAAACACGGTCAAATAATATTGAGTAATGAACGCAGTTGAAATAGAGGAAGCTATCTCAGAGTTGGCCGATCAGCCTTTTGACTCGGAAGAATTTCCTTATGCCTTCCTTGAGGCATTTGGCAACAAGCCGACAACGATTAAGCGATTACGTAAAAAGGATTCCAACAAGTCTAAGATAAAAGGTGGTGTGCTGCAGCACAACAATATTCATATCGCTGTATGTGAAGAGGGGCGTGTTCCAAACACACTTGATCAGCTACGGGAGAGTCCTGCTACCACTAAGGCGAAGGCTAAACTGATCTTAGCCACGGATGGAAAGGAATTTCAGGCAGAGGACCTGATTGGTGGAGAAACGCTGGTCTGTAAATACGCTGACTTCCACGAACATTTTGGTTTCTTTTTCTCTTTGGCAGGAATTAGTACCGTCAAACAAATTCGTGATAATGCTTTTGACATTAAAGCTACTAGTCGTCTGAATAAACTTTATATTGAATTGCTCCGGCATAATCCAGACTGGGCAAAGGCAGAACGTCGTCCTGATATGAACCATTTCTTAGCGCGGTTGATCTTTTGCTTCTTTGCGGAGGATACCAATATTTTTGCTGGTAATGATTTTTTTACGGATACGGTACAACAAATGAGTACGGGGGATGCATCCAATACACATGAGATTATTAGTGAGCTATTTAGAGCAATGGACACCAAGCCCAAAGAACGAAAGAGAAACAAAATTAAAAACTGGGCTGATAAATTTCCTTACGTAAACGGAGAGTTATTCTCTGGTTCGACCGAAGTGCCAAAGTTTACTAAAATTGCAAGATCCTATTTGCTTCATGTTGGAAATTTGGATTGGCAGAAAATTAACCCGGACATCTTTGGCTCTATGATCCAAGCGGTAGCGGATGACGAGGAGCGTGGATCACTAGGTATGCACTACACCTCCGTTCCAAATATTCTAAAAGTATTAAATCCGTTGTTTCTTGATGATCTTCGCGCTCAGTTGGAAGAAGCGGGTGATAATGCCAGAAAGCTACTCAACCTCCGTAAACGTATAGCACGTATCCGGGTTTTTGATCCGGCTTGTGGCTCTGGAAATTTTTTGGTGATTGCTTATAAAAAAATGCGATTAATTGAAAATGAAATTAATGTTAGACGTGGTGAACCTAACCGTTCCAGTGAAATTCCATTAACTAATTTTAGAGGGATTGAATTAAGAGATTTTTCTGCCGAGATTGCCCGGTTGGCGCTTATCATCGCTGAATTTCAATGTGATGTATTGTACATGGGACAGCAATTAGCCTTGGCTGAGTTCTTACCGCTGGACGCTGAAAATTGGATTACTAAAGGCAATGCGCTTCGTATTAATTGGCTCTCTGTATGTCCTCCTACTGGTACGGGGGTTAAGCTCCATGGTGATGATTTTTTCTCCACTCCGCTCAAGCAAGCAGAAATTGATTTTGAGAACGAAGGTGGGGAAACTTATATTTGTGGAAATCCGCCATATTTAGGTAGAAAGAAACAATCAGACGAACAGAAATTAGATTTAAAAACTGTATTTCAAGGTAGGACTAAGGATACACTTTCGCTGGACTACGTTTCTGGATGGTTTATAAAAGCTGCAGACTATATGAAACATACTAATACAGATGCAGCTTTTGTTAGCACTAACTCTTTGTGTCAAGGAATACAAGTTGCAGCATTATGGCCAACAATCTTCAAAGAAAAAGCTTATATATCATTTGCCTATCAATCTTTTAAATGGGCAAACTTGGCTAGTCATAATGCTGGTGTTACAGTTTCGATCATCGGTCTGACCCAAAAGAAAAAAATACGACAACTTTTTACAATTGGAGAGGAAGATCAAATTAGTGCTAAAGAGACTGATAATATAAATGCATATTTAGTTCCAGCTCCTAATATTTTTATTTTTAAAAAAAGTAAACCTCAAGATGATAGGATTCCAATGCAATTTGGTAATCACCCATATTACGCAAATGATCTGATGTTAAAGTATGAAGATGCTAGAAATATGATTAGTAAAATCCCTGAGACAGCTGACTTCATACGACCTTTATATGGATCTAAAGAGTGTATTTCTGGAAACCCTAGAGCATGTATTTGGATTACTGAAGAAACATTGGCAAATGCTAATAAGGTCCCAGAAATACAGAGTCGAATTAAGGCTGTGAAAAAGGCAAGAGAAGTGAAAACTAAAGATAAACAAGCGTTGAAATTAGTTAGTACTCCTTATCGCTTTCGTGATCAATATGAAGCAAAAGAAAACCTGCTTGTTGTACCGATTGTAAGCTCAGAAAATCGTGAATACCTTCCTATTGACTTAGTGAATGCAGAAGCTTTAGTCCATAATAAAGCATTTGCGATGTACGACGCACCTCTTTGGAATATGGCGCTAATTGCCTCACGTATGCATTGGGTTTGGATCGGAACTGTTTGTGTGCGTTTAGAAATGCGATTCTCCTATTCCAATACACTAGGATGGAACACCTTCTCCGTACCACCTTTGACAGCAAAGAATAAAGAAGATTTGACCGCCTGCGCTGAAGAAATTTTAATTGCCCGAGAACGTCACTTTCCAGCCACCATTGCGGATTTATATAATCCAGAAAAAATGCCTGAAGATTTACGTCGAGCCCATAACCGCAACGATGAAGTGTTGGAGCGTATTTATATTGGTCGTCGCTTTAAAAACGACACAGAACGTTTAGAAAAACTTTTTGAACTTTATACTCAAATGAGTACTGAATAGAAATTTGTATGAATAAAAAGAAGACGATACCCTCAGTTACCGTTAATTACAAAAGTAACGGCAGTTCGACCAAATCTAACGAGCTAGGTATGCGAGTGATGCAAGAGCGCGCATTTGAAAAAAGAGGAGAACAATATCTATTGATCAAATCTCCTCCAGCATCCGGAAAAAGTCGGGCACTAATGTTTATCGCGCTAGATAAGTTGAATAAGCAAGGAGTAAAGCAAGCCATTATCGCAGTGCCAGAAAAGTCGATTGGTGCAAGTTTTGGAGATGAACCACTGACAAAATTTGGTTTTTATTATGACTGGAAGGTTGAGCCAAAGTGGAACTTGTGTAACTCGCCAGGAGAAGATGGTAGTAAAGTAAAATCCGTAAAATCTTTTTTAGATAGCGAAGATAAAATATTGGTGTGTACCCATGCGACTTTTCGATTTGCAGTAGATAAATTTGGAATTGAAGTATTTGATGACAGACTAATTGCTATTGATGAATTTCATCATGTTAGTGCCGATGAGGACAATGTGCTTGGATCACAGTTAAGACAATTGATAGGAAGAGATAAAGTTCATATAGTGGCCATGACTGGATCATATTTCCGCGGTGATGCAACCCCCGTTTTAATGGCTGAAGACGAATCCAAGTTCGATACCATTACCTATACCTACTACGAGCAGCTCAATGGGTATGATTATTTAAAAAAATTAAATATCGGATACTATTTTTATAGTGGTGCTTACGCGGATGAGATTTTAAATGTTCTCGATCCAAATGAGAAGACAATCATTCATATTCCTAATGTAAACTCGCGGGAGAGTATGGGAGATAAGATAAAAGAAGTTGAGCATATTATTGAAGAACTGGGGGAGTGGGATGGAATCGATCCTGAAACTGGTTTTCATAAAGTCAGAACATCAGAGGATAAAATTATTAAAATTGCTGATCTGGTGGACGATGATTCATCCAAGCGGCCAAAGGTCCAAGCAGCGCTTCGGATGCCAGCGATTAAAACCGATAGAGGCCACGTTGATATAATAATCGCGCTTGGAATGGCTAAAGAAGGTTTTGATTGGATTTGGTGTGAGCATGCCCTCACCGTGGGGTACCGTTCCAGTTTAACTGAAATTGTACAAATCATTGGACGAGCTACTCGTGATGCACCAAACAAAATTCAGACACGTTTCACAAACCTTATTGCGGAACCTGACGCTTCGGAAGATGCGGTCACTGATGCGGTTAATGATACATTAAAGGCGATTTCAGCCAGCTTGCTAATGGAACAAGTCTTAGCACCAAGATTTAACTTTACACCAAAAAATACAAATAGCGGGCCGGTTGAAGGATTCGATTACGGCAAAGATGGATATAATTCGGAAAAAGAAAACGTTGGTTTTAACGAAGACACCGGGCAATATCAAATTGAGATTAAGGGGCTTTCAAAACCAAAAAGTGAAGATGCCCAACGGATTTGTAAAGAAGATTTGAATGAAGTTATTGCAGCTTTCGCTCAAGACAAAGAAACCATTGCAAGAGGCTTATTTGACGAGGAATTAGTGCCTCAGGAGCTGACCCAAATCAAAATGGGAAAAATTATCAAAGATAAATATCCAGAACTTGACGAAGATGATGTAGAAGCGGTAAGGCAACATGCTATTGCCGCGCTAAATCTGACACAGAAAGCAAGGGAGGTGCTTAATAATGATGAGGAATTAAATCAGCGGGCAAATACTGCTTTGATTGATGGAATTCGTAAGTTTGCGATGGACGTGAGAGATTTGGATGTTGATTGGATTGATAGCATTAATCCATTTAGCGAGGCCTATTCAATTTTATCTAAAGCGATGACAGAGCAAAGTTTAAAAGCGATGGCCAGTGTCATTTCAGGTAAAAAATCGAGTATGTCATTAGAAGAGGCAAGAGGCCTGGCTAAAAGAGCTTTACAGTTTAAAAAAGAAAGAGATAGATTACCAGACATTAAATCTGCAGACCCATGGGAGCAACGTATGGCAGAAGGTATTGCGTTTTTAACACGTGTAAAATCTGAAGAAAAAAATGGCTAAAAAAAAGAAACTTACGGAAGAAGACAATGAGCTTTTGGCAGAACTTGGGATAAAAGTCGAAGCCAAAAAGACAGCTAAGCATACTGCACTGGAACAACGAATAATTACTGGTTTTGAAGAAATTCAAAAATTTGTCAAAGAGCAAGGGCGATTGCCAGAGTCTGGTGAAGACAAAGATATATTTGAACGGATATATGCGGTTAGGCTTGATCAAATTAAAAAATTAGAAGAATCTTCTAGTCTATTAAAAGAATTAGATTTTCAAAACCTTTTGAGTGAAGATAACAAATCTACTATGGATAACTCAGAAGATTTAGATGATGATGAACTACTAGCTCAACTTGGAGTAGAAGAGCACAAAGAGAATTCAATCACTAATCTAAAACATGTAAAACCTCGTGCCGAGAAAAGAGCAGCAGAAGAAATTGCGAATCGTACTCGATGTGAAAATTTTAATGAATTTAAACCATTTTTTGAGAAAGTTAAAATAGATATTGATTCTGGTGATCAAAAGACCGTACGTTTTAGAAAAGATGCTGGATTTACAAAAACGTCACTTAAAGAAAAACAATTTATAATTGTCGGCGGTCAAATTGCCTATATCGCAAAAATTGGAAAACCACAAAAAGCCCCTAATGGTGAAAACGATGCTCGTTTACGAGTTATCTACGACAACGGTACTGAAAGCAATATCTTACTAAGATCACTTATTCGTGCAATGTATAAAGATGAAACAAGTAGATTTATTTCGGAAGCTGAATTAGGTCCTTTATTTTCAAGTGAAAATAGTGATGATGATCAAGAGAGCGGAACCATATATGTTTTGCAAAGCCTATCAAATCATCCGATGGTCCAAGAAAACAAGAATGTTGTTCATAAAATAGGAGTCACTGGAGGAGATGTCAAAAAGCGAATCGCGAATGCTAAAAATGATCCTACTTTTCTTATGGCAGATGTAGAAATTATTGCCACTTATAAATTAGCTAATATCAATAGAACAAAACTAGAGAAGCTTATTCACAAATTTTTTAGCGCCACAAAATTAGAGATTGAAATTATAGATCGTTTTGGAAAGCCTGTTAAGGCAAGAGAATGGTTTTTAGTACCACTCTTCATTATTGATGAGGTGGTCGATAAAATTAAGGATGGGAGTATTAGTGAGTATTATTATGATCACGCTTCTGCGAAACTAAAGAGATTAAAACATTCCGATTAGACATCATCCCTTCTTTTAGTCATACACTGAATTTCGTTAGTCGTTGAGTAAAATCAATTATCAAAAATCATTAATTTTTATAATCAAAAGTTAATTAACGGATTATGCTTAAAGTATATTTTGATACTAATGTCTATTCAGATATTACTAAAGGTACAGACTTAGAATTTATAAAACGAGTCTATGACCTATCAGAAAAGCAAGTATCATTCTTTTATAGTCAAGCCCATTTAAGCGATCTAATGTCTGATAAAACGGATCACAAGTATCAGGAATTAAAGACTATAGAAGCGATCGCTGGTGGTAATTTTTTACATCGCGATAATAAAAACAATCAAATTATTAGCACTTCAATAAAAGCTAAAGAAGCATTTGAAGATTATAGCGAAGTTCAAGATGATGAAGGTATCTTTAGTTCTGAATATTTAAGGGATCCAGAATTTGATTTATTAAAAATGCAGTCAATTGACTTAGGGCCAGATGTTGAGAATATTTTGACTGAAGATGATAAAGCTCCCTCAAAAGCCTTTTTTGATAAATTTGGTATTACAAAGAGACATTACACTATTGAAGAGTGGCTTCCAATTGCCGATAAAATGAAGCGCATCTCTGAAAATCAACCTGAGTTACTTAAGAAAGTTCGTTCATGGAGCAAACAACATTTACAAGTTGGAAAATTTAATATCAAGATAGGCAATGTTAATTTTGATGAAAACTTAGCCCAAAGTGAAATCGGTAAATCATTCAAACAAATGTTGGATCAACAAATAGGAACTCTACCAGATGGTCTGAAAAATTTCTATGTTGAATTTATTAGCGGTTTTAATATGATAAATTTTCTTGGATTCGATTATGAGAAAAATAAAAAGGTACGATTTATAAGTACAAATAATGATGCACAGCATAGTTATTACGGAAGTGCTTCTGACATTATAGTCAGTCGAGATAAAGGACTATTAAATAAAAGTAAATTCATGTATTTTTCGTACGATATTAATACGGAAGTTATGGGTACGAACGAGTTTAAAACATTTTTAAAAAACTACCGTCCTTGATGAAAATTACAGATTGTTTTTTAATGAAAAATTAAAAAGTCTTCTCTAAAGTATTTTTCACTTATACCTCCTAATGTAGGTGAACTGATTAAATCTCCCTGATATCATTTCCTCTTTCATAAATCATCATAAAAAATGCTCCACCCGAAAGCAATCCACTATCTCCAAAAAATCACCAACCTCAAGCGCGGCCCTACCAAACACGGACTTGCTCCACACAAGCCCATTCTGCTATTAGCTATTTTGGATCTGATAGAAAAAGGAGGCATTACTAAAAACACGATTCCGTTGGATGAGCGATTACTTGTTAGTTTTAAGGAACATTGGGAGCTGCTGATAGAGACCAAGAATGTCCGTAATATTGGGTTGCCGATTTATCATTTACAAAACGATGGCTTTTGGAGTACGATTACCAAAGAAGGTCATTTGCTAGAAAAAGCCATTTCCAGCAATCAGCAGTTTCTCCAACAACTATCTCATGGTATTTTTGAGGAGCCTCTTTTTGAGTTGCTTCAGCAGTCGGAATATCGAGCGATATTTCGGATGGTGCTAGCAGATACTTTTTTCCCAAACAGCAAGCAAGAGATCCAATCCACGCTCCCGTCTTTATTCCAGGAAATAGAACAAGAAGTACTCGAAGAAGCACCCGCTAAATATCGTACAAAAATTAGTTTGACAGAAGGCTTTGTCCGCGACTGGAAATTTAAAACTAAGGTTATGGATCTTTACAACTATACCTGTTGCTTTTCCAAGCTGAAGGTAGAACCGACCTTTGCCTTAATCGAAGCCGCTCACATCAAGCCACACGCAAAATTTGGTATCAACACTATTACCAACGGTATCCCACTCTGTGTTTATCTACACCGTGCTTTCGACAATGGACTGATCAGCCTGAGTGATGATTATAAAATACTGGTCAAAGGCAAAAAGACCTTTAAGGAAACAGACTCTCCATTAAATCTTCGACAGTTTGCAGGTCAGGAGATCTTGTTGCCGGAAGCGGATCGGTATTATCCGGCGCTGGAAAATTTAAGATGGCACCAGGAGCGGTTTGGGTTTTGAGTAGGGTAGGTGGATGTTGTCACTTTCTCTCTCTTATTCCCACTAGCCTTATTGAATTCTTTGGTGAAACGGAGGACTAATCAAATAGGTGTTGTAACACATAAACACCATGCCCTGGCGATTTCGGGGGATATCCAATTTTTGTTATTGTAATATCCATGTTTTTCATATCTTTACAGTGACCTGCCTTGAGAAAAATTACTGGATAGATAATATGAAATTTGTTTTATAGACACTTTACATCCGATCTCAGACTTAATACTTATTTGTTATGTAAGTTATTCTTTTTGTGTGTTTAAGCATAAAAGAGATAGATAATTTGTCTACTGAATCGAATCATTAGTGAAGTCAAATTTTGAGAAATTTTGTGATGTTTGAATTGTACTATTTCCCTGAAATTATTTAGTATGAATTGAACTCTATAAGAATCAATAAAATAGAAAAATGTATATAGAAGCTGCTTACAAAAATTCAGATTGTATTAATAGTCAGATCTTAATATCTATGATTTAACTTTCTTATTTCCAAAATCACTATTATGCAAAATAAATTAGATTTTAGCACATTAAATATTTCGAACATCGTAGTTCATGATATACCTAAACATAAAAAGGGAGATTTAACTATTGAACCAACCTATGGTCAACAAGAAAGTGAATTAACCACTACATTAAAACTGTTTTTTAAGGATAAGGTAGTACAATCACTTAAAAGTAGCCGTTCTTATAATGTAGTATTTGATGACGAAACAGAATCCATTGTTCCGTGGCAGATTAAGACCTTGATTGAAAGTAAAGGAACCGGTTTAATTACTAACTCAAAATTAATTGCTAAACATTTATTTGAGATACAAGTAGGAAATAATGCCGCTGGAATTTTAGTCTGTATATTTGGCAAACTAAGTAAACAGAATGTATGTATATTAATGAAATTAGAAAGAGATAAGGGAGCACAACTTACATTAAATCCTAAAACTCATTCTTTTAACATCGAAGAAGTTCAAAATTTAATGCTAACTGAAAAAACAAAAATTTTTAAAGTTGCTCTCTTTCTTTTAAGAGATGAATTTGAGTTGAAGTATGATGGTTTCATAATGGACCATCAAACTGACATGAGAAGAAAAAAGGATATAACTACATGGTTTTTGGGTAAGTTCTTAGGATGCAAACCTTTTGAAGACCCAAAAATTGCCACTCAGAAATTTTATAATTACACAAGAGCATATATTGCTACCATTGAAGACAAGATTGAGCAGGCAGAATATCTAATGCACCTTAATTCGTATGTGCAAAAAAACACCAAAAAACTTAGCCCAAAAGAATTTGCTGAAGATTATTTAAAAACCACAGAATTAAAAAATAATTATAAAAATTATTTAAAAACCAAGAACTTTAGTTTCACTTCTTTCCAAAGAGACATTACACAAATCACAGGGCAGGTAAAAAAAATTACAGTATTGTTTCAGAATGGCATTACAATTATTGGAGATAAAGGAGAGTTTGGTAATAGAGTCAAACTTGAAAAACTAAAAGATGGACAACATAAGGCAATCATTAAATCTAAAATTAAAAAAATAGAATAAAATGTCTTTAGATGTCAAAATGATTAAATCTGATTGGGAGAAGGACAAACCTAAGTACGATGCGTTAGGGGCTTTTGTATTTGATTTTATAAAAAAAAATATAAATCAAGAAGAAATCTTACCTGACGTTTCATATAGAGTTAAAGAGCTAATTAGCATAATAAAAAAAATAAAAAGTAAACAAATAGATAAAGATTATTCGTACGAGAGCTTAAAGGATAAGCTTGGTCTACGAATCATATGTGACTTCCAGGAAGATATGGATAAGGTTGAAAAATTTATTCGTAATTTCTTTGAGGTGGTCGATGCAGAATACAAACAGGAAGAATTAAATTTTGATAAATTAGATTATATATCAAACCATTACGACTTAAAAATTAAAGCATCTCTTGAAGAATTTAATGAAATAAAATCATATAAGAATCTTATTTTTGAAGTCCAAGTCAGAACATTAAATCAGCATGCTTGGTCAAATACATCTCATAAATTATCTTACAAACAGGATAATGAGATATCTCCAAAAATAAAAAGGAAAATTTACCGATTACTTTCACTTTATGAGATTGCAGATGATGAGTTTTCTCTTGTCAACAAATTATTAACCAAAACTCCTGAGAATCTAGTATTTTCTATGATAAATATGCTTGAAGGAAAAATTTTCAAGTATGCTAACTTAGACTACAATAGAGACTTATCAATTTACAATCTTGAAATTATATTAAAGTTTTTCAACATAAAAGAAAAAGATGAAATTTTTAATGATATAGAATCTTACATTAATTCTAACGAAGATAAAATAACTGGAATATTCAATGAGAATAAATCCAGATTTCATGAAATTCCTTTATTAACTCAACCCGAAGTATTCGTTATTTGGTTTTCGTTAGATCATTTTGCTTTTTCTATTACTGACAATTGGATGAAAGAATTTGATGAATATGAACTTGAACAATTGGCAAATATTTGGGGTACTTCAATCGATTAGTCATGTCATCTGAACAAAAAGAAATTACATATTGGTCTTCATGGAAAAAATGGCCATGGACAACTAAAACTGCTTTTGCACTATCATTATTAGGTTTCATATTTATGATTTTGTTTAGTTTGATGGGACCATTTAATGATTGGAGTTTTAGTATAGACACCGAGATTGCTGATCATTTTGGAAGTTTAATTGGAGGTGTGGTTGGATCATTATTTTCATTAGCTGGATTTCTCCTTTTGTATGAGACGATCATAAAACAACAAGAATCATTTCAAATACAACAATTTGAAAATAAGTATTTTGAATTAATTAAGATCCATAGAGAAAATGTTCAATCAATAAAATATAAGGTTCCAGATTCTACTGATGATAAAATTGTCTCCGGGCATGGATTTTTCGTTCAATTAAATGAAGAGTTTGACAAATTATATGACCTTATTGTTGATTTTAAAATTTCATCATTAAGTGAAATAGACCGTATTGAAATTACATCCATAATTTTGTTTTATGGGGTATCACCAAAAAGCGAACGGACCCTTAAAGACGCTCTAAATAAATATGATACTGAAATAGTAGACGACATAATCAAAAATCTCAGGAAAGTTAAAACAGATTATGATGCTAATATTTTATTCTTTGGAGGACATCAAAATAGACTTGATCATTATCTAAGACATTTTGCCCAAACTATAAAATATATTGACAGGACCGTTTTTCTCAACGAAAGTCAAAAATATAATTATGCTAAATTGATAAGGGCACAATTAACTCAGTTCGAATTAAGTTGCTTTTTTTATAATACGCTCACAAAATTTGGCAAAAGCTGGCGAGAGTATCTTCTAGTCGAAAAATATCAATTAATTAAAAATCTACCAAGAATTCTAACCTCAGGGATACAACCAGAAAAATACTATCCAAAGATAAATTATGACTATAAAAAAAATAACTAATACAGCCATCAACTAACTTATTTATCTTGAACTTATTTATGGATAATTCCATGGTATTTTTGAGGGGTCTCTTTTTTAGTTATTGTTATTGCTTGGTGACTCATTTCCTCCCGCATAGGTACAATAAGGCGACGGTCGTCTTCAATCCCTCTGATTGATTACTGGCGGTTGAGTAGTAGTTTTGTTGAATTTTGAAAGAAGATGTATATTTAATACTATTTAATTTAATTTAATGTTATGCCAGCGAGTGTGGAGGTGGTATGAGAAAAAAACGCAGAAGGATATAGGAGGATGGCGGTGTGACATTGTTATGTGCAATTAAACGAAAATCGAAATTTGCCAAGAAAAAGAATAGATTAATTATCATTTTTTTTAAGAAAATTTTTAATTAAAATATATAGCCACATGAAGCCTATTGTAGTTTTAGTTTTTACTTTACTTATAGCTACATTTTTTTCAGCTATCTTAATTTATTCGTCATCAAATATTCCTGAGGAAGTTGAACAGGTTAATAATGATTTAATATTAAAGGCATCCGTGAAATTATGCAGTGGAAGATACGTAGATATAGGAAAGTGTACAGGTAGCGTTTATTGCAAAGCTTGTAAAACATGTAATTATTGTGCTTATTGCAATAATGGAGGTTCATGTGGTGTTTGTGGAAAACGACCATCAAAGCCTAAGGTTTACACATATCCTTTGCCATCGCAGAAACCTAAGACTTATACATATCCCTCACGAAAAAAGAAGGCATATGACAATAAGGAGTCAACTATTCTGCAATCTTCAATAAAGACATATTATTTACTAACCTTAGAAACTAGTTTGAGAAAATTGCCAACTTCTAAATCGGAAGTCTTACTAAGGTTTAAAACTGGAGATACAGTGGGGTTCATAGAGCACTATAACGAATGGTGGTCTAAAGTGAAATTTGAAGGACGAATTGGATATGTGAAAAGAAGATTGTTGAAATGAGAATTCAAACGGTGTCAGTAATGAATAATGAAAACCAATAATGAGCTTACACTTTAATTTGAATATAAATATTGAACTCTCTTACAATACTTCAAAAGAGATAATCGAATTATTTCAGAAAAAAGCTAATGGTCAAAAATGGAGTATGGAGTATGGAGGACAAGGAAGTTGTACCATTCGAAAATGAAATTGAATAATTGTTTGAAGAAGGTAAATCCATAAGGGAGCTATGCATTCAAACATTCCACTTTCAGAAACAAAATTATTTAAGTTTTCCAGAATTCAGAAAGTTTGAAAATGATTTCTATGTTTATATAAACACAAACACTCAAACAATAAATGTATGTTCAAACGAATATTAACCCTAGCTATTACCTTTGTTTTTGCAAATGTATTGTTGTATGCGCAATCTGATATAAAAGATTGCATAGTTTCAAAACATCAGTTAAAGACTGTATACAATGAGAAATGTTTAAATTTTAAGAGATTCGAGCATATATCCTACAACGGTAACGATATGATGTTAGAGTATATAGATAGAATTGGCTCAAAGGAATTGACACAGCATTGTATCAATAAATGGTCAAAATTGAATACAGATGGATTCGAAAATTGCTATAAAGATTATCTCTCTAAAAATGGGTATATCTCTCGAGATGATTATTACAAAAATTTTTACTACTTAGAAATTGTAAGTATTTTCAATTCAGATTTAAGGTCTTATCATAGTGCAAATGTTAAAAAAAGTTCAGACTCTAGGTCTTCAAATTTATCAAACCCTCACGTTAATAATCAGGTTGAACAATACAATAATCAAGAAAGTAAAAGAGATGATGAGATATTACATTTTCATCAAAAAACACTTCAAAATACTATAAAAGAAAGCAAATCTTATTATTCAAAAGTGCATGACCTTATTACTAAATATTCAGGTGTTATACTTGATTTTGAGCCTTTGTTGTGGTTGCTTGAAAAATCAGACCCTCAAACTATTATTAGCCAATATTCAAAATCCTTACAAAATAGTGAAATTCGTGATTTAATAGAAAAGTTAGACGCTAATACATTTACTATAAAAAATGACTACGAGTTACAAGCCAATAAAATTGTAGATTGGTTTTATGACCATCCAAACAAAGTAATCAATGGAGTGTACGTTACTAATTCGATTACCGATTATGAATATAATTATGCTTCTAGTAAATATGAAATGACCAATTTGATTGGTGGAATTTCTTATGTAGCATTTGACACAAATACATATCAGTTTATAAGAAGTGATGCAAATGGTAACATGAAGATAGGTTTATTTGGATTCGAAAAGATTGTAGATGGTAATTATATTTTTACAGATGGTTTACGTGGAGTTGTGAGTTTGTCTAAAGACTTCAAGACAATTTCATTTTACTACGATAGAGATTTAAGTACAAATTGGTGTAAAAAAAAGGCAGTATATAGTAATATTCGCAAAGCAACAGCGGACGAAATACAAAGCGTCACAAAAAAATAACGTAGGTAATCTAATTCACAACTAAACAATATAATTGTCATTGACTTTTTTAACTCCAACAAATACATTCAATCCATTATGAAATATCTTTTAAGTCTATTACTTCTTTGTTTTTTAAGTCAATTATCCTTTGCACAATTAGAAATAAAAGATTGCATAGTTTCCAAGTATCAGTTAAAGACTGTATACAATGAAAAATGCTCGTCATTCAAGAGATATGACCATATATCTTATAATGGAGATGATATGATGATAGTGGCTATAGAAACAGTATTTGACTCAAAAGAATTAACTCAACTTTGCATTGATGCATGGCAGAAATTGGAAACAAATGGCTTTGGAATTTGTTATAAAGACTACCTTTTAAAACATGGCCATATCTCTTAGAATGACTATCACAAATATTTTTATTATTTAGAAATTTTAAACGAAATGAATTCTATGATAAAATCTTCTCATGGTTCAACTGTGAAAGAGAGTTCAAATTCTGGATATTCAAGATCATCAAATTCTTATGCTAATTTAAATGTTTCAAACTCGCTTGAAAAATCATTTTATAATAGTATCGAAGGATATAGTCCTACAGTTTCAAATCTAGTTCAATTTTTAAATATGTCTTTTTCTGAATTCAAAATTAAAATGAATGAAGCAAATTATACGTATTTAGCATCATCAAATTCTTACGTGTCCTATAATGGTGGATTCAGTTATATTAAAACTGATAAGGAATTCCAAATGTATTTTCATTCTATGCCAAACACCAGTATTTTCTCTTTATTTAGAGCGAATAATATTTATCCTAGATATTTATCAGGCTTTGATGTTTATGACTTCCAAAGTAATGGAGTTGTATATTCAATTGGTACACAAAGTGGAGGTGATGATTTATTTATTTTAATAAAG
>ENA-ORXT01002815-ORXT01002815.1-marine-metagenome-genome-assembly--contig:-NODE-2815-length-20142-cov-5.530675_pt1 | contig 20142 bp, 18 predicted proteins | sample MGYA00237868_ERZ511482 | MGnify/ENA metagenome assembly ERZ511482
CCCAACGAGGCGATGTTCCTGCGCACGGCGGGGGATGTCGGACAGGTCGAGACGATCCAGGCCAATATCCGCGACGATGCCTCGACCGAGCGCGCGATTATCGGGTCCGACGCGGTGGTCAATCTCGTCGGCATCCTTTTCCCCACCGGCAAGCAGACCTTCGATGCCGTGCAGCGCGACGGGGCCGAGCGAATCGCCCGGTTCACCGCCGCCCACGGCATCGACCGCCTCGTCCATATCTCCGCCATCGGCGCGGATGCCGGGTCGGAGGTATCCTATCAGCGGACGAAGGCCGAAGCCGAGGCGGCGGTCCTGAAACACGTTCCGACCGCGACCATCCTGCGCCCGTCCCTCGTGTTCGGTCCGGAGGATGAATTCTTCAACCGTTTCGCAGGCATGGCCCGGCTGTCGCCCGTCCTGCCGCTGATCGGTGGCGAGACGCGGTTCCAGCCCGTCTATGTCGGCGATGTCGCCGAAGCGGTGATGCGCGCGCTCGAATCGGGGGCGGCGCAGGGGCAGGTCTTCGAACTCGGCGGGCCGGAAGTCGTGACGATGCGCGAGGTCTTCGACCTCGTGATGGAGGAGACGGGCCGCAAGCGCGCCGTCCTGCCGGTTCCGGACTGGCTCGCGCGGGTTCAGGCGGCGGTGTTCGAGCTGCCCAACAGGCTGTTCGGCATGGCCCCCCTGCTGACCCGCGATCAGGTCGCGATGCTCGACGAGGACAATGTCGTCGGCGAGGATGCGAAGACGCTGGACGATCTGGGGGTCACGGGAACGACGCTCGACTCGATCCTGCCGACCTATCTCTACCGGTACCGCGCCTCCGGCCAGTACGCCCGCAGCAAGGTCACGCGCTAGCGTTTTCACAGGCAACGGGTTCGTTGCCCGACCCGGAAAACGCGCCAGAACAAAAAGATAGGGCATCCTGAACGATCCTCATATCGTTCAGGATGCCCTAGAGATCACGCCCCCAGAATTGCAGCGCCTTGCCGGTTTCCTTCCGCTGGCCGACATCGCGCCACGAGTATCCCGCGACGATACCGGGCAGCGGACGGTAGCCGCGCCTGCCCCAGAAACTCTCGTTCCCGCGATAGTCGCGCGGGCGGGCGGGGTGGTCCTCGGGCCGCAGGACGCTGCAGAAACACGCCGCCGTCATTCCCAGCGCCCGGGCATGTGCCTCGCGTGCATCGAAGAAGGCATGCCCGATCCCCAGGCCGCGCCACTCGGCCAGCAGCACCGATTCGGCGCAATGGAAGCGGCGCTCGACGGGCAGGCTCGCGGCGACGAACGGCACCGACCAATCGGCCTCGACATCCGCAAGCGGCGCCCCGGTCGCGGCCCCCACGACCCGCCCCCCCGCCCGCGCGATGACCACGATGGCGCGGGGCGTGGTGCCCAGACCTGCCAGATAGGCGCGCTCGTAGGCGAGATCGCCGTTGTACAGATACGGAAAATCCCGAAACACCGCGATTCGCAGCGCGGCGATATCGGGGACGACCGGCCCGATCGCGTCACCGGTCAGGGCCTCGACCGTCACGCCCGCCGCCTGCCATGGTGTCCGCGTCATCCGGTATCCTTCCCGCGCCGGGCAATCGGCGGAATAATTTCGAGATTGTTCTTCAATTCACAGGACAAGGCCCCTATATTGAAGCTGTCTGCTTCGGCAGTCTATGGTGATAAACGCGCGTGTAATAAACGGATTGGACCCGGGGGCGGTACCCGGCGACTCCACCAACATTCCCTTCGTTTGGGGGCGGATGGGGTCGAAATAGGATCGACAGACGTCTAAAGGCGTAGCTTTTACCCGGCATGGTTCCGCCGTTATCGGGCCGTACGCACAATTGCAAACGACAATCGTGCTCCGGTCGCTCTCGCCGCGTAAGCGGTGCGAATGACTGGAACTTGAGTCTCATGCCTTTGCCGGTATGAGCGGGGTCCGGAGGCACCTGGCAACAGAAGCCTTCACTTTTCTCCCTCCCTTGATTTCATATCGAAACCGTTGCTCGCGCTTGCAGGATCGTGCCGGCGTCAAAACGCTGTAAACGCCGATATCTCCAAAAACCCCTTTCCGCCTGCCCGATTTTAACTATGATGAGTACCGGAGCTGAGGGGCGCATGGATTCTGGACCTATCGATTACGGCGAACTGATTCGCGACGGGCTGCGCAGCGTGATGGCGCGCGCGCTCGCTCACACGGTCGAGCACGGCCTGTACGGCGAGCAGCATTTCTTCGTCACGTTCCTGACCGGGCATTCCGGCGTCGTGATGCCCGACTGGCTGCGCGCGCAATTCCCCGAGGAGATCACGATCGTGCTTCAGCACGAGTTCGAGGATCTGACGGTGATGGCCGACCGCTTTTCGGTGGGGCTGAGCTTCAACGGGCAGTTCTCGACCCTCGTGGTGCCGTTCGCCGCCGTGCGCACGTTCCGCGATCCCAGCATGAATTTCCAGATCGACATTCCGCTGGGTGACAGCGCACCGATCACGGTATCCGATCAGGGTCCGGGCGAGGCGGACGAGACGGAGGCACCACCGCCGGCACTGCCCGAACCCGCCGGCGATCCGGCCGACCGGGTGGTCAGCCTCGACGCCTTCCGCAAAAAGTAGCCACGCGCGCCCCCGCAGGATATACCCCGCGCGACACTCTTATCCGCGCGAGGGGAACGACCTGTGAGCGACCAGAAAATCCGCACCGAAACCGATTCCTTTGGCCCACTGGATGTTCCGGCGGATCGCTATTGGGGGGCGCAGACCCAGCGTTCGATCAGGAATTTCCCGATCGGGTGGGAGCGGCAGCCGATCGCCCTCGTCCGCGCGCTCGGCGTCGTCAAGCAGGCGGCGGCCCGGGTGAATGCCGCGAATGGCGACCTCGACCCGGATCTGGCCGGGGCCATCGACGCGGCGGCGCAGGAAGTCGTCGACGGGACGATGGACGACCACTTTCCCCTCGTCGTCTGGCAGACCGGCTCCGGCACCCAGTCGAACATGAACGCGAACGAGGTGATCTCGAATCGCGCGATCGAGATGCTGGGCGGCGAGATGGGCAGCAAGGCGCCCGTGCATCCGAACGACCACGTAAACCGCTCGCAATCCTCGAACGATACCTTCCCGACCGCCATGCACATCGCCGCCGCCCGGGTCGCGCATGACGTTCTTTTGCCCGGGCTGGACACGCTGCACGGCGTGCTGGAGCAGAAGACCCGCGATTTCGCCGATATCATCAAGATCGGCCGCACCCATACGCAAGACGCCACCCCCCTGACCCTGGGGCAGGAATTCGGCGGCTACGCCTTTCAGGTGCGCAAGGGGATCGAGCGGGTCAACCACGCGCTGGAGAACATCTATCCGCTGGCCCAGGGCGGCACGGCGGTCGGCACCGGTCTGAACACCCGGGAAGGCTTTGCGAAAGCCGTCGCCGACGAGATCGCGACGATCACCGGTCTGCCGTTCGAGACGGCGGAGAACAAGTTCGAGGCGCTGGCCGCCCATGACGCCGTGGTCGAGATGTCGGGTGCGCTGAAGACGGTGGCCGCCTCGCTGTTCAAGATCGCCAACGATATCCGCTTCCTCGGCTCCGGCCCGCGCTGCGGATTGGGCGAGCTGGACCTGCCGGAGAACGAGCCGGGCAGTTCGATCATGCCGGGCAAGGTGAACCCGACCCAGTGCGAGGCGCTGACGCAGGTCTGCGCCCATGTCATGGGCAATGACGCGGCCATCGGGTTCGCGGGCAGTCAGGGGCATTTCGAACTGAACGTCTACAAGCCGATGATGATCTACAATCTGTTGCAGTCCATGCAGTTGCTGGGCGACGCAGCGGTCGCCTTCACCGATAACTGCGTCGCGGGGATCGAGGCGAACGAGGACCGGATCGCGAAGCTGATGAACGAGAGCCTGATGCTGGTCACGGCACTGGCCCCCGAAATCGGCTACGACAACGCCACCAGGGTCGCCAAGACGGCGCACAGGAACGGCACGACGCTGAAGGAAGAGGCGCTTGCGCTGGGGTTCTGCGATGCGGAAACCTTCGACCGCGTGGTGCGGCCCGAACGGATGATCGGGCCGAAAGGGTAGGCGGATCAGCGCGGGCGCACGGTTTCCAGGGCGTCCAGCAGTTCCGGAAAACTGTCCACCACGGCCTCGGGCGCCAGATCGGCGACCGGGGTTTCGGAATAGCCGAAGCTGGTCAGGATGCACGGCACCCCCGCGCGGCGGGCCGTGTCGCGGTCGGTATCGGTATCGCCGATCATCACCGATGCGCGCATGTCCGCCCCGCACCACTCGATGGCGGTCGTCAGGGCCACGGGGTCGGGCTTGCGGACGGGCAGGGTATCCGCGCCCACCAATGCCGCGAACCGGTGCAGCACGTCGAGGCGCGTCAACAGCGTGCGGGCCAGCCCCTCGGGCTTGTTGGTGCAGACCCCGATGATCCAGCCGCGCGCCTTCAGGGTCTCCAGCGTGTCGATCACGCCGTCATACAGGTGCGATTCCTCGCAGATGCGCTCGGCGTAGCGGTCGAGGAACGGCTGGTACAGTGCATCGACCTCCGCCTCGTCACGGGGTTGCCCCGCATAGTCGAACGCGGCGCGGATGATGGCCTTGCCCCCGAATCCGGCGGTCTTTTCGGCGATCGACACGGGCATGGGGGCGAACCCGCGCTCGGCGAACAGGTCGTTGCCCGCGCCGATCAGGTCGGGGGCGGTATGGGCCAACGTGCCGTCGAGATCGAAGATCGCGCAGGGTTTTCCCGAAGATCCGGTCATGATTTCGCCTCGCTCGATTTATCCTTGCCCTGGGATTTCTGGGGTGCGTAGCTGAGCAGCACGTCCCCCGGTTTCGCATTCGGGCGATCCGATACGGTGACGAAGGAAATCGCGTTGTCCTTGCCCAGATCGGCCAGCAGTTCCGTCCCCTCGGCCCGGTCGTTGCGGTAATCCTCGACGCCGTATTCCTCGCTCAGGCGGGTATGGGTGAAGACCCAGCCGGAATACGAGCGCGATTCGAGGGCGGCGTAGGACACGCCCGACCGGAACAGCTTTCGCCCGCCCAGCGTGACCGGCAGGGCATTGGGATTCTCGCCGTCATCGTCGGAACGGCCGAGTTGAAAGACGTTGGTGCGCCCGAATTCGGGGCCGAAATCGGTGCAGATCAGCGCATTGTACGAATCGTTGTCGGTGGCGGCGACGATGGTGCCGAAGCGGTTGAGATCGATGGTGTGTTCGGCGGTTTCGGACAGGATCTCGCCGTGCCAGGTGGGGATCTCCTGCAAGCGCAGCTTGCGCAGGGCGGCCCAGGACTTGTCCACCACCAGAACCGGAATCTCCAGCTTCATCAGCGCCTTGGCGAGTTGAGCGGACCAGTTGGACGCTCCGACGATCAGGATACCGGGGGTCGCGGTCGAGACGAGATCCAGCTTGCGCGCCACTGCGCTGACGCTGAACCCCTGCACCACCACGGTCGCGAAGACCAGTGCGAAGGCCAGCGGGGCGATGGCCGCGCCGTCCGCATAGCCCAGATCGACCAGCTTCGTGCCGAAGAAGCCCGAAATCGCCACCGCGACCACCCCGCGCGGCCCGACCCAGGCGATCAGGCCCTTCTCCGCGCCGCTGAGATTGGTGCCGATCAGGCTGAGCCAGATGGCGACGGGCCGCGCGACCAGCATGACCGTGATGACGAAGGCCGCCGCGCGCCAGTCCAGCGACATCACCATTTCCGCATCCAGCGTCGCGGCGAGGATCACGAAGACGCCGGAGACGAGGAGGACCGCGATATGCTCCTTGAACCGGCGCAGTTCGGCGATGCTGGGCAGGCGCGCATTGCCGAGAATCATGCCCATCAGGGTCACGGCGAGCAGGCCGCTTTCCTCCAGGAATTCGTTCGACGCGGCGAAGACGGCCAGCACCATGGCCAGCAGCACCGGCACCTTCATGTATTCCGGCACCATCGCGCGGCGGAAGGCATAGGCGAGGGCCAGCCCCGCCGCACCCCCGAACAGGATCGCCAGCACCACGCCCAGAACCAGTTGCCCCGCCGCATCGGTCAGGTCGGCGGAATGGGCGACGGTGGCGGCATACTCGAAGGCGAGGACGGCGAAGAGCGCGCCGATGCAGTCGTTGACGATGGCTTCCCAGCGCAGGACGGAGGAGGGGCGCTGCGCGAGCTTGGCCTGTCGCAGCAACGGCATCACCACCGTCGGCCCGGTCACGACGAGGATGCCGCCGAACACCGCCGATACCGGCCAGGACAGCCCGGCGACGAAATGGCAGACCAGCGTGCCGGTCAGCCATCCGAGCGGCGCGCCGAGCAGGATGATGCGCCGCACGGCCACCCCCGCATCGCGCAGGCCGCGAATGTCGAGGCTCAGGCCCCCTTCGAACAGGATCAGGGCGACGGCGACCGAGACGAGCGACCCCAGCGCATCGCCGAAATCATGCTCCGGGTCGATCATGCCGGTCACCGGCCCGGCGATGATCCCCGCCGCCAGCATCAGCACGATGGCGGGCAGGCGCAGCCGCCACGCAAGCCATTGCGCGCCGACCCCGAGTACGCCGATCAGCGCGATGGTTACGACGAGGGTGTGCATGGGCGTGGTTCCAGTCTGTTGCGGCGCGGATCGCCCGTAGTGCTGCGGGTGTGAGATGGGTCGCGGGGTCCGGTTTTCAATCGCTTCGGCGTAGCGACGGGCGGCCCGACGCGCAACCCGTCATGGTTGCCTCGATGAAAAGGGGCCGTCCTTCGACCACCGGGGCCGATTCGGTATAGTCGAAGGTCAGTTCGATATCGCCCGCCCCCGCGACGGCGGCATCCACCGTCAGCAGGGTTTCGAGGGCGGCGCGCGCGGCGGCCTTGGCGGCGTCGATATCGCCGAAATCCTGCTCCTCGCCGGACAGGTGCACGCGATAGCGCCCTTCGGTCGGGGAGGTGATGCGCAGGCTGCGGTCGAGGGTCACGCGCCCCGCGACGGCCCCGACGGCATTGGCGACCCCGGCATGCTCCGGCACCAGACAGGGCGTGCCGAGGGCCGTGCCGATCTGCGGATAGTAGGTCGGGGCGGAGGCGCCGAGGCCGATCAGCGGCAGGGCCAGGCCGATATCGATGCGCGCCGCGCCGTCCTCTCGGTCGAGGGCCGCGCTCACCAGCGCGGGCGGAAGCGGGGCGATACCGTCATGGCCCAGCGCGGTATCGAGCAGCACCTGCGCCGAGCGGCGAATCAGCGTGTCGATCACCATCCGCGCCAGCGCCGCACCGTCGGGAGCCAGCGCGTTGCCCTTCCGATCCTTGCGCCGCGCGATCAGGGCGGCGGCGGCATGGGCGGTGGGGGTGTGCCAGGCATCGTGCAGGCCGAGGACATGCGCGGCATCCGACGGCGTGAACCCGGCGATCCGCACCAGCCCGAGGCTAACGAGACCCTGCAACGCGGTCGCCTCCATCCGCGACAGCGTCAACCCCTCCACCGCCACGGGATCGGGACCGATGCGGTCGAGCACGGCGTGGTCGATCCTGCGCAACCCCTCGGGCCGGGGCTGACGGGTCGGGATAGCGAAGCGGGCATCCGTCTCGCTGGCCCGGGGCACGCGGCCCTGGGCGGCGAGGGTCTTCTCGACCAGCGCGAGGTGGTCGAGGGCGAACAGGCTGACGGGGAGCAGCTTGCGCGGGCCGAGGGTCAGGGCCGCCGTGAACGCGCGCTCGTCGACGCCGATCTCGCTGTCCCCGCCCAGCCCGAAGGTGGTCATCGCGACGGCGGAGATCATCGTGCGATGCCCGCCCACGGTCGCGCCCGTCTCGCTGAGGATCGGGCGGCCATCCCGCAGGATGGCGATATCGGTCGTCGTGCCGCCGATATCCGAAATCACCGCATCGGATGCGCCGGAGAGATGCGCGGCCCCGACGAGGCTGGCAGCCGGGCCGGAAAGGATCGTCTCGATGGGCCGCTCGCGCGCAAAGGCCGCCGAGACCAGCGAGCCGTCGCCCCGCACGATCATCAGCGGCACGTCGATCCCCCGCGCGTCCAGCGCCCCCCGGGTCGAGGCGATCAGCGACGAGATCGTGCCGATCAGCCGCGCATTCAGCACCGAGGTCAACGCATTGCGCGGCCCGTCCAGCTCGCCGGACAGGTCGTGCCCGCAGGTGACGGGCAGGGAACTGCGCGCGCGGATCAGGTCGCGAATCGCGACTTCATGCGCCGGGTTGCGGCCCCCGAAGATGGTGACGACGGCGAAGGCCTCCACGCTGTCCTTCACCGCGTCGATCCGCCCGGCCAGCGCGTCGAGATCGAGGGCGGCGCGCGGCTCGCCCGTCGCGCGGAAACCGCCGGGGATCAGGATGACGGGGTCGGTCCCCAGCGCCTCGCCCAGCCCCGAGCGATGCAGATCCGCCTCGTCGAACCCCGCGAAGATCAGGCAGATGCGCCGCCGCACCCCCTCGACCAGCGCATTCGTGGCCAGTGTCGTGGAGATGGAGCACAGGGCGATCGTGATGGGGTCGATGCCGCTCTGCGCCAGCACCGCGCCGATGGCCCCGTCGATGCCGATGGCCAGGTCGTCGCGGGTGGTCAGGGCCTTGGCCTTTGCCACGACCGGGTCGGGCGCGCGGGTTTCGTCGAAGATCACGGCATCCGTATAGGTGCCGCCGGTATCGATCCCGAGGAGGAGGGCCATGGCGCGTTTCCGGGTCAGGGGCGTCGGAAGATGCCGACCACTTCCGTATGGGGCGACCAGCGAAACTGGTCAATCGGTATGACGGTCCCGGGCCGATATCCCCCATCGGTCAGAATGCGCGCATCCCGGGCGAAGGTGGCCGGGTTGCAGGAGATCATGGCGATGACGGGAACGGGACCGGCGGCGAGTTCGGCGGCCTGCGCCTTCGCGCCCGCCCGGGGCGGGTCGATGATGACGGCGTCGAATGCGGCCAGTTCACCGACGGTCAGGGGTTTCCGGAACAGGTCGCGGGTCTGCGCCGTGACCGGATGCAGGGCCGGGCATGCGCGCGCTGCCTTCTCCAGTGCGCCGACGAGGGCGGGGTCGCTGTCGAGGGCGGTTACCGGGGCATGGCTGGCGACGGGCAGGGCGAAGGTGCCGCAGCCGCAGAACAGGTCCGCGACCGATCTGGCCCCGTCCAGCGCCCCGCGCAGCACGTCGAGGATCAGTTCTTCCGTCTCCCGCGCCGCCTGGAGGAACGCGCCGGGGGGCGGGCGCAGGGTGGCCGCGCCGAGTTGCAGCGCGGGGGGATGCCGCTCGACGACGACCTCGCCGTTCCAGACGAGCCGCGCCAGACCCGCGCGTTCCGCCATCGCACCCAGCGTTTCGCGCAGGGGCAGGTCAAGATCCTTCATCTCCTCCGCCACCACGTCGAGACCGGTATCGGTCCGGGTCACCTGCAAGGTGACGGCGCGCTTGCGGGGGGCGCCGGCGAGGGCGAGGGCCTTCAGGTCGGGCAGGGCGGCGAGGATCGCGGGGGTCAGGATCGCGCAGGTCTGCATGTCTACGACCCGGTGCTCGCCCGCCGCGCGAAAGCCGAAGAGGGCGGTCTTCCTGGTGCGTTGCAGCGTGAAGCGGGCGCGGCGGCGGCTGGCGGGGGGGACGGTCAGCGTGGGGGCGACGGGGCAGTCGATGCCGGCACGGGCAAGCGCATCGCGCACGATGCCGCGCTTCCACTCGGCCAGCGCGGCGTCGTCGACATGCTGAAGCTGACACCCGCCGCAGGTGCCGAAATGGGGGCAGGGCGGGGTCTGCCGCAGGCCGGATGCCGCCGCCTGCAACGCCGCGCTCTCGTCCGTCACCGTGAGGATATCGCCCGGGGCCGTGAAGGGCAACGTGACCGCCCCGGCACCGTCCCGGGCCACGCCGTGGCCGGTCACCGGGTCGAGGCGGTCGACGGTCAGGGTCTTCATTGCCGGGCCGACGGGTCGGGCCGATCAGTCGGACGCTGCGTCATCGGCCCCGGTTTCATCCGCCTCGTCCTGCGCCGCGTCTTCGGTATCGCCGTCCGCTTCGGGGCCCGCTTCGGGGGTCGCCACGGCATCTGGACGCCCGCTGAAGAAGATCGTCAGGCATTCCTGCACATTCGCGAACAGTTCGTCATGCGCCTTCTGGAACGTGTCCGGCTTCTCCGCCGCATTGACCAGATCTTCCCAGTATTCGGCGCTGAATTCGTTCATCACCGAGACACTGGTGCCGACCCCGTCCTCGATCGCGCGGCGTTCGGCTTCCCGCTTCATGACGGTGCGCGATTCCTTGATGGCCTCGTAGGCGGGTTGCAGGTCGTCGCGTCCGTCGGCGACGGAGGACTGGTAGAACCACATCAGCGTGGTCATCCGTGCGCCGCAGACCCCCAGCGCGACATCGCCCTCGTGGTGCCGGGCGCGCAGTTTCCTGGCCCATTCCTTGTCGGCCTTCGCCGCTTCGGTCTCTTCGGCCGCCTCGCCGCTCTCCGCCGTTTCGGCATCGGCGGATACGTCGGCGGCAGTCTCCGCCGGTTTCTCGTCCGCATCGGATACCGCGAGGGCCGGGGTCGCGACGAGGGCGGTCGCAAGGAAAAGGCGTGTAAGCAGTGCGCTCATCGGGTCACTCCATCGCGCCACTCTAGCCGGGCGTCGTCATTCTACTTGGTTTCGATACAGTCAACGAACCCGTCTTGCACCCGAAACCCTTGCCAAATCGCCAATCATTCCGAGACGACCCTATTGCACCGGAACGATCGGGTCGAGGACGAGGGGTTCGGTTCCGTAGGGCTGCGCCGCGAAGGGTTGCGTCTGCATCGGCTGCGTCGGCAGCGGTTCGCCCGGAGCGGTGGGACAATACGCGACCTCCCGGGTCAGCTTCAATGCATAATCGGTCGATGCCACGCACTTGTTCGCGACGTCCAGCACTTCCTGCTGAACCGCCTGGCGGATTTCGGGACTTTGAGCGTTCACGATGCGGGCGAACATCAATCTGGTGAAGGTCCGGCCCGCCGCTTCGATATCCGCAGCCGGAAACTGGGGCATGGTCGCGAAGAAGTCCCGGGCCTTGGTATAGGCCGCCAGCCTCTGGAGATCGGGGTCCGGTGCCGCGCAGGTATTCTGCGCGAGAATCTCGAACGATCCCGCGCAGGCCCCTGCGGCATTGGCACCGGTGGCCTTCAGGGTGTTCACTTGCTGCGCATGGACCGGCGATGCCAGAGCGGCGATCAGGGTGGCGGCGGCGATGGTTCGCATGGGAAATCCTTCGATTCGACGATCGATGCTCTCTTGCCCTGTCAATAGGGCGAAAGAATGAGGCCGGGGTGCGGTCATGCCTGCTCCCGTGACGAGCGATACCACCGGCACAGATCGCTGACGGGGCATCGGTCGCACCGGGGGGCGCGGGCGGTGCATATCCTCTTGCCGAACTGTATCAGCCAGAAATGCCCGTCGCGCATGGCCCAGTCGGGGGTGCGCTCCTCCAGGGATTGCGCCGTCTTCGCATCCGTCTTGCCATGCGCGAGGCCGATGCGGTTGCAGACGCGGTGCACATGCGTATCGACCGCGATGACATCGTGTCCGAACGTGAAGCTGAGCACGATATCCGCGCATTTGCGCCCGATGCCCGGCAGGCTCATCAACCCCGCGCGCGTATCGGGCACCACGGTGCCGTGCTCGGCGATCAGGGCCTCGCAGAAGCGGCGGATATTGCGGGTCTTCATGTTGTAGAGACCGCAGGGGCGGATGGCATCCGCGATCGCCTCGTCCGTCAGATCCAGCATTTCCCCGGGTGTCCGGGCCAGCGCGAAGAGTTGCCGGGCCGCCTTTGCCGTGTTCGTATCCCGGCTCTGGGCCGAGAGCATGCACGAGATGCACGAGCGGAAGGCGTCCGGCTGGCCCTTGGGGCCTTTGGCGGTCGGGGTGCGCCCGGGCATCGCCTCGCTCAACCGGCGATAGACGGTCTCGACATCCGCAGGGGAGAGAAGTGTTTCGGTCATGGGGGCGAGATAGCGTGTATCCGGGAGGTTGCCAGCCACCCAGAATCGGGAAGAGGCCACCCCCCGGGGGTAGCCTCTCCGTCGAACCGGTCGGTCCCGTGCGGGTCGGGGTCGGGGCCGGGATAGGGGTCACGGGTCAGGAGGAGATGCGCAGCACCCCGGCTTCGCGACCGATATCCTTGAACGCGCCTTTCAGGCCATGGCGGTTGTCGACCGAGAAATAGCGACCCGAATCCCCGGCGCAGGCCTTCAGGCTCTCGTCCGTCTTCGTCCCCTCGATCACTTTCAGGCCGACCGTGAAGACGGTGACGTTCTTCTCCCGTGCAGCCTCGCAGACCGAAGCGAAATAGCTGAAGACGTCGTTCTCCTCCATCGAGGGATCGTGGGCGGAGTTGAATTCGCCGTCGGTCATGATGACCAGGTACTTCTCCGAAGTGTCGCCGAACTGCTGCGGTTTCCCGGCTTCGTGGTCGAAGAACTGGTCCCATTCGGGGACGAGGGTGTAGAGGCCCCAGGCCGCCCCGATATGCCCCGCCGTTCCGCCCTCCGGCTCGAACGCGGCGACGTAGTCACGCACGGTCTGCGCGTTCCTCGTCATGGGCAGCAGGCCGTTGAAGGGCTTGTAGAGACTGGTGCCGAGATACCAGACGCCCCGGGAATTCTGCACGACGTCGATGCACTGGCTGCCGTAGGTCCAGTAGTAGCTTCGGTCGCACCAGCGTTCCTTCCTGCCATCCGCGAGGACCGGAATCGTGTTCGAGCCGCTGTTCGGAGCGTCGAGGCTGATGCGGTATCCGCCGCCGGACTGCCTGCCGAGGAAACGCTCGGATGTCCAGACGGCCTTTCCGTTGGAATGGTCCTGATACTTGACGAGGGCCGCGTCGAGATCGGACAGTCCCATGCTGCCCAGCGTCGTGCCGCTCAACCCGGCGAAAAGGCCGGTATCGTTCGCCACGAACATGTCCGTGATATCGACCGACGTGGCATAGGGGACCACCGAGACGGCGGGCGTCACGAGGGGGTTCGAATAGATGACGTCGAACATCTCCGTCACGGCTTCCTGCAAGGCATCCGCCCGGCGATTCGGGGCCGAGACGTAGGTCGCGTCGCTGGAGTCGATGCCGAAATTCATCGAGCCGCTGTTGTCCAGCACCAGGGCGATCTCGACCGTGCCGGTCACCTTCGGGTTGGCCTTGGCTCGTACCGTCATCGTGATCTGCGGGATGATGCCGCCGCTGATGATGGTCTGCGGCGTGATGACGATCGAACCGCTGACCGACCCCTCGACGGGATCGTAGGTGAAGACCGGTTCCAGACCGTCGGTGCTGATCCGCGACTGCTTGAGCGAGGCGAGCAGGTACTTCGTACCCGGCCCCTGCGGCCTGGTCTTGTAGTCGCCCCGGCCGAGGTGAAGGATGGTCGCATCCAGATGACGCTGCACGATCTTCTTGTCGTTCTGGGCGCGTTCGTAATCCACGGCGAACCCGACGGCGGCCATGACGGTCGAGAAGATTACGCCGAATATCATCGCTGTCGCACCGGATTCGGCGGCAAGAAACGATTTGGTATTCCGTATAAGGTTCTTCATTACGACGCTCCCCTTAAAGGACGTGCGATGAATATTCGCAAGTCGTCGAGCCGATTTGTAGCAAGGGGGGCTATACGAGGAATTAATCTACGGCGTATAAGTATGATTTTATGAAATTTACTTGTAGCGTGGCTGATTAATCAACTAATGGCATTATAGATCGATACCGTTACTGTTTCGTATCCGATCGCGTCGAAAACGGCTTCTATCGTCGCCTGGTCGCCCCCGGCGGTCAACCGCTCGCATCGACGATCAGGCCCGGATTCTCGGGGCTGGTCATCGGGTGCGCGGCCCGGTCGAATCGCAGATGCGCCAGACCGATTCCGTCGCGGTTGCTGTGCAGGGTGCCCGCCGGTTTGCCGCCGGGGGCCTGCAACGGGGTCAGGGGCGGGGCGCTGCCGGTGACGGTGACGGGGCGCAGGCCCTTGCGCAGGTCGGTCTTGAAATGCATGCGCGCGACGATCTCCTGCCCGACATAGCAGCCCTTGCGGAAATCGACGCCGTTCAGCGCCTCGAACCCGCATTCGAGGATATAGCTGTCCTCGACGACCAGATCCGTTCCGCTCTCCGGCACGCCGAGGGTCAGGCGGTGCAGGTCGTAATCGCCGGGGGTGGCCTGCACGGTCGTCGCGCCGTAGACCCGCCAGCCGAGATCCGGATGGCGCGGGTCGCGCAGGCCGGTGCCGGGATCGGCCCCCCACAGGGCCGTGACCGCCGCATCCTCCTCCGCGATGACGAGGGGGCGGCGCAGGCGGTACATCGTCAGCCGCCTGACCAGACCCGCCGCCAGACCGCCCGCCACATCGAGCCGGAAATCGCCCGGTTCCGTGCGCCATATCAGAAAGTCGGCGAGGTACTTGCCCGTGGGCGTCAGCAGCGCGGCATAGACGAGGGTATCCGGCCCCGCCCGCGCCACGTCGTTCGTGACCAGCGATTGCAGGAACGCTTCCTGTTCCGCTGCATCGCCCGACAGGGTGATCAGGCGACGGCCCGAAAGTTCCCGGGAAGAGGATAGCGACTCGCTCGCCATGGTCGACCACACCGTATAGGAGAGGGATAAGCAACCGGACCCGGAGAGACCCATGCCCACCGTACTCGACTTGATCGTCCGAAACGGCACCGTCGTCAACCAGAATGGCACCGGCCCCGCCGATATCGGCGTGAAGGACGGCGTCATCGTCGCCATCGGCGATCTGGCCACCCGCGATGCCGCCGAGACGATCGACGCCACCGGCCTGACGATCCTGCCCGGGGTGATCGACAGTCAGGTGCATTTCCGCGAACCGGGGATGGAGCACAAGGAAGACCTCGCCACCGGCTCGCATGCGGCGGTGCTGGGGGGTGTCACCACGGTGTTCGAGATGCCGAACACCCGCCCCACCACCACCGATGCCCAGGCGCTGGCCGACAAGATCGACCGGGCGACCGGGCGCATGGCCTGCGACTTCGCGTTCTGGTTCGGGGCGACCGCCGACAATACCGACGATCTGGCGGAGGCGGAGCGCCTGCCCGGCTCGGCGGGGATCAAGATGTTCATGGGGTCGTCCACCGGCGACCTGCTGGTGGACGAGAGCGAGCATGTGGCCCGGGTGCTGGCCAGCGGCCGCCGCCGCGTGGCGGTGCATTCGGAGGAGGAATCGCGCCTCAGGGAACGTGCCGATCTGCGGGTCGAGGGGGACCCGTCCTCGCATCCGGTCTGGCGCGATGCCCGGGCGGCGTATCTGTGCACCGACCGGTTGATCCGGCTGGCGCGGGAGGCGCATCGGCGCATCCATGTGCTGCACATCTCGACCGCAGACGAGTTGCCCCTGCTGGCCGCGCACAAGGATCTGGTCACGGCGGAGGCGACCCCCCATCACCTGACGCTGTCGGCGGACGACTACCGCACCCTCGGCACGCTGGTGCAGATGAACCCGCCCGTGCGCGACATCGCGCATCAGGTCGCGCTGTGGGAGGCGATCCGCAACGGCACCATCGACGTTCTCGGCTCGGACCACGCGCCCCACACGCTGGAGGAGAAGGCGGCCACCTATCCCGGTTCGCCGTCGGGCATGACGGGGGTGCAGACGCTGGTGCCGATCATGCTGGACCATGTGAACACGGGGCGTCTGACGCTGGAGCGACTGGTGGATCTGACATCCCACGGACCCAACCGCCTGTTCGGCATCGCCGGAAAGGGCCGCATCGCGCTGGGCTACGACGCAGATTTCACCATCGTCGACATGAAGGAACGCCGGACCATCGAAAACGGCTGGATCGCGTCGAAAGCCGCCTGGACCCCCTATGACGGGCGCGCGGTCACCGGCTGGCCCAAGGGCACGATCATTCGCGGCATCCGCGTGATGTGGGAGGACGAGATCGTCGGTCCGGCCCGGGGCGCGCCGGTGCGCTTCGTCGAGGGGTGCGTCGAACCGGACGCATGACGCGCGAGATTGCGCGCACAGCATGAATTGCCTTGTGAACACTCTGGCAATGCATGATGACCTAACAGAACCCTTCGATCCGCTTACATCGTCCAAGGAAACACGACCATGACCCGCACCAATATCTCGACCGGCAGCAAACTCGAAGACGCCTACGGCTACTCCCGCGCCGTGCGCATCGGCAATACCATCAAGGTCAGCGGCACCTGCGCCACCGACCCCGAGGGCAATACGGTCGGGGCCGGGGACGTGACGCAGCAGGTCGCGCGCTGCTTCGAGATCATCTCGACGGCACTGGAAGGCGCGGGCGCGACCCTGGGCGATATCGTCATCAACCGCATCTACCTGACGAATATCGAGGACGCGCAGGCCGCAGGTTCGGCCCATGGCGCGATCTTCGCCGAGGTGAAGCCCGCCTGCACCATGATGGCCGTCGGCGCGCTGGTGCGCCCCGATTTCCTGGTCGAGATCGAGTGCGAAGCCGTCCTGCCCGACGATTCCGACGCGACCACGCACTGATGAATCCCGGGGGCGCGCGACGATGACCGACACGGCCTCGCCCGCACGCCCCATCGGCTTTGCCGAATTCATCGCGCTGATGGCGGCCCTGACCGCCATGGTCGCGATGTCGATCGACGTGATCCTGCCCGCCCTCGGGGCCATCGGGCAGGATCTGGCGGTGGAATCGCCCAACGACCGCCAGCTCGCCATCACGATGTTCTTTCTGGGGCTGGCGGTCTCGCAGATCGTCTACGGCCCGCTGTCGGACAGTTTCGGGCGGCGCTACGGCATCTTTCTCGGCCTCGGCATCTATCTGGCCGGCACGGCGCTGTGCCTGATATCCGAGACGCTGCCGGTTCTGGTGGCCGGGCGGATCATTCAGGGTATCGGGGCCGCCGGGCCGCGCATCGTGGCCAATGCCATCGTGCGCGACCGCTATTCCGGGCGTCCGATGGCGCGGGTCAGTTCGCTCATCATGATGGTGTTCATCGTCGTGCCGGTCTTCGCGCCGCTGCTGGGGCAGGGCCTGCTGCTGCTGATGCCGTGGCGGGGGATCTTCTGGTTTCTGGCGCTCTTCACGGTCATCTGCTTCGTCTGGTGCCGGGTGCGGCTGGAGGAGACGTTGCCGGAGGAGGGACGCCGCCCCTTCCGCCTCGGCCCCATTCTTGAGGCCCTGCGCGTGGTGCTGGGCAACCGGCTGGCGGTGGGCTGCACCCTGACGATGGGCTTCGTATTCGCGGCCTTCCTCGCGTTTCTCAGCGCCTCGCAGCAGATTCTGGCCGAAGCCTATGCGCTGGGCGCGCTGTTCCCGATCACCTTCAGCGCGCTGGCCGTCGTGGTCGGCGTCTCCTCCGCGATGAACGCCGCGCTGGTGACGCGATTCGGGATGCAGCGGTTGTCGACCATCGGCATCCTGGGCATCGGGCTGTCGTCGCTGGGCTATGCGCTGTGGTTCGGGGTGGCGGGGATGCCGCCGCTGTGGGTCGCGATCCTGTGGCTGGGGATATCCGTGGGGTCCATCGGCATCATCTTCGGCAACCTCAACGCCATGGCGATGGAGCCGCTGGGGGCCGTCGCGGGGGTGGCGGCGGGGGCCATCGGGTCGGTCAGTTCGCTCATGTCCTCCGTTCTCGGCACTGCCATCGCGCGCAGCTACGACGGCACGCCGCTGCCCATCGCGCTGGGCTTCCTCGCCTGCGCGATCCTCGCCTTCGTCATGCTGACCTGGGCCACGCGCGACCGGGTGAGGCGGGTCCGGTGAGTGCGCCGCTCTCCATCGTCATCCCGACGCTGAACGCCGTCACCGCCATCGGCCCGACCCTCGCCCCGCTGGTGCCGGGGGTGGCGGAGGGGCTGGTGCGCGAGGTGGTGCTGGCCGATGGCGGTTCGGACGACGCCATCGCGCAGGTCGCCGAGGAAACCGGCGCGACCCTGATCGAGGCACCGAGGGGCCGGGGGTCGCAACTGGCGGCGGGGGCGGGGGCGGCCCGGGGCGAGTGGCTGCTGTTCCTCCATGCCGATACGGTCCTGCCCGACGACTGGCCCGCCGCTGCGGCGAAGCACATGCAGCACCACCCCGAAAGGGCCGGATATTTCCGCCTCTCCTTCGACAGCGAGCGCCGTTACGCGCGGTGGACCGCAGGCTGGGCGAATATCCGGTCGGGCCTGCTCGGGTTGCCCTATGGCGACCAGGGCCTGCTGATCTCGCGCCGCCTCCACGACGAGATCGGCGGATTCCGGCCCCTGCCGCTGATGGAGGATGTCGCGATGGCCCGCGCCCTGCGCGGACGCCTGCGCTGCCTCGGCCCCGCCGTCACGACTTCGGCGGAGCGGTACGAGCGCGAGGGGTACTGGCGGCGCGGATGGCGCAACTGGGGGTGCCTCGGGCTTTACTTCATCGGCGTTTCACCGGACAAGATTGCAGGCATCTATCGCAAGTAGGAGGTTTTCCCATGGCCCTCGATACCGAACACGACCTGCACGCCGCCGATCACAACGACCCGCACTGGCAGGCCCGCTGCGACCTCGCCGCCGCCTTTCGCTGGGCCGCGCGCCATGGCTGGCACGAGGCGGTCGCGAACCATTTCAGCCTCGCGGTGAACGAGGACGGGTCGCAGTTCCTGTGCAACCCGTGCAACCGGCATTTCAGCCTCGTCACCGCGTCCGAACTGCTGCTGATCGACGCCAAAGACCCCGAGACGATGAACCGCCCCGACGCGCCCGATCCCACGACCTGGGGCCTGCACGGCGCGCTGCATCGCCGGGTGCCGCATGCCCGCTGTGCCATGCACGTCCATTCCAAATACGCGACCGTGCTGGCCTGCATGGAGGATTCGGTGCTGCCGCCCATCGACCAGAATTCCGCGATCTTCTTCGACCGCACGGTCGTCGATACCCATTACGGCGGGCTGGCCTTCGAGGAGGAGGGCGAGCGGTGCGCCGCGCTGTTCTCGGACCCGCGCGCGAAGGTGATGGTCATGGGCAATCACGGCATCATGGTCATCGGCGAGACGGTCGCGGATACCTTCGACCGGCTCTATTACTTCGAGCGGGCGGCGGAAACCTACATCACCGCCCTGACCACCGGCCGGCCCCTGCGCCGGCTGTCCGACGAAGTGGCCGAGAAGGTGGCGGGGGGCATGGATGCCTATCCCGTCGAACAGGCCGACAATCACCTGAGCGAATTGCGTGCGATCCTGGATCGGGAGGGGTCGGACTACGCGACATGAGTGCATCGCGCAGCGCCCCGCGCACCCTCGTCCTCTTCGTCAAGGAACCCGTGCCGGGCCGCGTGAAGACACGGCTGGGGCGGGATATGGGCATGGTCGCCTCGGCGCGCTGGTTCCGGCACCAGGCGCTGCGGCTCGCCCGGTCGATGGCGGGGGATGCGCGCTGGCGCACGGTGCTGGCCGTCGCCCCCGACCGCGCCGGACTGGAGAGCCGCGTCTGGCCCGCCCACGCCCCCCGCTGGGCGCAGGGGCGGGGCGATCTGGGGGTGCGGATGGGGCGGGTGTTCCGCACCTTTCCCCCCGGTCCCGTCGTCATCGTCGGCGGCGATATCCCCGACATCACCCCCGCCCTGATCGAGCGGGCCTTTCGCGCCTTGGGCGACCATGACGCCGTGTTCGGCCCGGCGGAGGATGGCGGCTACTGGCTCGTCGGCCTGAAGCGCAGGCGCGCGACACCCCCCGGCTTCATGCGCGGCGTGCGGTGGTCGGGCGCGCATACCCTGTCCGATACCCTCGCGACCCTGCCCGCCGACTGGCGCATCGGCACCATCCGGACCCTGCCCGATATCGATACGCTGGACGACCTGCGCGCGTATCGGGCGGCGCGGCGCCGAACTTCGCCCCTTGCGCGCCTCGCCCCCCTCGTCTAACCACGCGGGCAAGGGATAAACGCCACATTGCGGGGGAAGACCATGCGCGTCTATTACGATACCGATTGCGATACGAATCTGATCAAGGACAAGAAGGTCGCGATCGTCGGCTACGGCAGCCAGGGCCACGCCCACGCGCTGAACCTGCATGACAGTGGCGCGAAGAACCTCGTGGTCGCCCTGCGCCCCGGGTCCGCCTCGGCCAAGAAGGCCGAAGGGTCGGGCCTTAAGGTCATGGACATCGCCGAAGCGGCCAAATGGGCCGACGTCATCATGATGTGCATGCCCGACGAGTTGCAGGCCGAGACGTATTACGC
>ENA-ORXT01002817-ORXT01002817.1-marine-metagenome-genome-assembly--contig:-NODE-2817-length-20121-cov-4.571642_pt1 | contig 20121 bp, 2 predicted proteins | sample MGYA00237868_ERZ511482 | MGnify/ENA metagenome assembly ERZ511482
CGCTCGTATTCGTTCCTTATATGATTAAAAAATAGCTGGTAAAAAAGCACAGTTATTTAATTTACAGTGTACTAAGTCTTTGGGTACAGATTTTAAATATGGATTGGTATAAGGTCACTCAATCTCGCTTCGTACCAGAATAACAAATGCCGAACTTCCAAAGGAAGTTCGGCAAAAGAATGTAAGTTTCTTAAAAAAAATAGTGTTATAAAGCATTCACAAAACGAGTCAGCTTCGACTTTTTGTTTGAAGCGTTCTTATCGTGAATGATGTTTCTCTTCGCCAATTTGTCGACCATAGAGATAACTTCAGGCAAGAATTTTTCTGCCTCAGACTTGTCAGTCATATCTCTCAATTTACGAATGGCATTACGGGTTGTTTTACCGTAATAACGATTCTGTAAACGTTTTTTCGCATTTTGACGAATTCTTTTCTGTGCTGATTTATGGTGTGCCATATCTTTTTTTTTAAATCGAACCACAAAGATAATGCTTTTTATATAAAAAATACCATTATTTCAGAAGAATTTCAAGTGATTTCAAGATTGTAAAATGTCTGGATATTGAGACATAATGGTCTTTTTGATCGATTTGGTTGTTTTTAGGTTCAACGAAGCGTGTGTAAATTATATTAGTGGTTCAATCACCGATATTCCGAACCTATTTAACCCGAATAGAAGTTAAATTTAACCATAAAAAAAACCCCAATCCAGTAAAAGCTAGATTGAGGTTTAGTCAAAATTGTATATCTAAATTAGAACATTATCTTCTTAATTCGATAAATCCTTGACGTTGTATTGGATTTCCATTGGTATCCAAAACTTGGAGTACATAGAAGTAAGTTCCATTTTCAACATCTATAGAAGGATTCCAGGCTTGTGACAAGTGGAATTCTTCGTCTGTATAAATAGTGCGACCATAAGCATCGAAGACCGTAATACCCATTTCACGTCCGATTACCGATAATGTATTGCCCATTACAGAGAATGCATCGTTGATGCCGTCACCATTTGGTGTAATAACATTTGGTAATTCTAGCGCTTCAACAGCTAATCTTTGTGCGTCACGATCTCCACTAAGGATTTGCGCAATCATCTCGTCGGCATTATCTGGTTTTCCAGCACTACCATAAACAATAACCAAAGCATTGTCTTCGCCGCCATTGCCATCACAAGCAGTATAAGCGAAAGCATCAATACCTGAGAAATTAGGACCCGCTGTATAAGCGATGACTCCGTTTCCTAAATCGGTTATGGTACCGAATGCAGGGTTGGTCATACTACAAACAGACAGTGCATCTCCATTGGCATCTGTATCATTACTCAATACAATAATGTTTTGAGCAACACCAATTACGACACTAATTTCGTCGTCATTGGCAATAGGTGCTTCATTGATGGTTTGACCACCACCGCTGTTTCCGCCGTCGCAATTCGCATCAATTTCTAAGTAAACAAACGCTACCTCAGATTGACCATTGAAAATTCCAGTTACTTCTATAACATCGCTGCCATAGAAAGAAGGAACAGGTAAATAAGAGAAACAGTTTGCATCAATAATATTGAGGCTACAATCAAAGGTGGTACTAATATCATCTAAGACCATATTGTCGTCACAGAAATCAATACAAATCAATGTAGCTTGCGTATTCATATTAAATGGCTCACGGCACAATTGTGTTTCAGAAACACAGTCGTCAGGATTAACTGTAACCGTAACCGTTGCAATATCAGATCCACCGTTACCATCACATACAGTATAGGTAAACATATCGATACCAACGAAACCACCGTTTGGTGTATAAACAAAGCCAGTAGCTGTTTGCGTAAGCAATCCATTTGTAGGATTTGTGTTTCCACAAATACTTAGATTGTCTCCGTCAGGATCACCATCATTACTAATTACATTGATATTAATGGCTACATCTTCCATTGTTTCTGTAAAGTCGTCAATAGCAACTGGCGCTATGTTTGGTTGTCCTTCAACAACCACTGTAACCGTTGCAATATCAGTTCCACCATTACCATCACAAACAGTATAAGTAAACTGGTCTGTTCCAACAAAAGTAGCTGTTGGAGTATAAGTAAAGCCAGAAGCTGTTTGCGTAATTGTTCCGTTACTTGGATTTGAATTACCGCAAATAGTCAATACATCACCATCAGGATCATTGTCATTCGTCAATACATTGATATTGATTGCAACTCCCATAGAGGTAATTACCTCATCGTTGTTTGCATTCGGCAATGCGTTCTGAACTTGTGGTTGTCCAACATTTGTTGTAACCGTTGCTATATCAGTTCCACCATTACCATCACAAACAGTATAAGTGAACGAATCAGATCCAGAGAAATTGATGTTTGGAATGTAGCTGAACGAACCGTTGGCTTGTAAAGTTACAGAACCAAATGCTGGTTGTGTGAAATCACACACACTCAATACATCACCGTCAGGATCAGTATCGTTGCCCAATACATCAATAATGTTTACTGCATAGTACATTGCATTTACATCATCATTCACACCTACTGGTGGGTTGTTATCAGTTGGTGGATTGCCACCACAGTTTTCAGAAACAGTTACACTGATTGTTACCGTTTCACAAGCTCCCTGACTGTTACATCCAGTTACGGTGATTGTCTCTTCTCCTACATAAGCTGGTAAAGGCAAGAATGTAAAGCAAGAACTGTTTACAGGAGTTAAGCTACACTCAAATGTCGCAGATAGATCTTCTATACTCATTCCGTTTCCACAGAAATCAACACATACTTGATTGGCAGTAACACCTACAGCAAATGGCTCAACACAAATGTCTTGATCTGGATCACAAGGCTCTGTTACATTAACTGTTACAGTTCCCGTACTTTCACCACCATTGCCATCACACACAGTATAAGTGAATACATCTGTTCCGCTGAACCCAGCATTTGGCGTATAAACAAAACCATCAGCTGTTTGAGTAAGAGTACCATTGATTGGATTTGTGTTTCCACAAATGCTCAAGTCGTCACCATCAGGATCGGTATCATTGGTCAATACAGAAATCTGAACTTGGTTTCCAGCAGGCGTACTAACTATATCGTCATTCGCTACCGGTAATCCATTGTTGTTGCCATTACAGTCACCTACTGTTACGTAAGCAGAAACCGTCTGACAATTTCCTAATGCATCACAAGCAGTAATTTCAATTACATCTTCTCCAACAAAAGCCGGAAGTGGGATATAACGGATACAACCATTACCTAAATCAGTCAAGCTACAATCGTAAGTTGTGTGAATATCTGTAACCGTTATTGTTGAACCATCAACCAATTCACAGAATTCAGGACAAAGAACAACTGCTTCCATTGGACCAGTACATTCTACGATAGGCGTTTCATCACAAGGTTCTGGTGAACAGTCACCAACCGTTAAGTTGACATCCATTGTTGCACATTCTCCTTGCTCATTAGAAGCTTCAACAGTAACAACATCACCTGTTAATCCAGGAAGTGGTACATATTCGAAACATCCATTTGGTAAAACTTCTAATCCACATTCATATAATGAGTGTACTGCAGTAATGTTTGCTGCACCATCTATACAGAAGTCAGGACAAATTGTAATAGGTGTTTGAGGTTCAACACAAACAGCCATTTCACCACAATCTGCAGGAGTATCACATTCAACAACAGGATCGTTTAATCCAAAGTTGTTGTCTTGAGAATCCTCACCTGGACCTAAGTCTACTACAATTGTAGTAGGAGTAGTTGGTTCGTAATCATCTGGGAAATCATTCATTACTACAGTGTATATACCTTCTGGTAATTCATCAAATAGATAGTATCCATCAGAATCGGTATTGACAATATCAATTGGGTTGCCATTTTCATCATAAATGATGATTTGTACACCACCAATTGGATCTTCACCTTCATCCCAAATACCGTCACCATTTACATCATCCCATACATATCCATCTATGGTACCAATTGGGTTACAGTTTCCAATGGTAATGTTGACATCAATCGTTGCACATTCTCCTTGTTCGTTGGCACCTTCTACAGTGACTACATCGAAACCAACCATTTCCATACCAGGAAGTGGCATGTATTCGAAACATCCATTTGGTAAAATTTCTAATCCACATTCAAATGTTGAGTGAACCGCCGTAATAGTGGTTGCTCCGTCGATACAGAAATCAGGACAGATAACAATTGCTGTCAATGGTTCTGTACAAGCTGTTTCCTCTCCACAATCCTGAGGTGTCGTACATTCTACGATAGGGAAATCTAATCCAAAGTTATTGTCTGGTGAGAATTCACCAGGACCTAAGTCAACTACAATTTCAGTAGGTGTGGTTGGTTCGTACTCATTTGGATACTCGTTGATAATAACAGTATAAGTACCTTCTGGTAATTCATCAAAGATGTAGTACCCGTCTGTATCTGTATATGCTGTGTCAATTGGGTTTCCGTTTTCATCATAAAGAATGATTTCAACTCCACCAATAGGATCTTCGTTTGCATCCCAAACACCATCTTCATCTTCGTCATGCCATACATAACCATCTAATCCACCAAGGATAGGATCTTCATCTAATCCAAAGTCATTGTCTGGAGAATATTCACCAGGACCTAAGTCCACTACAATTTCAACAGGCGTAGTTGGCTCGTACTCATCTGGATAATCATTGATTATTACAGTGTACGTATCTTCAGGTAATTCATCAAAGATGTAGTAACCATCAGGATCAGTATATGCTGTATCAACTGGATTTCCGTTTCCATCATATAAGATAATTTCAGCTCCACCAATAGGATCTTCGTCTGCATCCCAAATACCATCTTCATCTTCGTCATCCCAAACAAATCCATCAATTACACCAAGCAATTCTTCTACCGTGATAGGCGCATCGTCTTGGTCGTCTTCATTAGGATCGTTGTTAAATGGATCACTGTTTATATCTTCTTGATCGGCATCACTAACTTGTGCTACATTGGTAATGGTACCATCACCAGTTACATTCACAGTGATTTCTAACACTTCAGTTGCACCATTGGCTAAGTTGCCTATAATCCAGAATCCTGTGAAAGGATTGTAACCTCCGTGAGAAGGATCAGCAGACACAAACTCCAAACCTGTTGGTAATAAGTCATAAACTTCTACACCTGTTGCATCAGCAGGACCTTCGTTGTTAATGGTAATCGTATAAGTGATTTGTTCACCAGGACTAACGACAGTAGCATTAACATCTTTAGTTAATGATAAATCTATTAATTCAGGAACAACTAATTCTACTGGTGCGTCATCGTGATCGTCCTCTTCAGTAGGATCATCGTTTATTGCATCAGGAGTAGAATCTTGATCTACTACTTCGTTGCCTTCTGCATCCGTTGCATCAGCAATTTCAGCGAAATTCACAATACTTGATATTCCTTGTGGAAGTGGATTGTCTATTAATAGTGTAATCTCTACATTCGTTGAAGTTTGAGGCTGTAATACAGATCCAGAAGCTACAAGAGTTATGAATGCTGTATTGTTTGCTCCAGCTTGCCAATCTGAATCAGCTAATGAAGTTCCTACAGGTATGTAATCAGCAATTACAACGTTACTTGCAGGTACATCACCTTCGTTTGTAACAGTAATGTTATAAGTTACATAATCTCCAGGACTTACTAGAGTGCTACCAACAACATCTTTTATCAATGATAAATCAAATGTTTGAGGCGTACTAATAATAGCATCATCTTGATCATCTTCATCAGGATCGTTGTTAAATGGTTCACTATCTACATCTTCTTGATCAGCATCACTAACTTGAGCAATGTTGATAATTTCACCGCTTCCTTTAACAACAGCATTAATTGTTAATGTTTCAGTTCCACCATTATCTAGGTTACCGATTGTCCAGAACCCATTTGCTGGATTGTATAGACCGTGAGATGGGTTAGATGAAACATATTCCATACTTAATGGTAATAAATCTGCTACCTCTACTCCAGTTGCATCAGCAGGACCATCGTTTGTGATGGTAATCGTATAAGTGACTTCATCACCTACTTGAACAACAGTTGCATTAACATCTTTAGTCAATGATAGATCAATCGTTTTAGGATTTTCTACATCAATCGGCTCGTCATCGTGATCATCTTCATCTTCTGGATCATCGTTTTCATTATCCGGAGTTGAATCACTATCTGGGGCATTGTCACCATCACCATCAGTAGCGAAAGCAATTTCTGCGTAATTAACCAATGTACCATCTTCTGTAGCAGTAACAACTGTAAGAATATCCACAGAAATACTCGCATCACTAACCAATCCACCAGCAGGTAATAAGCCATTCAATTGACTCAAAGTAATTGTTGGACCATTTCCACCAGCGTTTGTCCAGTTTCCACCAGCATATTCCAAGCCAGCAGGAATGTAATCAATTAGTGTAATGTTGTCAGCAACGACATCACCTTCATTGGTTACGGTTATGGTAAATGTTACTGTATCTCCAGTTTCTACTGTAGTTGATTGACCATTTGCCAATTCTTTAATCAATGCTAAGTCAAATTCCTCACCGACACCAATATCAGCAGGATCATCATCATCCTCATCTTCAGTTTCAGGATCGGTTTCTGGATCAGAGTCAATATCTTCAACTTCAACGCCTTCTTCATCAGTTGCTTCAGTAATTTCAGCAACATTTGTTAATACAATATTCTGAGCAGAAGGATTAACCGTTGTTGTAATATCAATAGAGATGCTGTTACCAGGAGTTAAACCAGGTTCTTGTAATGTTCCTGTTGCAGTACTCAAAACAAAAGCAGCAGGATTGATTCCAGACCAATCAGCATCATTCAGAATCAAACCTTCTGGTAAGTGATCAACAACAACGATGTTATCAGCTGTAATTGTTCCTTCGTTGGTAATGGTAATCGTAAAGACTACATCGTCACCTGGAGAAACATTAGGAGCTTGACCCTCTGCTAAATCTTTCACTAATGAAAGATCAAAGAAGTCTTGTAGGACATCTATTTGCTCAGGATCATATTGATCATAATCGTCAGGATTGTCTATTGTACCTGGAGTGTCAAATCCATTGTCATCAACATCATCGTTAGAGCTAATTTCAGAATCATCATCAATAGAACCAACAGGCGTACCAATTGGGTCATCACTATCAGGCAATCCTAAGAAGTTAAGCCCTTGAGTAATTTCTGCATTATTGATCAAAGACGTTCCAGCAAAATCTTCATTGATTTGTAAATCAATTTCAACCGCTTGAGACTGACCAGCAGGTAATGATAAGATGTTGTATGTTCCATTTGCATTCCAGTCAGAGTCAACCAATGTCATACCTGTAGGAACATAATCAGTAATGATTATACTAAATGCATCTACTGTACCTTGGTTCATAGCTGTAATGGTGTAAGTAACCACATCTCCAGGAACGAATGGACCTTCACTGGTCAAGACTTTCGTTAAAGCAATATCAAATTCATAACCAAGCGTGATTTCTTCTAAATCGTAATCATCTTGATCATTTGGATTGTCTTCAACACCTGGTGTGTTTGGTGCTTCATCATCTACATTATCATTGTATGGCATTTCAGAATCATCATTAGGCATACCAATGATATTTGAAATAGGATCATCTGAATCATCTAGTCCTTCTTCATTAGATGCGCTGATGATTTCAGCAGTATTAATGATAGAAGTACCTAAGAAAGAGTTACTTATTTGCATATCAATGCTTATAGTTGCACTATCACCAGCAGCAATATCTCCAATGGTTCTTATGCCATCAGCATTCCAGAAAATATCTACAACAGACATACCTGTTGGTATATAATCTTGTACCGTAACATTTGTTGCATCTACGTTTCCTTGATTGTAAACAGTGATTTCAAATGTTACCACGCTTCCAGCTGTATAAGGACCAGCGCTTGCTATAGATTTAACCAAAGCAAGGTCAAAATCAGCAGGCTCAACTTGTTCAACTGTTAGTGTAGCTGGATCAGAATCATCTTCATCAGTTGTTGGGTCATCGTCACCAGAATCACCAGAACCATCACCTCCAATAGAGTTATCAGAAGGCGAATCAGGATCTCCACCCGCATCATCCAAAGGATCATCATTAGGAGTAGAATCTACATCATCTAAACCTAAGTCATTAGAAGCCTCAGAGATTTCAGCAATATTTACAATATCCGTTTCTGTAAAATCTGGATCTATCATAAAAGAAATCAATATCAATGAACTAGATTGAGCAGCACTATTGATAGTTGTGTTCATTGTTGCGATACCTCCTGTTGCAGTCCAATTATCGTCAATTAGTATTAGTCCAGTTGGAATATAATCACTAACTTGAACATCGGTTGCGTCAACAGTCCCTTGATTAATTACTTCAATAGCATAGCTAACAGTATCACCAGGAGCAAATGGTCCAGGAGTTAAAGCACTAACTACTTTGCGTAAAGCAAGGTCAAATGTTTGTTCAACATCAATTGTAGCAGGATCGTGATCATCTTCATCAGTCATCGGATTGTCGTCACCAGGCATACCAGTACCGTCGCCAAATACTTCATCATCGGCAGGACTTTCAGGATCTCCACCTGCATCATCCGAAGGATCATCATTAGGAGTAGAATCTTCATCATCTAAATCTAAATCATTAGAAGCTTCAGAGATTTCAGCATAGTTTACTAGGTTATCACCTTGGTAATCGGTATTGATTTGTAAATCAATATCGACAGTTGTACTGCTGTTAGCTGCTAGGTCACCTAAATCATAAGTTCCATCTGCATTCCAATTAGTATCAACCAATGTCATATCGCTAGGAACATAGTCTGTAATAACTACATCTGTTGCATTTATGGTTCCTTGGTTGTAAACAGTGATTGTATAAGTAACTACATCACCAGGAGTAAATGGTCCATCAGAGCTAACTACTTTAGTTAAAGCAAGGTCAAACATTTGACCAATGATAACCGTTGCAGGGTCGTGGTCATCTTCATCTGTAGATGGTTCTTCATCTTCAGGATTTCCTGTGCCATCACCATCGACTTCATCATCCGATGGAGTATTTGGATTACCACCCGCATCATCCGAAGGATCATCATTAGGTGTAGAATCTTCATCATCTAAATTTTCATCATTAGATGCTTCAGAGATTTCAGCATAGTTTACCAATTCAGTACCCATGAAATCTGGGTTGATTTGTAAATCAATGTCAACTGTTGTACTACTGTTAGCTGCTAGGTCACCTAAATCATAAGTTCCGTCGGCATTCCAATTCGCATCAGCCAATGTCATATCACTAGGGATATAATCTGTGATAACTACATCGGTAGCATCTACATTACCTTGGTTGACTACAGTTATACTAAATGTAATTGTATCACCAGGAGCAAAGGATCCTGTGCTGCTTAACTCTTTAGTTAAAGCAAGATCAAATACTAGTGGTGTAATTCCTAAATCTGGATCTTCTGGTGTGTTCGGATCATTAGGATCGAAACATTCAGATTGACCATCAGGGTTCACATCAGAATCTGTTGATTCACTACAAGAACTATTGTTTGGAGCAGCAGCTTGGTATCCACCAGGCACATTGAACTCAACATAGTAAGTGGTTCCGTCTTCTGGACATACTTCGTCGAATACATATACACCCATAGAATCGGTCATAGTAGTTTGAAGTGCTGTACCTGTACCAGGAGCTAATGGGTTACCACTAGCATCACAAGCAAATAAGCTTACTTCTACACCAGAAACAGGCGTATCTATCATGCCATTACAATCGTCTTGGTTTTCATCAATGAAAACTTCACCAGTAACATAATCACAATCAGGAACAGGAACAAAACCGAAGTCAACAGTCATATCACCGTTCGCATCATTGGCATCGTCTTGATCACCACCAGAAACAGCATCTTCATCTGTACCAGTTGGCTCATCACCTGCATCAAGTGTAATAACTGGCGATTGAACCAAAGTACCTTCACCACCAGGTTGGTCACCATTGTCGTTACCATCTACCCCATTGTCATCTGCATCAGTAAAAGTACTACTAGTAGGGAATGAATCATCTGGCGTAGGAATTTGCACGATGTAATCTCCTTCTTCTAAATCACCGAAGAAGTAATCACCATTGGCATCAGTAGTATCTGTAGCAAGTACATCACCAGTAACTGGATCAATAAGTTCCACGATTACCCCTTCGATACCGGCTTCAGTAGCATCTTGAGTACCATCGTCATTTACATCAGCAAAGACGGTAGAACCAATACTTAAATCATTAGGCTCAAGTCCCAAGTCTGGATCTTCTGGCGTGTTCGGATCATTAGGATCGAAACATTCAGATTGCCCATCAGGATTTGCATCAGAATCTGTATTTTCACTACAGGCACCAGCGTCTTGTTCGACAGTTTCAAATCCACCAGGCACATTGAATTCAACATAGTAAGTAGTTCCATCTTCTGGACATACTTCGTCAAATACATATACACCCATAGAATCGGTCATAGTAGTTTGAAGCGCTGTACCTGTACCAGGAGCTAATGGGTTACCACTAGCATCACAAGCGAATAAGCTTACTTCCACACCAGGAACTGGTGTATCTTCCATACCATTACAATCATCTTGATTTTCATCAATAAATACGACACCAGTAACATAGTCACAAACAGTAACATAAGCAGGATCTTGGTCATCTTCATCAGTAGTAGAATCTTCATCACCAGGTTCACCAGAACCATCTCCATCAACTGAATCATCAGAAGGAGAATCAGGATCACCACCCGCATCATTTGTTGGATCATTGTCTGGATTACTATCAACATCTACAGGAGCGTCATCAAACGGATCTGTATTGTCGTCAGCCTCAGCAATTTCTGCAAAGTTTACTAAATCACCACCGTTAAAAGGATCGCTAATAACAAGTGTAATGGTTCTCATCATTTGTGCACCAGCAGCCAAAGGTCCTTCAATAGTTACATCAGGATTTCCATCTGCGTCTGCATCACCCCAACCACTGTTTAATGTAATGTCATAGATATATCCACTAGGAACATAATCGTTAACAACTACATTGTAAGCATCAGCAGTACCTTGGTTGATGATTGCGATATCAAAACTTACTGTATCGCCAGGAGTAACCACTTGATCTTGACCAGCACTTAATGATTTAGTCAATGCTAAATCAAATATGTAAACAGGAGCAGGATCAGCATCATCTTCATCAGTATCTGCAACTTCGTCATCAGGTGTTCCAGTTCCGTCACCATTAACTTCATCATCAGAAGGAGAATCAGGATTACCACCTGGATCATTAGTTGGATCGTTATCAGGATTACTATCTATATCAGTAGGTCCTTCATTGGTTGGATCTTCGTCGTTATCAGCAGAACTAATTTCTGCAAAGTTGACCAAGTCATCAGCCGTACCAGTAAATGGATCATTTACAACTAAAACGATGGTCATTGTTACATCTGTACTAGGTGCAATTGGACCAGTAATTGTTTGATCAGGATTACCATCTGCATCGGCATCACCCCAAGCTGTATTTAAACCAGCATCATAAGTAAAACCAGCAGGTACATAGTCGTTGACTAAAACACTATATGCGTTTACATTACCTTGGTTATATACAGTTACATCGAAGCTTACTGTATCGCCAGGAGCAATATATGGAGACTGACCATCACTAACCATTTTAGTTAAAGCAAGGTCAAAGCCATTGGCAATTGTTACATAAGCTGGGTCAGCATCATCTTCGTCTGTAGTAGGATCTTCGTCACCAGGAGCTCCAGAACCATCACCCACTACTGAATCATCAGAAGGAGAATCAGGTTCACCACCTGCATCATCAGTAGGATCGTTGTTAGGAGTACTGTCTACATCTTCAGGAGGAGTGTTTGCAGGGTTCATATCGTCATCCGCCTCAGAAATTTCAGCAAAGTTGATTAAATCTGCATTGTTTCCAGTAAATGGATCAGTTACAATAAGCATTATAGATAATACCTCACTGTTTCCAGCAGCCAAAGGACCAGCAATGATTTGATCAGGGTTACCATCTGCATCGTCATCATTCCAAGCCACATTCATTGCAGGATTGAACGTATAACCAGCAGGAACATAATCGTTGACCATTACTTGGAATGCATCAACGGAACCTTGGTTAATTACTGTAATATCAAAGCTTACTGTATCACCAACATTAACACTAGCACTTTGTGTAGGGCTTAATGTTTTGACCAAAGCCAAATCAAATACTGCAACATAAGCTGGGTCAGCATCATCTTCATCTGTTGTTTCATCCTCATCACCAGGTTCACCAGTACCATCACCCACTACTGAATCATCAGAAGGAGAATCAGGATCGCCACCTGCATCATTATTAGGATCACTATCAGGATTAGAATCTGCATCTTCAGGCGCCTCATTTGTAGGATCTTCATCATTGTCAGCAGCACCAATTTCAGCAAAGTTGACTAAGTCACCTCCTGCATAAGGGGCATTTACAATTAAAGAAATGTTAAGCGTCATATTTGCACCAGGAGCCAAAGGACCTGGAATTACCTGATCGGGATTACCATCTGCATCTGCATCACCCCACATTGGGTTGATAGATGTTGCATAAGTGAATCCAGATGGTACATAGTCATTGACCAATACATCATAAGCATCTACTGTTCCTTGGTTGTAAACCGTTACATCGAAAGTAATGGTATCACCAGGTGTAATGTATGTTTCTTGTCCAGCACTTAATGACTTGGTCAAAGCCAAATCAAATATTGAAACGTAAGCAGGATCGGCATCATCTTCATCACCAGCATCGTCACCATCTAATGGGTCACCAGAACCGTCACCATCTACATAATCATCGTCGGCACCATCAGGCGTACCACCTGCATCGTTTGTAGGATCGTTATCAGGCGTACTATCTGCATCAACAGGACCATCATTTGTAGGATCTGTGTCATCATCTGCAGCAGTAATTTCTGCATAATTAATTAAATCGTCAGCAGTACCAGTGAATGGATTGTTTACGATTAATAAAATACTTACAGTCATATCCGCATTTGGAGCCAAAGGACCCGCAATTGTTTGATCAGGATTACCATCTGCATCGGCATCACCCCAAGCAGCATTTAAGCCAGCATCGAATGTGTAACCAGCAGGAATATAATCGTTGACCAATACACTGTATGCATCAACCTCACCTTGGTTGTAAACTGTTATGTCAAAACTTACCGTATCTCCAGGAGCAATAAATGCATCTTGGTCGGGACTCAAAGTTTTAGTTAAAGCCAAATCAAATCTGTCTCCAACAACAATGGTTTCAGGATCAGAATCGTCTTCATCATTACTGTTGTCAACATCATCGTTTTCAGGATCAGAGTCTGTATCCATAGGTGGTTCATTTGTTGGGTCTTCGTCATCATCAGCCGCACTGATTTCTGCTACATTGGTAATTTCATAACCAGTAAAAGCAGGATCAATTTGGAATGTGATATAAACGATACTTGTATCACCAACAGCAATAAATGAAATAGGTGTATTAGAATGCGCTTCTCCAACAGGACCTTCTGTCCAGTCTGAATCTGCTAAAACCAATCCATCAGGAATGTAATCAACTAGATCAATATCGAATGCATCGATTTCTCCTTCGTTGGTAACGGTCAAAGCGAAAGTAACTAAGTCACCAACTTCAAAAGGACCATCAGATTCCAAATCTTTTACCAAAGCCAAATCGAACTTAGTGTCAATTAAGACAAAAGCAGGATCAGCATCATCTTCATCTGTAGTCGGATCTTCATCACCAGGAGCACCAGAACCGTCACCATCAACCACATCATCCGAAGGCGAATCAGGCTCACCACCTGCATCATTGGTCGGATCAGTATCTGGTGTACTGTCAATATCAACAGGATCATCATTTGTTGGATCGTTATCGTCATCTGCTGAACTAATTTCAGCAATATTGACCAAATCACTATTTGTACCTGTGAAAGGATTGTTGACTGTTAATACAATTGACAACACCATATCAGCACCAGAAGCCAAAGGACCAGGAATGGTTTGGTCAGGATTTCCGTCTGCATCGGCATCACCCCAAGCAGCATTTAAAGCAGCATCAAAAGTGTAACCAGCAGGCACATAATCATTAACCAAAACATTGTATGCATCAACAGAACCCTGATTGATTACAGTAATATCGAAACTTACATCATCACCTGCATCAATGATTAAATCTTGACCAGTACTTAACGTTTTGGTTAAAGCTAAATCAAATACAGTAACAAAAGCAGGGTCAGAATCATCTTCATCTGTAGTCGGATCTTCATCACCAGGCTCACCTGTTCCATCACCATCAACCACATCGTCAGAAGGCGAATCTGGTTCACCACCTGCATCGTTTGTTGGGTCATTATCAGGATCGCTATCAGCATCTGTTGGAGGTGTATTTGTTGGATCAGTATCGTCATCAGCCGCACTGATTTCTGCATAGTTTACCAAGTCACCACCCACATAAGGAGTGTTTACCGTTAATGTGATAGACAATGTCATATTGGCACCAGGAGCCAAAGGTCCTAGAATGTATTGATCAGGATTTCCATCTACATCAGAGTCAGCCCAATCTGGATTTAAAGCAAAATCGAAGGTATAACCCGCAGGTACATAATCGTTTACTAAAACATCATAAGCATCAACGGTTCCTTGGTTAAGAACAGTTACATCAAAACTTACAACATCACCAGGAACAATGTATTGGCTTTGACCGTCACTCAATGTTTTAGTTAAAGCCAAATCAAAGATGGCAACATATGCAGGGTCAGCATCATCCTCATCTGTTGTCGGATCTTCATCACCAGGCTCACCAGTTCCATCACCATCAACAACGTCATCAGAAGGAGAATCAGATTCTCCACCTGCATCATCAGTAGGGTCATTATTTGGTGTACTGTCAACATCAACAGGCGTTTCGTTGGTAGGATCGTCGTCATCGTCAGCTTCTGCAATTTCAGCAAAGTTGAGTAGGTCGTCAGCCGTACCAGTAAATGGATTATTTACAATTAAAACGATGGCTTCTGTTACAGAACCACCAACAGCCAAAGGACCATCAATAGTAATGTCTGGATTTGCATCCATGTCAACATTGCCCCAAGTAGGATTTAAAGCAGCAACAAAAGTGTAACCCGCAGGTACATAATCATTTACTACAATATTGAAGGCATCTGCTGTTCCTTGGTTGTATATATTTATATCAAAACTTACGGTATCTCCAGGAGAGATATATTTATCTTGACCAGCACTTAATGTTTTGGTCAAAGCTAAATCGAAAATAGTAACAAACGCAGGATCAGAATCATCTTCGTCTGTTATTGGGTTATCATCATCAGGTGTTCCAGTACCATCACCATCAACCACATCATCAGATGGAGAATCAGGATTGCCCCCTGCATCATCAGTAGGATCGTTGTTTGGTGTACTGTCTTGATCTGTAGGTGGTGTATTTGTTGGATCGTTGTCGTCATCAGCCGCACTGATTTCTGCAAAGTTGACTAAATCGTCAGGAGTTCCAGTAAATGGATTGTTTACAATTAATAAAATAGAAACAATCATTTCACCATCAACAGCCAAAGGACCAGGAATGGTCATGTCAGGATTACCATCTGCATCTACATCTCCCCAGCTTGGGTTCAATGTTGCATCGTAAGTATATCCTGCAGGCACATAATCGTTTACTAGAATATTGAAGGCATCAAGATTTCCTTGATTCAATACGGTTATGTCGAAACTTACCGTATCACCAGGAGCGATATACTGACTTTGATCTGGGCTTAATGTTTTAATTAATGCTAAATCAAATACTTGTCCTATTAAAATTTCTTCAGGATCAGAATCATCTTCATCATTACTATTGTCTACATCATCATTTTCCTCATCCGAATCAATATCGTCAGGAGGTGTGTTCGTCGGATCGTCATCGTCATCAGCACCACTAATTTCAGCTACATTAAATATACTGGTTCCTGTAAAATTAGGATCAATCATAAATGTAATAAAAACGATAGACGTATCACCAACAGGCAAAAAGTTTATTGGTGTAACTAAATGTGCTTCATCAGCTGGATCTTCGTTCCAATCAGGATCTGAAAGAATCAAACCCTCAGGAATGTAATCAACAAGATAAACATCAAATGCATCAAAATCACCTTCGTTTACAACTGTTAAAGCAAAAGAGACAATATCGCCTGCTGCGTAAGGACCAGGTGTTTCAATGTCTTTTACCAAAGAAAGGTCAAAAACTTCTCCGATTACAACAAAGGCAGGATCAGCATCATCTTCATCTGTTGTCGGATCTTCATCACCAGGCTCGCCAGTACCATCACCATCTACCACATCATCAGATGGAGAATCAGGTGCTCCACCCGCATCATCGGTTGGATCATTATTTGGTGTACTGTCTACATCGGTTGGCGCATCGTTGGTTGGATCAGTATCGTCATCAGCCGCACTGATTTCAGCAATATTGACCAAATCATCGGCAGTTCCAGTAAATGGATCGTTTACAATCAACATGATAGAAACAATCATTGTTCCGTTTGGTGCAACTGGACCAGGAATGGTCATGTCAGGATTACCATCAACATCATTATCTGCCCAAGTAGGATTTATTGCAGACTCATAAGTATAGCCGGCTGGCACATAATCGTTTACTAAAACATTGTAAGCATCAACAGTTCCTTGATTTAATACTGTAATATCAAAACTTACGGTATCACCAGGATTAACGGCAAGATCTTGACCAGTGCTGAGTGTTTTGGTCAAGGCTAAATCAAATATAGAAACAAAAGCAGGATCAGAATCATCTTCATCCGTTGTCGGATCTTCATCACCAGGTTCACCAGTACCATCACCATCAACCACATCATCAGATGGAGAGTCAGGCTCGCCACCCGCATCATCGGTCGGATCATTGTTTGGTGTACTATCTATATCAGTTGGCGGTGTATTGGTTGGATCAGTATCGTCATCGGCAGCACTAATTTCTGCTACATTGACCAAATCATTGGCATCTCCAGAATAAGGACTATTTACTGTTAGCATAATAGATACAGTCATATCTGCTCCAACAGCCACAGGACCTGGGATTGTTGTATCAGGATTACCATCTGCATCTGCATCGCCCCAAGTAGGATTCATCGTAGCATCAAAAGTATACCCAGCAGGTACATAATCGTTTACTAAAACATTATAAGCATCTACAGTACCTTGGTTGACAACGGTAATGTCAAAACTCACTACATCGCCAGGAGCAATATATTGGCTTTGACCGTCACTCAATGTTTTTGTTAAAGCCAAATCAAAGACAGAAACGAAAGCAGGATCAGCATCATCCTCATCAGTAGTAGGATCTTCGTCACCAGGTTCACCAGTACCGTCACCATCGACTACATCATCAGATGGAGAGTCAGGCTCGCCACCCGCATCATCAGTCGGATCATTGTTTGGTGTACTGTCTATATCAGTCGGCGGAGTATTGGTAGGATCAGTGTCATCGTCCGCCTCACTGATTTCTGCATAATTGACTAAGTCGTCACCATTTCCAGAGAAAGGAGTATTGACAATTAACAGAATAGACATTGTTTCAGTAGCTAAAGGCGCTAAAGAACTAATTGTTTGATCAGGATTACCATCTGCATCTAAATCTGCCCAAGTAGGATTCAAGGCGGCATCAAAAGTAAAACCAGCAGGTACGTAATCATTAACCAAAACGCTGTATCCAACCATTGTACCTTGGTTGACTACTGTAATGTCGAAACTTACCGTATCACCAGGAATAATGTATTGACTTTGCCCATCACTCAATGTTTTGGTAAGTGCAAGGTCAAAAACACATGGTTGATCGGTGACAACAATGTCACAACACAACTGGTCACCACATTCTCCAAGTATACCATTATCAACAACTACGTTGTAACTACCAAGGGATGTAATGACATATTCGTTGGTTATTGCTCCATCAATAGGAATACCATTTTGGTACCATTGATAAGCATCATAACCAGCAGGCACAGTAGCTGTGATGGTTTCTGCCGCACAAATAGGAATCGGAACAGAAACACAAGCAGAGCTGTAATCGTCTTCTTCTGTAACTCCATTTCCTGGAGTAGAATCAGATTCATCACCAATACCTGTTGCAGCAGAAATTTCAGCTTCGTTTGTAATAATGCCACCCGCATAGTCCTCCGATATTATAACTGTAATATCGAGGCTAGCTGAATCGCCAGAAGCTAAATCAAAAGCTCCCCATAATCCAGAAGCGTCACTGTAAGTGCCACTAGCTGTATTGTGAGAATCATAAGCAACATCTGAGAGTGGGAGGACATCTAATACCTCAATCCCAGTAACATTATCAGTTCCTTCATTCTTTACTTTAAGAGAGAAGGTGATGATATCGCCAGGATTTACAACAGTAGCATCTACTGTTTTTTCCAGACTCAAGTCATAAGTTTGGGCTAAAATAATATTACTTGATAGTAATATACCAGCCCCAACTGCCATTAGTAGGCAGAAAAAGGACGAATTCCATATAGGAATCGCCCATTCTTTGGTAACTTTAAGGTTCATATTATACAATTTTTGTTAGCATGTTTTTTTGAATGCTCTAGTTATTGCAGTAACTGGGCATTTTTTGTTATTTGTCTTTACGTTTATATTTGTTCATAGTTTCAATATTCATCAATCCTTTTTTGATATTAGATAATTTATGGCTTATAATCTTTGATCAAAGGCATAAGCATACTCATAAACCTTATTGGTGAATTGATTTTCAAACTATTGATGGAGAGATGGGAAATTGAATGTTTTAAAAAACTAATTGGCGCTTAGTTATACGGGTAAGGATGACTTTGGTTACTATTTGTCGTATTTTTTTTAAAATTTGCATAATTATTTTAAATAAAATGTAACTATTTGGTATGGTCGATAAGAGCAACTTTGTAGCTAATTTTTTAAAATTTGCCAAATCCTTTTTACTTAACCCCAAAACTCTAACAAACTTTTATACGAAACACATCTAAAAAGTATCTTTGATTATGTAAGTCGTCAAATTGAAAAAGTTAGTGTTTTTTTATAAAAAGAACAGTTGTCACAGTCAGTGTGAAATCTTAGAACCCATACAGCCTATTCAGAAAAAATAGGTTTTTACCAAAAAAATTAAGTGCCTTTCATGAAAATAAATTTGATTTTTATATTTAGCCTTTTAAGTATCGTTAATCTTTATAGTCAAGACATACCTCGTCTTTCGATAAATGAGTTTTTGGCGAATAGTGGATTTTCAAACGATACTCCTGATTGGGTAGAAATTTACAACGATAGCAACGATACCATCAATATGGCAGGAATGTATTGGACCGATGACTTAGAGGAGCCTTACAAATTTGCCATTGCTCTTTCTTATGGAGATTCAACTAAAATTGCTCCTAATACATACTGTCAATTCTTCTTTTCAAAAAAAATGTCTCCCAATGCCAATGTTGTTCCTTTGGAGTTGGATAAAAATGGTGAGCAAATAGGATTGTTCTCTGCTACAGGCGTTTTAATTGATAGTTTGAGTTTTGGCAATCAACCATTGAATGTTTCTTGTGGGAAATCGGATCAAAAAGAATGGGTGTACTTTATAGAACCAAGCCCCAATGCCCTTAATGGCTCCAGTCATTTTAAAGCCAGGCTAAAAAAACCCAATTTTTCACATCAAGGTGGTTATTATGGGAAACCATTTGCCATTACAGTAGAACCGAGTGAGATTGATTGTACCATTTGTTATACGTTAGATGGCAGTACGCCTCAATATGACAATTGTCGATATTTTGGTGATCCTCTAATTATCGACTCTACTTGTGTATTTAATGCAATGGCTTTTAGAGATGGTCATCTTGCTAGTAAGTTGGTGTCGGAGACTTTTTTGTTTAGAGCAGCTCATCGCTTGCCTGTTGTTTCTATTATAGCAGATGACTGGTCGGATTTTTATAATCTTATGGACCCAACTTTGGCTAAAGAAGGAAGGGTAACTTATATGGATGAAAATGGGATTAAGCAATTTTATGAAACCATTGAATTGGCAATTGCTGGGGGCGCATCT
>ENA-ORXT01002818-ORXT01002818.1-marine-metagenome-genome-assembly--contig:-NODE-2818-length-20112-cov-57.262191_pt1 | contig 20112 bp, 17 predicted proteins | sample MGYA00237868_ERZ511482 | MGnify/ENA metagenome assembly ERZ511482
CAGGGCCCATTTCAGCGCCTTGATTGATGAAAAAATATTTCGCCTTTTATCTCAATCTATTTAATCGCCATTCCTAAGCGGTTACCAACCGTGGGAATTGCATTTTTACCAATTCAAAACTACCAAATAATACGCCGACGTAAAATAAGTCTCCAGCGATTGTGTTCAAGAAAAAAGGCAGTCCAGCGGCGTAAGAAGCCATAAGTCCTGTGATATTTAAAGGATACAGGCTGCCACTTGCCCAGGTACCAAAATTGGTCACCAAAAAGAAGATCAGCGAAGCGCCCAGGCTACCAGCAATCAAGGCCGGTATTTTTACTTTTTTCAAAACAGTCATTCCCAATAAAGCAATCAAGGCGAAAGAACCGTACATCCAGTACCAGCCCTGCGTCATCAGGGTAAATCCTTCGTAATATTGAGGATAGACGATTGGGTAAATCAGGTTATTGATAACCAGATCGCTAAGAAACATCGCGACCAAAGGAATGACGAATGCCCAGTATTTTTTAGTAAAATAAGCCGCACCAAATAAAGCCATGCCACCGACTGGTGTAAAATTGAATGGATGTGGAATCAACCGGCTAAACGCGGCGAAAAAAATAAGGATGGCAATAATACCAAAACGTAAATCTAACTGCTTGCTCATATTTAATTATTTAGTCCACAAAGTTAAGGAATTTTGGGGATAGTTGACCAAAAGTCAAGTTGGTTTTAATGCGATTTCGCTGGAACTGATCGAATGTGGTCCTCGAATCTTGGCTAGCATATTATCTTTTTTTCAAACTAATCGTCTGATCGTTTTCTCCGTCTTTGATAACCAGGATATCTTTATTGGATTTGATAAACTCTGTAAAGCTTCTGAAACCAAAGTTACCTTCATCAAATTTGGGATCCAAACGACGCATCATTGGCTTAACCTGTGCCTTATAAACAAAATCTGTATTGTACTGATTGAGCAATCGGCGAATGGCAGAGCGCAGTAGCGTCCGGGATTTTTTATTGTCCGCTGTAGAATGAGATTTGAGTTCCTGGAGAATTTTATCAGATTCCTGATCGCTGGATTTGGCCAGAATGGTTCGGTAAAACTTGAACTCAGAGCAGGATTTTGCAAAATAATCGTTGGTGGTATTCTCAATACCGATACCTATAATGTATTTTCCACGCTGTTTTAACTTTTGAGCAACGGCAATATAATCACTGTCGCCTCCTACAATTACAAAATGGGAGAGATGGGGGAAATTATTCGCATCGTCCAGAATATCCAGCGACATCCGGATATCCGCGCCATTTTTAGAGTGGCTACCCCGTGGAAACATCTGAATCAGATCAATGGAGTAGTTTAAAAAATCCTCTTTGTAATTGCTGAAAATAGTCCAGTCGGCATACGCCTGCGCGACACTAATTTCTCCAAAAGAAGCCACAAATTCCATGATAGCCGTGATATCCAGGACTTTAGGTTCGTGCTTGTGCCGTTTTTTAGCGAGTACCTTGTCTAAATTTTTGGCCGAAATATGGATATTGTCAAAATCCCAATAAATGGCGACTTTGCTATCTGAACTGTTTCTAGTATTGTCAGGTGTCATATGTTTTTTGTTGCAAATATAACATTCCCTGGCGGATGGGGGAGGAAGTTCTGGGATTTGGTTTATAATTTTCAGTTATTCTCATACATAAACTCTAGTTTTAGGAATCCTGTTTTTTAGGAAAAGGTTAAAATGCTCACTGCCGCAGAGTGGAAAGGAGGTAATTCGGAAGTCCACGCCTCAAAAAATCTACACATCTGAAAAATTCCCTACCTTTGCCTAAATTCCCAATCTTGAATACACTGTAAATTAAATGTATGTTTTTTAAAGCAGCCTACGAACCCCACGAGTCGGGTCTGGCGGAGTTTGTTCGTTATTTTCTTACCATGATATTGGTTGTGATTGGTTATGTCGTGGGACAAGTACCTTTCTCGATTGTTGTGGCTGCCAGAATAGATGAGCGGGATGGAGGATTATCACAGGATGCCATAGAAGAATTTGCCGCTAATATTGACTTTGCTTCCATCGGGATAGACACCAATACTGGTTTTATATTGCTTTTATTATCATTTGTAGTCGGTTTAATGGCATTATGGCTGGGGATTGTGGCTATTCACAGACGTTCGTTTAAATCTCTAATTACGCCTTATAAAAATATCCGCTGGTCCCGGGTGGGTTTTGGCTTTGGTGTTTGGTTTGGGTTGATTGCGACGCTGGAAGTCCTCTCTTATGCGATCTCTCCGGAAACCTATCAATTTCAGCTGGAGTGGAAAACCTGGTTGCCGCTGGTAGCCATCGCGCTACTCATTATGCCGATGCAAACCTCCTTCGAGGAATTACTTTTTAGAGGCTATTTGATGCAGGGAATCGGGTTGGCGACCAATTCCCGAATCAGCGCACTGATCGTTACGTCCGCGCTTTTTGGGGCCATGCATCTCGCAAATCCGGAGATAAAAGAATTTGGTTTACTGCTTATGATGCCCTATTACATCGGGATGGGATTATTCCTGGGAATTCTGACATTGATGGACGAATCTCTGGAGTTAGCTCTTGGGATACACGCCGCAAATAACATTTTTGGAGCTACCTTCGTTACCTTTACGGGATCAGCGCTTCAAACCGACGCAGTATTTCGGGTAACGGAGGTGAACACGTCTTTTATGATCCCTGTTTTCTACGTATTGGCCGCTGGATTTATTTATCTTTGTGCCCGTAAATACGGCTGGAAAGATTGGTCGAAAATATACGGGCCAGTACGTAAGCGGTGGGAAAAGACAGATAAAAATCAGGAAGATCCAAATTTGGAAGATCACCTGGTAGATTCAAAGTAAATAGCTTTTCAAAAAAAGCAGCCACTGAAAACATTTTTCCATTTTGAGACAGAATATAATAATTTGATATATCAATAAAATAACAAATAACAAATGCGTAAAATTCTTTTATTAACCACTCTTTTATTTTTGCTGCAAAGTCTTGTGACTGCGCAACCGGAGCGTTGGCAACAAGCGGTCAATTACGAAATGGTCATTGATTTTGATACCAAAGAACATCAGTTTACCGGCACACAAAAGTTGACCTATACCAATAATTCACCCGACGAATTGAATAAGGTTTTTTACCATCTTTATTTTAATGCCTTTCAACCGGGCAGTATGATGGACATGCGTAATCGCGCACTAGCAGATTCTGACCAACGGGTAGGTGGACGTATCAGTAAATTATCTCCGGAAGAAATTGGCTATCAAAAAGTAACCAGACTAACCTGCAATGGCAAACCCGTTCAGTATGAAATCGTCGGGACGATTCTCGAAGTAAGTTTGATGGATCCCATTGCTGCTAATAGTACGGCCGTTTTTGAAATGGAATTTAATGCGCAAGTACCTGTGCAGATTCGTCGTTCGGGTCGCAATAACAAAGAAGGAATCGATTATTCCATGGCGCAATGGTATCCAAAAATGAGTGAATACGATTATCAGGGATGGCATGCCAATCCGTATATTGGTCGGGAGTTCCACGGAGTGTGGGGTGACTTTGATGTAAAAATAAAAATAGATAAAGACTATATTTTAGGTGGAACCGGTTATTTGCAAAATCCGGAAAAGATTGGTTATGGTTATGAGGAAGAAGGTCAGAAAGTAAAGCGGCCAAGAGGTAAAAAATTAACCTGGCATTTTAAAGCACCCAATGTACACGATTTTGTCTGGGCAGCTGATCCTGATTATACGCATATCAAGCAGCAGGCAAAAGATGGTCCGATGATGCATTTTTTGTATAAGAAAAACGAAAATACCGAAGAACTATGGCCTTTATTGCCACAGGCGATGGATGCTTCTTTTACTTATATCAATAAAAAATACGGAAAATATCCGTACAAACAATACTCTTTTATTCAAGGAGGGGATGGTGGCATGGAATATCCGATGGCTACGCTGATTACCGGAGAGCGAAATTTTGGTAGTTTGGTAGGGGTATCTGTTCACGAATTAATGCACAGTTGGTATCAAATGATTCTGGCAACAAACGAATCTTTATACTCCTGGATGGATGAAGGTTTTACAAGTTATGCAAGTGATGATGTGATGAATCATTTACGTACCAAGGTACCTGCCTTTGCGGGGAAAGAAGTGGTTGATTTTCCCCAGGCTGGCTCCTTTCGGGGATATGCTAATTTTTCGAGTAGTGGAGCAGAAGAACCATTGAGCACCCACGCGGATCATTTTACCACCAACGCTGCATACGGGGTCGGATCTTACGTTAAAGGAAATGTGTTTTTAGCACAGTTAGAATATATCATGGGTACTGAAAATTTTGAAAAAGGTTTGTTATCTTATTTTGATACCTGGAAATTTAAGCATCCAAATGCCAATGATTTCATCCGTGTGATGGAAAAGGTCTCTGGTTTAGAACTGGATTGGTACCGGGAATACATGGTCAATACATTACACACGATTGATTATGGTGTAAAATCGATTGAAGAAAAAGACAACGGTGTGGTTATTCAATTAGAACGGGTTGGCGTGATGCCAATGCCATTGGATGTAACGATTTCTTATCAGGATGGTACCGAGCAGGTCATCAATATTCCAATGGTGATTATGCGTGGTAAAAAGTCACCGTCAGCGGATGGTACAAAAATGACTTATGCACCGGACTGGCCGTGGACGAACCTGAAATATGATCTGGTATTGCCTGGGAAATTATCTAACATTTCGGCTGTGACGATTGATGCGAAGGAGCGAATGGCGGACGTGGTGAGAGAGAATAATCGTAAGGTGGTGAAGTAGTGCTTATGTATAATTAATAAGTCTAATATAAAATCCAACACTAAAGGCTGAAAGTCGCGGCGAAGCCCGATGTTCGGCCGTTGCTGAACGAAGCAGTGCAACATTAATCTACCATCCCTGCGATGGGTTTTCAAAAAGCCAGGATCTGAGAATAAAATTTTAGTTTCCCCACAAATAGCATAAAAAAATAAAACTTTGGAGTTTACCGTTCATCATACATGTAATAAAGAAGGAGGAGAAGACAAGGTTCTTGAAAATTATCCATTTTTATCTGAATACGATCCTAAAAAAAATATGAAACCTTTTTTAGGCCAAGGTTACTACTTTTGGGATTTTAATCTCGAATATGCAAAGGTTTGGGGCAAGAATCACTATTCTAACAAATACTATGTGTGCGAATCTGATATTGATGTTGACCATGAAAAAGATGGTTTCTTTTTGGATTTAGCGGGAAATAGAAAACATTTAGTAGGTTTTATTGAGCTTCTACGGGAATTTGATTTTATTCATAAAGAAGGAACGGAAGGGATTGACCTATGTTATATCATTGATTATTTACGGACAAAGTGCCCTCCCGAAGTATTCCCTTTTGAAGTAATTAGAGCGGTAGACTATAAAAATAATGAAAAAATTGGTATAAAAGTTGTTTTTAATAATACGCAAAATAGTTATACAATTTTAAATCCAAGGATCATATTTTCTTTCAAAAGCAAAGAAAACATTGTACATTTGACTAAACCTTCTATTGCATTTAAATCTTAATATAGTATGAAAGCATTTGAAAGAGCTAAATTAGCACTACGTGAACACCTCATGCAAAATAAGCAAAAGGTGGCTGCTGATTTAATTGCTATGCGTGAAAAATCAAAAGGAAATGATGTTTTTGAATACATCAAAAATCTTTCAGGTTCCTATGTTTTAAGTGATTTAACTACTACAAAAGAAGTAGTTTACGATTTTTCACTTGATGATGATACTGATTCCTACAATTTGATTAATGAGCTAATAGATCATCCATTTTATTCTCCTCCCCCTGATTTAATATTTGATCCCAACTCAAAAAAAGACGCTGAAACTTCATCAGGGTCTTTTTTTTGTTAATTTTGTACCATGTTAGAAGCAAAAAACGCAGCATTTTCCTTTGATTCATTTAAAGTTCCTAAATTTTCCTTTGATGAAGGAAATCAGATGGGAACTAAACTTAAATTAGGGTTCTCACCGAGTGGTCGATATTTTTCTCAAACTGGAGAATTTGAACTTACATTTAAATTCATCACCCACGATGTTGATGATGAAGATAAAGTTGTTTTTAAATTAACTGCGTTAGCACTTTTCAAATTTGATTCACCAATTTCTTCTGAAGAAATTCCAAATTTCTTCTATGTAAATGCAATTGCAATAATGTTTCCTTACATTCGGGCTTTTGTAAGTACACTAACACTTCAAGCAAATACAAAATTACTTAAACTTGGTTTAATGAATTTGTCAGAATTAGAAGAGCCATTAAAAAAGAATACTATCATAGTTTAATATTCCTACTCTTAAAAGAAACAGCATACACTAAAGGCTGAAAGTCGCGGCGCAGCCCCATGTTCAGCCGTTGCTGAACGAAGCGGTGCTACATTAATCTACCATTCCTGCTATGCAGTTTCAAAAAGCCAAGATTTGAGAATCTTATTTTAGCTGGGAATAAATTCTTAAAAACGGAATAAATAAATTGAGGTTTAGCAAAAGAATGATCAATTCTTAAAAGTAAAACCATATCAATATTCCGTTCCCAGGCATCGACCAGAACGAGTTTTTCGCAACCACAACAAGCGCATCTTTTCTCCCTAATTCCAAACATTCTGGCCTTTGCCAAAGCCCATCGTTCCGTTCAGGAAAGTGCTACGCCTAATTTGTATAACAATTCAAGTAATGAATGATCCAATTATTTTGTTTTAGTACGATCGGCCAAAAATCCGTAGTGCCTTATTTTTCGAAAACGAGGCGGTAGGATAGGCATAGAAGTTAAATACCGGAAATAAATTACGATCCTAGTGGGAGAAAAAAAACAAAGTAGAGTAGTTTTGTCGGGAGGTGCGTTAGATGGGCAGGATAGAAAGGAAATTGCGACGAAGGAGCTTTGTTAAACATTACCCAAAATGCCGACACCGCCCCAAAATGCCGAAACCGTAGAGACAAGGCATGCCTTGTCTCTACGGTTTCGGTGGTCTTAATCTGTGTCTCTCTTACGATAGCATTGCGTAGCAAGACCCTAATTAACCAATTTACTGATTAACATTTAGGAAAAAATAACAATTTGAAATACATACTAATTTAGTACCCGAACCACCAGACACAGTTAAATGAACACCCTCCATTTACGACAGTCACGCCGTTATCACCAAATCAATTTTTCACGATCCCGTTATCAATTACCTTTCTAACTCGCCGAGCCACCATCCCCATAAACAATCCCGCCATCATCATAATCGTTCCAACCCAAACAAAGTTAATTCCGGGAAACAAAATCGCCTCCAAAAGAATCCAGTCACTTCGCGGGACATCGTTCGCAATCGCAATCGGTACACGTCTCTTTTTTGCGTCTTTCCGTCCAATTAACACTTCCACTTCCTCACTCTTGGGATCAATTTTTACAAATCTAAAATGCAATCCCAGATCAAATAATTCGTCTTTAAAATTAAAAGGTTGTTTACCACGAATCAGATAGAGTGGTGCCGCTTTTCCGACCTCTGTTCCCTGCTTGTCAAAAATGGTCATTTCCGCTCCAACAGCTACATCTCCGTCCATCCGTTCGTACGCCGAATGTTCTGCATTTACATTAAAGTCATCAAATCGAATTTTAAAATCCTGGTAGTCAATTTCCTGACCCCGTTGGAGTTTAAAACTCTCGTACCCCAGTTCACTTTCTGGAACGAATAGTTCGTCCAGTGCTTCGTTGGGAAACTTGATTTTCATATTCAATTTTGTAATCTCATCCGAAAAAGTATAGAGCAATGTTTTACGTAAGGCCATTACTGGTTCTACTTCAAAACGAGCATTAATTTTCTTTGGATACACGGTAAATCTCGCGCCGTAAGATAAATCACTCGGCTTGGAATCATAGTCTTCGTGCGTCGCTCCTTCTTTCATTTCTTCCAGAATGATGATATAATCTTTCTGTCGCAGCGTATCTCCGACGTTCATGTAGTGCGTCACATAATTCAAACTATCTTCCAGTGATTGCGCAAATTTCTTATCCGTTTCAGACAGCGGCAAGCTGGCAATATGGGTGAAAATATCCTCTGTCCAGTAATGTTGGGTAGAAGGATTGGAAGCGACAATTTTCTTTTCCTTGCGTTCGTAAAGGACGTTTGGATACAAATCAAACTCTTCTAAAATATTTCCTTCTTCGTCTTTTTGTTTATAGTTAATTTGAAATTGTCGGTGGTTTCCCCAAATGCTGTCTTTGACGTAAGTCACTTCATAACCATTCATAAACATCGGTGCGTCTTTCATCAACAACACATTGCGCTTGTACTGTTCTTCCGAAAAATTATCAATTAATCCTGCCTGGGCAAACTCATTGTTGGAAATAAATTTCTTATTCAATCCGGAAGCTAAAATACCAATAATCATCAGCCCGAATCCTACGTGGGAAACAGTGGAGGCTGCCGTCCGCAAGTTCGCTTTGGTAAACGAGATCAGATAATCCAGATTGGTAATGACCGTAAAAATTCCGGAAAACAACAGCAGTTTGTACTGCCACGCTCGTGCATCTATCCACGTAGTAGCCAGCCAGGTAAGTCCACCCGAAATAATGGTAGCAATACTAAGGTGCAATAAAACCTTGTTACTATGCGAACTAAAATTCCGCTCTTTGAAACGCAAATATTGGGAAGCACCAGAAAACAAACCAATAAAGATTCCGATCCAGAGCTGGTATTTATTATAATGGTCAATCGGGTCTTCAATAACACTTCCCTGATAGGCAGGATCAAATAGTTCTACAATTTTATTATAAACAGGTAAAGAACTGGATGCAGTAATCAAGGCTGCTGAAAACAGGAAAACCAGACTACCGATAAACATCCAGAATTCTTTGGCGCTCGTCGCTTCTTCTCTTTCCGGTACCGGCACGTCTCGACTTCCCCAACCGTAAGCACCGATGGATAAAAACACAAAAGCCAGTAAGAAAAGCAGCAATTGATTTTCTAGTCCCATTTCGGTAAAAGCGTGTACGGAAGTATCGCCCAACACGCCACTCCGCGTTAAAAACGTGGAGTAAACGATAAACACAAAAGTCAGTAAATAAAAAAGATAAGAACTCTTAATCGACTGTCCGGTTATTTTCGCAATTAGATTGGTATGAATACCTGCGAGTAAAAACAACCACGGAACAAGCGACATATTTTCTACCGGATCCCAGGCCCAGTATCCACCAAAACTTAACGCCTCGTAGGCCCAGGCGCCACCCATCAGAATACCGGTTCCGAGCATGCCACCCGAAAACAAAGCCCAGGGTAAAACAGGTTTTAGCCATTCTTTATGTTTCCCCGTCCAGAGTCCCGCAATAGCGTAACAAAAAGGAATCGCGGTAGACGCAAATCCCAAAAACAGGGTAGGTGGATGAATCGTCATCCAGTAATTTTGCAAGAGTGGATTTAGTCCGGTGCCCGTCACCAGACTCAAGTAATCCGCATTGGCAAAAATTGGAATATCCATCGTATCTCTCAATAACAACAGAGGGTTGCTACCCAATTTATAAACCCATTCTCCAAAGCCGATATAAACGCCCTGAATCATGGAACTAATAAAAATCTGAATAAAAGACAGGGTTGCCATAACGGGGGATTCCCATTCTTTGGCGGTACGCATCAGGACAAAACCCAGGATCACGTGCCAGAACATCCAAAGTAGAAAACTACCTTCTTGTCCTTCCCAAAAGGCGGAAGCGACATATTTAAAAGGTAAATCTTCCGAGACGTGAGAATAGGCGTAATAATACTCAAAGTATTGTTGAATCATCACGTAGAAAATCGTTCCGATCACTAAAAAAGTCGTTAGCCCATGTAGGACAAAAGCCGTTCTGGCAATCTTGCGCCAACTCGCAAATTCGGGCGTATCTCGCCGCTGCGTCGCGAAAAAATAAGCGACGGTTGCCAAAATACTGGTAACGAAACTAATAAGAATGGCCAGGCGCCCGATCTGACCTGGTAATAAATGTTCCCCGATATACTGGATTTCTTCCATGCTAGATTTGCTTGGTTTTAGACCTGATAATTATTTCTTCGTCTTTATATTTGGAAGGACATTTCATCAGCATTTCCGTTGCGACAAAAACATCTCCTTTCATTGCGCCAGTTAGCACAATAGATTCGGACCGTTCGAATTCTTGTGGCTTTTCAGAAAGTAGCGTAACTTTACCCGGCACGCCCTTGGAATCTTTCATATGAAAATGAAATTTATTGGGATCAACCGCTGGATTATATTCCATCGGTTTGTCCTTCATTAATTGACCCACGAGTTTTACGCGATCACCTGTTTCTACCGCTTCTGCAAAGGTGGAATATGTACTGACATCGCCGGAGAGCGATAAAAGCAACCCAATCGCAACCGCAATAATGGCTATTCCAATTAAATGTGATTTTTTCATAAGTGCCAGTTTTATTTAAGGAAAAATTCTGTGCTTTATACAAGAATACTAATCGCCCAAAGTTACGTCTTTTTAAGGGCGAATGCGGGTTCAAAAAATCATTATTATATCATATTTAAACCTGAAAACAGATGGTAGACTCTTTTGACAATGATATGACTGGCCGGATGGTAATTATTTTCGGCTCCGCCCGCTCTGACGGTCACACGGCTCAAATGGCCGCCCGGATCGCCTCCCGTTTGGGAGTGAACGTCATTGATCTCAAGGTGTACCAAATTGAACATTATGATTATGATCATCAATATAAAAACGATGATTTTATAAATTTGATTCGAAACGAGGTCATTCAGATGGATACGTTGATTTTGGCCACGCCCGTTTATTGGTATAGTATGAGCGGTCGAATGAAAGTTTTTCTGGATCGTTTTACAGATTTGTTGAAAATAGAAAAAGATTTGGGGCGGCAGTTACGGGGGAAGTCCATGGCTGTGTTTACCACGTCGAACAGTGATAATTTAGGAGCGCATTTCTGGCACCCATTTGTCTCAACTGCTGAATATTTAGGCATGAATTATTTGGCCAATGCGCATTTTTTAGAAGCGGATATTGATAAAGTTGATGTAGCACTCGATTTTGTCAATGACTTGTTAACGGCTCGTTCGCATTTGGGAACTTAAGTACATGGACAAAATTAAATTAACGTTATTTCTGCCTCTTTTTTCATCACGCTTCGTTAAAAAGCCTCGTCGATGCTACGGCATCGCCTGCGTTTTTAGCCTCGACTGATAAAAAAATAGTCTCGAAATTTCAGTTATCTAATGCTGTCCAGGTACTTGGCAGAAAGATATTATCATTGGGGAGGGTGAACTGAAATTATGGGATTAAACGAGCAAATAATGCGGTAACCAAAAACTCAAAAATAAAATCTCAAAACGCCCACTATAACCCAAAGCTATGATCAAAATCCTCTACTTCATTTCGCTGGCGGGAATGTTTTTTTACCTAACAGCCTGTCAACCAGAATCTGTGAAAACTTCCGGTACCTTACCCGAAGAAGCCCCTGTAAAAGTCCGCGTCAAACCTACCTACAAAGCGGAAGATCGAAGCTACGAAGCGCACTGGGGAGATCTGGATTTTCCGGTTGTTAACGATCCTTTGCCGGGAAATAAAGCCAAACAATATACCGTTACCAAAGATAGTTTTCTGACAAATATTCTAAAACCGATGTCTTTTACCAAAGGAGGTAAACCCATGAAACTGGATATGATTGCCGTGGTGATCTACAATCGGGTCAACGGTCAGCCGTCTATGTTTCACTTTTACGAACACACTAATTTTTCGGTGGATACCACCCGGTACGGAAGTACGTTACAGGAATACGTCAAAAGCGGGGCACACGTGAGTATCCGCGGATTCCGGGAAAATATTCCGATCAATTCGGTCGCTTTTAAAATTCATGATCCGGAAGGAGAATACCACCCACCCGTTTATTTTAAAAGTCTTAATTTTATTGAAAAAGAAGTTTTTGGATTTCAACTTTATGCTGCGATGGGTCGCAAAATGCTCGTTCGGTTAGATACCACGGCTGAGGGAAATATTCATAAGATGTATGAAGACAAACCGGACAGCTACGAAATCTTACATATCCCAGGATTTAAAACCGTTCGGCGCTCGTTGAAAGATGAAGAAAAACTTTGGCCTTCTGACAATTTTACCCGCATAAATCTACTGGACAAAACCAAGTCCTGGCCAAAAGATTTGCAATATTATCCAGAATACTACGAATTTGAAGACAAGACGATTCAGCTAAATTGGGGTCAACTAAAAACGCCTTCCATTGTTAAAAAGGAGGACGATAATCGTAGATGGCGCTACGGTCCCAAATGGGAAGGGTGGCCAAAAAAAGCAGAACTGTACGAATTTTTATCTGCTGCCCATTCTCAGCCTCTGGTGTTAATTGTAGACGACAAAATTTGGAAAACGGTACGTTTTGATTGCTGGATTACTTCCGAAAGTACGGAGGATTACCGATTTTTGACCGAGGATATTCGACATCCGGAAATTACGAAAGTGCTAAAGGATTTACCCAGACGTTCCAGTATTTATATTGATAATTTATTGATTGAGAATAAGAATGGAGAGGTGCGTTGGTTCCCGGTGCCGTTTGCTTTTCATTTTCCGTAAGGAACTTAAAATATAATAGGAAATTTTGCCACAGGAACACAAAGAAAAAAAATCAAGAAAATGAAAACAATAACAATACTATTATTTTTATCATTAAGTATTATTTCATACGCCCAGCAACCCAACGAATGCAAGCTCCAAATCGGCACTAACCTCAGCGGCGTTGTCGACTACGGCACCGAACTTCCCTTTGTCAACCTCATGCGCAACGCGCGGATGTGGTACACCAAAGACATCGACAATCCCAACGCAGCTTTTGATTCTGGTTTTACGGATGAACTGACCTACCGCGCTGATGGCTATCCGACACACATTCCGCAGCAAGTAGCCGGAGCTGATTTTGAGCAACGGACCGTTACCATTTGGGCAAACACAAGTAGCTGGCCAGCAGGGGAGTATACTGTTTTATGGGAAGGGACGGGACAACTTTCGTTCTGGGGAGGACACGAAAATTTAACGCAGACGGATGATCATCGAATCGTTTTTGATTTTTTAAACCCGATGGATAATGTATTGGAAATGACGATCCTTACGTCGGATATCGACGATCCGATTCGGAATATCAGATTGCTGATGCCGGGGACAGAAGATACTTATGAGACGCAACCATTCTATTCACTTTGGTTAGAAAAATTGTCGATTTTCCCATCCGTTCGTTTTATGGATTGGGGGACGACGAATAGTTGGGGACAACCGGATAACTGGACGTGGGATGATCCTGCTTTGTTTGCCTGGGAAGACCGTGCACAAATGGATCATTACACCTGGGCGACCAATAAAGGGATTCCTTACGAAATGATGATCCGGTTATTAAATGACTACGATCTGGACGGTTGGGTTTGTGTACCGCACCGGGCGAGTGATGATTATATCGAACAAATGGCTACTTTATTTCGCAATGATCTGGAAGCCGAACGTCATCTGACGGTGGAATATAGTAACGAAATTTGGAACTGGATTTTTGGACAAACGCATTGGCTGAATAAATATGGTTGCGAACAGACGGGCGTATCCTGGCCCGAAGGAATAGTGCCTTACGTACAAAATTGTCTGGATATTTGGTCTGGTGTTTTTGATGGTGAGCTGGATCGGCTCACCCGAGTAGCGGGCGTGCAGGCCAGCTGGCAGGATGTCAGTAATCGGATGGTAGAGAATCTGACGCCCGGAAGTTACGATGCGATTACACCAACTTTTTATTTTGGAATCAACGAAGAGGGAGACGCTGCGCTGGATGCTTTGGGTGCCAGTGCTACGGTCACGGACGTTGCTTTTTACGCCAGACAAGCGATGGGGGAAGGAAGCGATTTTTTGCTTACGCAGAAAAATGAACTGGCCGATCCGATGGGTGTACCGATGGTTTTTTACGAGGGAGGGCAGCACATTACCGGACATCCTTTTGGTGAAGAACCTACTTACGGGCAAGCTTTGTTAGATATTCAGCGGGATACGGCGATGTATAATATGTACATTGAATGGTTTGATTTTTTAGCCACATTACAAACGGGAGAAGATCCGTTGCAATTGATGAATTTTTCTTTCGTAGCACCACGCAGTTCGCGCTACGGCAGCTGGGGAATTTTAGAAACAATGGATCAGGATTTATCCGTGACGCCCGCGCCCAAGTACAGCGCTATCCTGGAAACAATTCAGGCTTGTGAAACCATTGTAGCCACAAAAGAAGTAGAAGATCAGTCAACAAAATATCGCTTATTTCCAAATCCGACGAGTGATTTTATAACCATTACTGGAAATTTAAGAGATGGTGAAATTCTTATGTACAATGAGATTGGTCGGGAAGTGATACGACGCCTGGTGAATGCGACGAGTGTGGTTTTGGATGTATCTAATTTGACGAGCGGTGCTTATTTTATTCGGATTGCTGGAGAGGAAGGAGTGGAGGTTTTGCGGGTGGTGGTGGAATAGAAAGTTATATTAATTTAGTTGAAATAGTTTCTCAATTATAAAAAGTCGCAGTTTGATCAGTCCTAAATTATACAAGTCTAAAGAACATAAAATCTTCCGTTTTTTATTGTTTGTCTACTTGATTTCACTGATTGCCTGCACCAATTATGGTTTTAACCAAGATGCACCTGAGCTGGAAAGAAAAGCCGGGTTTTTAGAACGGCTCGATTTTTTTGTCAGAGAAAAACCAATCACGAATCGAGAATATCTCATTTTTCTTACTTGGAACATTCAAGTTTATGGAGATTCTTATCCACTATATGTGACTAAACTTTTTCCATTGGAGTTAAATAGTGACACGCTATCGGATAAAGAAAATATTTTGCGAAGAATTTCTGAACCATCCGGATCATTGCAAAGCTATATTTTTAATACCAACTATCTTGATTATCCAGTTACAGGATTGTCCGTTTATCAGGTTACTCAACTTTATGAATGGATGACGGACAGATATGCGGAAAATAAACTTATTGAGGTTGGACATTTAAATTTGAATTTAGAACAACGAGACGAAGATAGTTTTTCATTAGAGTCACTTGTTTTAGGTCAGTATCAGGGAGATGTTAGAAAAGGGTTTGGGAGGAATCTTGCGGGTAACTTTTTTATTCCAGCTTTTCGCATACCAATTAGTTTTGAAAAAAATTATGTTCAAGTTAGAAACCGTAACGGGCAGAATCTTAAGGTATGGAGAAAACATAAAATGACGAAAAATGATTTTCTATGGCGTTGGAATAAGGATTATTTAAAAAAAGTAGCAACTGGTACCGCGTTGCAAATTGACATGAAATTATATCCGCTTATAAGTAAGGACTTTGATTTGGACTATGCTAATATTAAGCAAGTTTTTCATATCAAAGATCCAATTTCTTTTTATAATCATACTAAATACATAGAAGAGGCGAAAGGTATTGAAAAGAACGAATTTGGTAGAATGCCTTTTAATTACATTGGTAAAAATACCTATGGACGACCTATTATCCGGGATAAGATTCCGTTAGCTAGCGAAGAAGTTTCGGATCCAGGTTATTCTTTTTATTGGCTTGCCTTTGATAAGGTAATTGAAAATATTTACTGGCCGTAAAAGGATGAACTGAAAAGTTGAATTTGGATTAATTTTCCAATCCCGCCTCCCAATCATCCGGATGAAAATAAAAACAATCCGGCAGCGTCTTAAACCAAGTCAATTGTCGTTTTGCATAGCGTCTCGTATTCTGCTTAATCAGCTCGACCGTTTCTGCTAAAGTAACCTCTTCTTCAGAAAAATAAGTAAAAAATTCCCGATAGCCGACCGTCTGCAAGGAGCGCAATTCCCGATGGGGATAAAGTGCTTTCGCTTCTGCTTCCAATCCTGCTTTCAACATCAAATCCACCCGTAGATTGATTCGTTCGTAGAGCGCCGCACGATCCCATTCCAGACAAAAATAAACGGGTGTAAAAGGCCGTTCCCTTTTTGGTTTTTTTAGATAACTGCTATAAGGATGACCTTCGGTGTAGCAAACATTCAAAGCCCTTACCAATCTACGTGGATTTTGTAAGTCTATTTTGTTATACGTTTCCGGGTCTAGTTGCGCGAGTACCCCTTGTAAGCCGGGAAGACCTTCTTTTTCAAAAATATCGGCTACTTGCTGTTTGGCTTTTTCAGTTATATCCGGAAATTCATCCAAGCCTTCACACAGCGCCCGTATATACAATCCACTCCCGCCCGTAAGAATAATTTGATCGTGTTTTTTGAATAATTCAGTCAATAATTCCAGCGCTTCCCGCTCGTAATCCCCCACGTCAAAAGGCGTATGAATACTTCGGTCATCAAATAAATAATGGGGAGCCGCAGCCATTTCCTCTGGCGTTGGCTTGGCGGTACCAATCGACATCTCCTGATAAAACTGGCGGGAATCTGCGTTGACAATCGGCGCATTGCCCAAAGCCTGTGACCACCGGATCGCCGTTTTGGTTTTTCCGCTGGCGGTAGGACCTGCTAATACGAGGAGTTGTTTCATGATTTTTTATACAATGGGTTGACAATCGGCTTTCAGTTGGCTGCCAATGCGGACGATTGGCTCGCTTCTGGCGTGTTTGGGCGTTGCTATTTTAATATCGCTCTTATCAAAATATTCATTAAAAAATTATTAATTATCCCATCTCCAGCAATCCGAATCTCCAACAATCAAATTATTCCACCCATTCCGCAATAAAAACATTCGTATCCCGCGTTCCCCCATTATTACGGTTAGAAGAAAAAACAATCTTCTTTCCATCCGGAGAAAACATCGGAAAAGCATCAAAGGTCTTATCAAAACTAATCTGCTTAAGATTCGTCCCGTCCGTATCAATCATAAACAAATTAAACTGGCGACCTGACTTTACATGGTGGTTAGAACTAAAGATAATTTTTTTTCCGGAAGGATGATAAAAAGGCGCCCAGTTGGCACCACCGAGCTTGGTTATTTGACGCAAGTTGCTACCATCTACTTTACAAATATAGAGTTCCATATCCGTAGGTTGAACCACCCCTTCCGCTAGTAAATCTTTATATACTTTTTGATCTTCTGCACTTTGTGGACGCGAAGCACGGAAAATTAATTCCTTGCTATCCGGCGAAAAGAACGCACCGCCATCGTAGCCCAAACCGCTCGTTACTTGCTTCACATCGGAACCATCAAGATTCATCGTATACAATTCCAGATCACCAGAACGCGTAGAAGTAAAGACCATTTTAGAGCCATCCGGCGCAATGGTTGCCTCCGCATCGTAACCTGGTTCGGTCGTGAGTTGCTTGGTAATATTTCCATCCATATCCGCCAGAAAAATATCGAAGTCACTATAAACTGGCCAGACATATTTTCCGTTGACGCTACGTGGCACTTCCGGACATGCTTCGTTGCCGAGATGCGTGGAAGCGTACACGATTTGTTTTCCATCAGGCATAAAATAAGAACAAGTGGTTCGACCTTTTCCAGTACTCAGTAGTTTGGCTTTTTTTCCACCATTACCAGTTGTCGGCATCACAAAAATCTGGTCACAGTCTGCGCCCCATTTTTCGTTCGACGCCTGAAACACAAGTTCCTGATTATCATAGCTAAAATAAGCTTCGGCATTGTCCCCGCCAAAAGTGAGTTGCTGCATATTCTTAAAATGAACTTCTCCATCGTGTAATAAACTGTCAGTTGAAACGGTGGCAGTAGAAGGAGATTCACCTTTACAAGCTACTAAACAGACAGCAATCAGGAAGAGGGAAATACGTAGCATAGTTGATTTTTTTGGCGTAAATATAGGCAATTTAATATTTTCCATGACTTTAAGGATAGATACCTGATTTTTTAGGAACTTTAGCGCTGCAGATATGTTGAGATTTTTGTATTAGGAACAAGGATTAAATAGATTAAGAAATTTTGAGTAGGTAGTTTTTGTGTATAACGAGTTAAAAAACACAGACATAGCCGTAGCTATGGCGCGTATTTTAAACGAAGTTAGGCACAAAAAATATTAGTCATAATTCTGAATCTATTAGATCGTTGTTCCTTAGGAACGGTACATAAAAAAAATAGTTAAATATGGTAGATGTATTAATTGTTGGAGCAGGACCCATTGGATTGAATTGTGGAATCGTCGCAAAGGAAAATGGATTGTCTCATGTGATTCTGGATAAAGGTGTTTTGGTTAATTCCGTTTTTAATTTTCCGGTAAACATGACCTTTTTTTCTACCTCCAATTTATTGGAAATAGGGAATGTACCGTTTGTTTCTCATGGAGAAAAACCGACTCGTCGGGAAGCAATGGAATATTTTCGTCGGGTTCGGCAGCAGTTTGATCTGAACGTAAATTATTTTGAAACCGTCACCAATATTGAAAAGAAAGGGGAAGTATTTCACGTAAAAAGTAGTAAAAAAGTACATCGTGCACGAAATGTTATTCTAGCTACCGGTTTTTATGGTTTACCTTATAAAATGAATGTGAAAGGGGAAGACTTGCCAAAAGTAAAACACTATTATGACGAACCACATTATTATATTGGTCAAAAAGTATTGGTAGTCGGTGCGGCCAATTCAGCTTGTGACGTAGCAATGGAAACTTATTATAAAAATGCCGAAGTAACCATGGCCATCCGAGGGGATGAAATCAGTGACCGGGTAAAATACTGGGTTCGCCCCAATATTATTAACCGAATCAAGGAGGGGAGTATAAAGGCCTATTATAACACGACCGTCGAGGAGATTAAAGAGAAGACCGTTACCCTAAACACACCGGAAGGCCAGGTGACCATTGAGAATGATTTTGTTTTGGCCATGACGGGTTACCGACCAGATTATGAATTTTTTGAAAGAATTGGCCTGGCATTCGAGGAGGATGAATATCGAACACCAATTATGAATGAAGAAACTTTAGAAACCAATATTCCTGGTTTGTTTATGGCAGGCGTAGCCGCTGGCGGGTTGAAGACGACTAAATTTTATATTGAGAATACGAGAGTCCATGCTGATATGATTATGAAAACAATCGTGCACCATAAATAGTATTCAATCCTATCGTATGAAATAAGACAGCGATATTGAAAACCCCCTACAAGTTACAGCGTATTGTTTATTTTTTGTTGAAAAGTTATTAATTTGCCACTATGATTACAAAAATATTCACCAGTGCCTTGTTTCAAACGACGACGACTTTATTGGTTTCGGACAAAACAATACTTTTGGTAGATCCAAATTGGTTGCCACACGAAATAAAAACAATTCAGGGGCTTACCAACAGCTATCTTGATGGTCGTCAACTATACATACTCTTTACTCATTCTGATTACGATCATATCATTGGCGCGAATGCTTTTCCAGAAGCCATCGTCATTGCTACGGAGGCTTTTTCCAAAAATCCGGACAAGAAAAAAATACTGGAACAGATTTATTTTTTCGACGAATCAAATTACATTGTTCGGGATTATCCCATTAGTTATCCGATGGTAGATGTGATCGTAAATAAAGATGGCCAACAATTAACGTTGGGAGATATGACACTGGTATTTTATCTAGCTCCGGGACATAATGCGGACGGAATGTTTACCATTATAGAAGAGGCCAATACCTGGATTGCCGGAGATTACCTCAGCGATATTGAATTTCCGTTTATTTACCACAGCAGTACTGATTATTTAGAAACGCTACAGAAAGTAGATACGATTTTAAATTTGCATAAAATAGACAAACTCATTCCTGGTCATGGAAATCCTGCCACGTCCATTAAAGAAATACAGAAAAGAAAGCTAGAAAACCACAGTTATATTCTGGAGTTAAAGTCAGCTGCCCGTACCGCCCACGAATTTGATTTAGACGCTTTGTGGAATCGTTATCACTTCCGGCGAGGTATGAAGGCTTTCCATCAAAAAAATGTAACGCTAATCGCTCAGGAAGTTGGAATAAAAACTGCTTGAAAAAACGAAATTTCCAGTGCTTGGTACTAGTGCCTTCGGCACTAAGTTGTTGATTAGTTAATCGGTGGATCAGTCACATAGTACGCAATGCGAACGTAACCA
>ENA-ORXT01002820-ORXT01002820.1-marine-metagenome-genome-assembly--contig:-NODE-2820-length-20109-cov-4.302865_pt1 | contig 20109 bp, 17 predicted proteins | sample MGYA00237868_ERZ511482 | MGnify/ENA metagenome assembly ERZ511482
ACGAGAACGAGCCGCTGAAGATATTCTACAAGAAATTCCCCGGCCACACCAAAGGTTCGGTCTTCTGGCACTACGAGATCAACACGGCGGGCGACGACAACTCCGGCCGGTGGGATTTCTCGACGGCGGTGTGGGGCAACGACTTCTCCGTGGTCGGTGCGGAGGCGGACAGCTACCCGGCGGAACCCGAAGAAGGGATCGCTTTGGGTGAGGAATTCAGCTACGAAATCGAAGTCAGCGACGGCATCATGCGGCTAAAGTTCTCCAGCGATGGCCACGAGACCAGAACGTTCACCAAAAACCTGGTCGAGTCGGAATACACCACCGTGGCCGACATCCCCGAGCAGACGCAAAAGCTGTTCGTACCCATCGGTCAGGACGGCGTCGAGCGGGCCGACGCGTACGCCGATGAGTTCCTGTTTTTCAAACTAGGGGCCTACAACCAGACCAACGGCAAATCGCCCGAAGTCAACCGCAACTGGTGTTCCGGTGCCGAGACCCACGGCGGCGACGTCCAAGAGCAGTACGCGGACGGGAACTACGCGGAGGTGTGGTTTAAAGAGGCGAGCATTGTGGTGAGTGGAGACGCGGTATCCAATCAGGGCTATTTTGCCAAGAACGACTAACCTAAATCGGTAAAAAATGGAATTTCCTTATGATCAACTTCAACTCGGGGCCGTCCGCTACGAGTTTACACCAGAGATCGAAGACGAACAGGATGCCGAATTTGAATTGATTCTTGAATTTCAAGAACTTACGGTTGGCCACCAGGCCATCCGTCCGGTCATGGCGTTTATTGGAGCCTCAAACCCGGAGATGGAGAAACAGGTGTTCTCTGAGGGGTACGGATTTACGGAGGCGGACGATACGTTAGAACCGGGGACGATCTATCTGGAATCCGTCCACAACCCGGTAGATTTGAAATGGCTCCGCATCGAGCGTTTGGGGGACAAGAGGAAAATCACGGTGGAGCTGTATTTTGATTTCGAGTATGCGGGCGCGAGCTTCGCCAGCAAGCAACTTACGTTAGAGTTTGAACGGTAGAAAAAGGTCGGGATCGGGCAGTAATACCAAGGCCTTCGTTCGGTGACCACGAAATAATATGAAAATCGAATCATCCATAAATGCGCAGTCCATCATCGGCCTTCGCGATAGCGAACTACAACACGGAAGACTGGAAAAACAAGACGGGATGTTATGTGCGAAACGCAGTATAATCCACCAAGCCAAAAAGTTTCCAACCGCTATGGTACATGGTCTGTCCCGTTAGTCTCTGAAGTGAAGTGCTTCCTGCTACTCATAGGAAAGCACCCTGGGCAGAGATTAAACGGCGGTGGGATGTTCCGATTTAAAGACCCGGCTTTGGTGAAGATGTTCTGTTTTCCTACTTTTACCCCACACCGAACCACAAACATTCCCTATAAACACCCGTTATGGAAAAGAAAAAGTCAGGTCTCTCCGGCATTTTTACCGTCGTCATCGTAATCTTTCTCGCCGTCAGAATCGCGATGATCGCCGGGCGAAGCAACACCACCTGGAACAGCGGTTTCCTGATCTGGTCCGTCTTCCTCCTCTTCGCGGTGATCGGCGGATATTTCTGGAACAAGCGTAAAAAACAAAAAGAGGGGGAGTAGTTCCTCGCTCTGGAAAACCAAGCATAATGCAGTTAGCACTGGAGTTCATCTCCCCCTTCGTCGCAAAGAATAAGAAGAGAACCTACGTTCGTATCGTCCGGACGGAGCAGGGTGAAATTGTCAGGTACGAGAAAACTTCCGCCAAGTTCATCAAAGGGTTCAGCGCGCTGCCGACGGATAAACTAAGCCGTAAAGAAACCTACGCAACGATGTCCGAATTCTGGACCGGGTTCACGGAAATCCTGAGCTGGGTGTTGCATCAACCCGTGCAAATAGTCGATGAGGAGATAGCGGAGTTGATTGCCACCGGTATTCAGGAACTCGAAGATCACCCCAAAGTGATGGCCCTGCACCTGCACCACAAAATCAGCTGGGAAAACGCGCTGAAGGCAAAAAAGTAGCTGGATACATCGAATTATAATCACCCGCCGCGTGGTAATGGTTAGCGGATAGCTAACGCACATAATGATCCGTAATGAATATTATCTGGAAGGTGTATTTTGTGCTTTACGGCGTCTCACTTTTGGGCGTTTTCGTCATCGGTTTGATTAAAGGTAATATTCATTTTGAGTACCAGAAAACCGCCGGCGTTAAGGCGTACGATGGAAAATCGTTCTTCAGCGCCTTCAGCCTGTTTAATTGGGACATCGGTGTGCAGTTGCTGCTGCTTCCAATTTTCCCCCGTAGGTCGATGGCTACGTCGCCGGAACTGCTGGCGGAATATAAACGGGTAAAATTATTGAGTATTTTACTTATCGTTTTATGGGCGATACTTTTTTCACCGGCCCTGACCGCTTTATACTTTACGGCGACCCTAAGTTGAGAGTTTAAGTTCCCACCTCTCGCAATTCGCTGCCCAATCGCCAGTTAGAATAGCAAATTTATTCGATGAAAGCCGCTTTGCTCACCACCCTCCTTGTCCTATTTATTTGCACCTGCGTCCCCGCCCAAAACCTCGTTCCGAACCCGTCTTTCGAGAAGATCGTCGGACTGCCGATCAAGAATACCAACTACGGTAATTTTCCGTTCGAGCGGCAGAGCGGCAACGTAGCCTATAAGCGACATAGGGGAGGAGTAAAAATTACCGCACGGCTATAACCAACACGGGGAGCCATGTACGCAAGCCCCTGATGGCACAAAAAAAAATTCCCCCTGACCAACTTCGGCCAGGGGGAATTTTTTTTAATAGTTACCAATCGCGAAATATCAAAAGATCAACTGGGCGCCCAACGCGGCGGCAACGCCGGAAATGACGATGGAGGCAAACAACCACCAGCTCGCGGCAACGGCGGCTTTACGCGCGCCTTCCGCCTGGATGACGGCACGGCGAGCAGCTTGATTTTTGGCGCTGTTCGCCGCATCTTTCACGGATTGCAACTGGTCTTTCACGTCATTACGCGCGGCTTCCACCTGGGCAACGATGCCGTTGATGTCGGAACGATTGATGGACGTGTTGTTGGTCAGCGTCTGGATCAGGTCTTCCCGGTTGTAGTTTTCCACGCGGCGGGAAACGACGTCGAACGTTTCGGCGGGGTTATTGATCACGCCCATCAACTGGCCCTTGAGGGCGGAAAGGTTGAGGCCCGACCCCGAGCCCGATCCGGAACCGCCGGAGGTCATGCCGTTGACGAAGGACATTACCTGGTTTTTGACCGATTCTACGGTATCGTTATCCACCAGGTCGCCGGTGGCGGATTGGAAGGATTTGAGGGCCGAAGTCACCTGGTCGGCGTACTTGTTGACCTGCGTCTTATCGAGCGAGGTGTTTTGGGTAATGGCTTTGAGGATGGTTTCCCGGTCCGTGTTTTTGACCATCTCCGCAATGTCGCCGGCCGTATCTTTCGGATTATCCGCGAAAGCCTGAATTTGCTCGCTCAGCTTGCTCGTGTCAAAACTGTCGGGCGTAGCGTTTTCGAGGAAATCGGTCAGCTTACCGGCGTACGCGTTGTATGCCTGGGTAGCCTTTTCCTTAGCGACCTTTTGCATGTTTTTTCCGTCTTTTCCGTTTTGGAATTCGGCGGCCAGTTCCTTGAGTTGCTTAATGCGGTTTTTCTTATTGCCGTCACCACCGCCATCACCGCTCTGGTCAATGGCCGTTTGGATGGCACTTTGGATGGCCGTCCACTTGGCGGGGTTGCCGCCGCTGTCTTTGGCGCTGGATTCCATGATGTCACTCAGGTCCTTCTTCAGTTTGTCGTAAGTGGGTACTTCCCCGACGGCATTGCCGATCTGGTTAGTGGCCTTGTCCATCTTATCGCCCATTTTTTGGGTGAAACCTTCGATGGCGTCGGAGATGGCGTTGGTATCGAAACCGGCGGACATCTCGCTGCGCAGTTTCTCGATCGTGTCATCGGCCACGCTCCGCACCTGACTGATGGGGGAGGGGGCGAACATGGATTTCACCGTGTCGGCACCGGCGCGCAGGCCCGCTACGGCGGTGTTGATCAGGCTGCCGATCAGCGTACCGGCCATTTTGCCCTCCAGGTAGAACATCAGCAGGTAGAAAACCGCCCAGATCGTCAGGCCCAGCGTCAGGGCGATGGCGGGGGTGACGATGTGCGTCAGCGTCAGCGCCAGAGCGGTAGCGGCGAACAGGGAAATGGCGGCGGTCAGCACGTTCCAGATTCCGAAAGCGGAGGAAAGCTGGACACCGACGTTGCTCGCGTCGTTCGTTTCGTTCCAGTCGTCGTTGTTATTATTGGAGTCGTTATTTCCGTAACGGCCCTCGACGTAACTCTCCTTCAGGTTGGGGATGGCCGTTACACCTACCGCCAGGGAAAGCGAGGTGAGCAGAAACTGAAAACCGATCGCCAGCATGACGCCGAACAGTACGGTGACGAAGTAATTGGGCGTAGCGACGATGTCGGTCACCAGCGCGCCGTTTTGTGCCTGAACGGTCGATACGGCTGAAAGCAGCAGTACTGCCAGGGTGCTTTTCTTGGAAAACATAGTGTGTGGGGTTGATAGTTAGTAATGCGATTGGTGGTAGTACAGCCCCTATTCTTATCAGGTTCGCTACCCCATATTGTCTTTCGGAGATTAAAGGCCTGACAATACCACGACAACCTTTCGCCCGCCCGTTTCTTTAGTCAGGAGTCAGGCAGTCAGGAGTATGTTATTGCTCCTGACTCCTGACTCCAAGACTCCTGACTCCAAGACTCCCGACTATGTACAAAAGCCTCCGCCAAGCCGCCCAAGACCTCGACAAGCACGGTCAACTCCTCCGCATCAGCCGCGAGGTCGACCCCGACCTGGAAATGGCCGAAGTGCACCGCCGCGTATTCGCGAAGGGTGGCCCGGCGATCCTTTTCGAGAACGTGAAGGGCAGTCCGTTCCAGGCGTTGAGTAACCTGTACGGTACCAGGGAACGTACCGATTTTCTTTTTCGAAGTACGCTGCCGAAAGTCAAAAAAGTGGTGGAACTCAAGGCCGATCCCGCCAATTTCGCCAAAAATCCGCTGCGCTACACCGGCGCGCCCTTCACCGCCCTGAGTGCCCTGCCGCGCAAGCATCTCAACCCCGCCGTCAAGTACGGCCGGACCACGATCGACCAGTTGCCGCTCGTCAAATCATGGCCCATGGACGGTGGCGCGTTCGTCACCCTGCCGCAGGTGATGACCCTGCCGCCGGGCAGTAAAAAACCGATGGACAGCAACATCGGTATGTACCGCATCCAGCTGACGGGCAACGACTACGAGACCAACAAAGAGATCGGGCTGCACTACCAACTGCACCGCGGCATCGGTAACCACCACACGGAATACCTCAAATCCGACGAGCCGTTCCGCTGCTGCATTTTCGTGGGCGGGCCGCCGAGCCACGCCTTTTGCGCCATCATGCCGCTGCCCGAGGGGCTGAGCGAAATGACCTTCGCCGGGATGCTGGCCGGTCGGCGCTTCGGCTACGCCTGGCACAAAGACTGGTTGCTGAGCGCGGACGCCGATTTCGTGATCTGCGGCACCATCCGCAAGAGCGGCATGATGCCCGAAGGGCCGTTCGGCGATCACCTCGGCTACTACAGTTTGCAGCATCCGTTTCCGGTGATGGACGTCGAGACCGTCTTCCACCGCAAAGACCCCATCTGGCACTTTACGGTCGTCGGGCGGCCGCCGGCGGAGGACAGCCAGTTCGGCTACCTGATCCACCAGATCGTCAAAGACCTGACGCCCGGTGAGTTCCCCGGCATCCAGCAGATCAACGCCGTCGACGAGGCGGGCGTGCACCCGCTTTTGCTGGCCATCGGCTCGGAACGCTACATGCCGTTTCGGGAAGACGAAGACCGCGAGCGCCCCGTGCAGGTGCCCGAAGAGATCATCACCCAGGCCAATCGCATCATCGGCAGCGGGCAGACGAGCCTCGCCAAATACTGCATCATCGCGGCGGGCAACGACGACCCCAACCTCGACGCGGACGATCAGCCCGCCTTTTTTCAGCACGTTCTGGAACGCTTCAACCCGGAGCGTGACCTGCACTTCCAGACGCGTACGACCATCGATACGCTCGATTACAGCGGCTCTGGCTGGAACGCGGGCTCCAAACTGATCTGGGCGGTGCGGGGCGATAAACGGCGCGAGTTGACGACCGTCGTGCCGGAGGAACTGACGTTACCCGGAGGATTCGGCAACCCTCAGTTTATCGCGCCGGGCATCCTCGCCATCGAAGCTCCGAAAAACGAGGGCGAGAACAGTTACGCCGACATCGGGACCTTTACCGACGCCAATGACCAGGGCGGGGCCGCGGGTGCCATGCTGGGTAAAGGCCTCGGTCTTATCGTCATTTGTGATGACGCGAACTTCATGGCCGAAGATTTCTCCAACTTCATCTGGGCTTGCTTCACCCGCTCCAACCCGAGCCACGACGTCCACGGCGTCGGGGCCTTCACCGAGCACAAGCACTGGGGCTGTACCGGCCCGCTGGTCATCGACGCGCGCGTCAAACCCTGGCACGCGCCCGGGCTGGTGGAAGACGCGGCGGTCAGCGCGAAGGTGGAGGAGTGGTTGGGGTAGAATTTGCATTTTACCGCGCCCGGTTTTGCCCGACACCGTGTCAAACCGCGAGCGGGGAGCAAGCGTGCGCATTATTTCAACCTATACCACTACCAACTACGTTACTATCTTCGCCCCCCAGTAAACCAAACCCCGCCACCGCCCCTTGCCCACCGACATCATCCACCACGAACACCGCATGCCGGACGGCAAGCTGGACAGCTACCTCACGTCGGGCTGGCGGCCGGCCGGTCAAGCCGTCTATACCGCCGATTTTCTGCGGGCCGACGATGAGGAACTGTACGGATGCATACAGGTACGGCTGCCGCTCACGAACTTTAAATTCAAGAAACGGCACCGGAAAATGCTGCGTCGAAACGGCGAACGTTTTCGCCACGCCATCCATCCCGCCGGTTACCCGGACGAGCAGATGCGCGCCCTGAACCGACGCTATATGGCCGTCAACGGCGAGCGCTCGCGTGAAGACCTGGAGTTGCACGTCACCGGCGAGTTCGGCTGGCGCGTGTTCAACACCCACGTCGTCAAGGTCTACGACGGTGACAAACTGGTGGCCTTCAGCTACTTTGACCTGGGGGTACGAACCGCCTATTCCAAAACGGGCATCTACGATCCGGAATACGCCAGATTCAGCCTCGGTATCTACACCATGGCCCTGGAGATCCGGTGGCTGCTGGAGCGGGAGATCGGATTTTATCACCCCGGCTACGTCGTGCCGCGCTACCCGCTGTTCGACTACAAGATCCAGTTCGGGAGCATGGAGTTTCGCCAAATCCATACGGGCGACTGGTTACCCTACGACCACGCCGATCAGGAAGACCCCTACCTGATCTACCACGATGCCCTGACCCGGTTGCAACAAGCCACCCGGCCCGGCGTTTTTGCCGACGAAGTGCTCGAATACCCCGCCTTCACCGGTCGTTTTCACGCCACGGATACGGAAAGGGAATTGCTGGACGGTGCCTTATTACTGGAAGTGCGTGGGGATTTCTTTCCGCCACACCGCGTGGTTACCTATGACCTGGCCGCCCGGAAATACGAACTGCATACCGTTGCCGAATCTCACTTGCGCGATACGAGAGCCCTGTACTTCAGCAAAAGCGGGAAACCACGGCGCGTGGAAGTACTCGAAATCATCACCCGTGAAGCGAAGGGGGAGATCGGGGACATCCTGAAGGCACTCGGAGTACCCGCCATCCCTAACTGTTCTTGAACCAGATGAAGATGATCACCAGCAACACGAGCACGCAAATGCCGGTAATGGTGAAAAACCGCTTGTTGGCGGCCGCGTCTTCCGCGGATACGTCGGTCTTCTTCTTGGGCTTGCTGATTCTTGCCTTGGCCATGATCTCGTTCTTTTTACGTGTTGACTTTAAGTACGGGTCAAGATAGTCGGTGGAGCGGGAAATCACAAACCCGGCACCCTGCCGGTCGAAGACGTCAACGTCCGGTCCGCCTAAAAGCGATTGCCCTGCCGCCACCTACCACCCGCCAGTAGTCTTGCATCGGGAAACGGAACAGCCTGGATTTAAAAATCATCCCCGCCGCCACCGCCGCCGCCGCGTCCACCACGTGACCGCTCCGGCTTCAGCCGCTGCAGGCTGTACTGGAAACCGAGGTAGACGATCCTGCTTTCCCGCTGGAACTCGCTGTTCGTCGTCAGGCTGGCCAGTTCCGTTTCGAAGCGGTAGCGGCGGGTGTTGAACAGGTCCGTGGCGCGGAGGGTGAGCGCGCCCTTGCCGTCCAGAATTTCCTTGCGGAAGCCGAGGTCGAAGCTCTGGATGGTCCTGATCGTTCCCTGCGGCCGTACGCCCGGGCTGCGGTAGAAGTAGGTGAACTGCGCCTGCGTTTTCCACGGCAGTTTGTAGGTGCCCTGCACGTTGCCGCTGAACAGGTAGCCGTTGGCGTCCACCGCCTGGTCGTCGACGTTACCGAGGATTTCGGATTTATAGCCGTTCGCGCTCAGCGTCAGTTCCAGCTTCTTGCCGGCGCGCATGGTGGAGATCACCTCGATGCCGTAGTTGCGACCCCGGTCGAGGTTGCCGCGCGTACTCAGCGTCACGCCACCGTCGAGTTCGCGGCTGACGCGGCTGATCAGGTCGTTGAGCTGGCGGAAGTATACGCCCGCCGTCACCGTTCCCAGGCCGTAGCGTTGCTGCACGTTGAGCTCGAAACTGTTGATCAGTTCGGGCAGCAAAAACGGGTTGCCGCTGCGCAGGTTAAAGGGGTCTCCCCGATCGACGAAAGGGTTGAGCGCCCAGTGCCGCGGCCGGTTGATCCGGCGGCTGTAGCTGCCCTGCACCGTCGTATTATCGTCGAAGGCATAGCCGAGGAAGAGGCTGGGGTAGAGCTTGAAGTAATCGTTCTCGAAGGTCTCCGGGTCGGGCTCGATCAGTTCGCTGGTGGTGTAGGCCTGCTCGGCGCGCAGCCCCGCGCTGAAGGTGAAATCCTTCACCTTGCCGCCGAAGGAAGCGTAGACGGCGTGTACGTCTTCGGTATACGAAAAGAGGTTGCTTTGGTCTTCGCTGACGACGAAGGCGTTGCCGTCGAAAGTCGCGAACTCGGCGTCCGTCGTCAGTTGCTGGAGGGTCGACCGCCAGCCGGCTTCGACTTTGTAAGTCCCGATCTTCTGCTCGTAGTCGATCTGCGCGATGGTCTGCGTTCGGTCTTCGAGGGCGGGGCTCCGTTGCAGCAACGCGTCGAGCGGCATTCCGAGGGCGTCGGTGATCGTTTCATCGTAGTTCTCCTGCTCGAATTCGTCGTTTTGGGCGTAAGAGATGTTGGCGGATAGTTTGCGGCCTTCTTTGGCGAAGGTGGTCGTGTAATTGGCCTGCACCTCGTAGTCCGTCTCCTCCGAAGGCTCGGTTTCCAGGCGGGTGCTGACGCGCTCCAGCGCTCCGGCGGAGTTGAAGAAGTTGGTGACGCGGTCGTTGTTACTCCGGCCGTCTTCCAGTTGGTAATTGCCCTGAACGGAAAAGGTGCCGCGTTTGCTCAGTTGGTAAGTCGTACCGAGTTTAAAGGTCTTCGACTCCCGGATGCGGTCACCGTCGAAGGTGAAGAAGCGGCTGAACGAGCTGTCCGCGATCGTGCCCGTCTGGTCGCGAAACCCCTGGAAGAACCGCTCGTCGTAACGGCCGCTGACCCCGGCGAAGGTGTTGAATTTGCCCTTGCGCCAGTTCAGGTCCAGGCTGCCGTCGAATTTGTTGTTGGTGCCCACGTTGAGGTTGATGGAGGCGTTAAAGCCTTCTTCCCGCTTGTTTTTCAGCACGATGTTGATCAGGCCCGCCGTACCGTCCGGGTCATAGGCCGCGCCGGGGTTGGTGATCACCTCGATGCGCTCGATGTTGGTGGCGGAAAGCGATTTGAGGTAGGTTGCCGGATCGGTACCCACCAGGCCGGAAGGGCGGCCGTTGATCAGGAAACGGACGTTGCCGCTGCCGCGCAGGCTGACGTTGCCTTCCAGGTCGACGGAAATACTGGGCAGTTGGCGCAGCAGGTCTTCGGCCGAACCACCGGCGGCGGCCACGCTCTTCTCTACGTTGAATACCTTACGATCGAGGCCGAGTTCCATCACGGCGCGCTCGGCGGTGACCACGATCTCGTCGAGTTGGTTGGCGTCGCTACCCAGAACGACGCTGCCCATGCGCACCAGCCGCTCGGCGTCGCTCAGGCCCAGCTCCCGCTTTTCGGTGTCGTAACCCAGGAAACTCATTTCCAGCATCAGATCGTCCAGCGGCAGGTCCTCGATCCGGAATTTACCGTCGATGTCGGTCGTCGTGCCGGTCACGAGATCGCCGGAAACGGTGTAGACGACGACGTTGGCGAAACCGATGGGCTCCTGGGTTTGCCCGTCCACGAGCTTCCCCTCCACGATGCCGACTTTCGAGGGTTTAGGCCCGTTTTGGGCGGTCAGGCCAGTGACAAAAAGCAGCACCGCCACCAGCAGCATCAGGCGGGGGCGCGGGTGCGATGCGTAATTTTTCAATAGGTTGTTCATACCGGTAATTGGTTGGGGAAATGCGAATGCGTTCAGGTCAGTGGCCTAACGGTTTCAACCCCGACTGGTTGCGGGGGTTCGGTGGGCGGATCAGCGTTAACAAGTCATTGGCGAAGGTGTAGCCGAATAAGCAAACGAATACGTGGTGCCGGGTTCCTCCACCGGTCCCCTCGAAATCTCCACTTCGGTCCGCTTACTCGTTGCCTGGGTCCTTTTATCTTTGCCCCATGCCGAACCGCCTTTACCTCTTTATCCTTTGCTTCCTCCCGTTCGCCGCCTGTTCCGACGTGGACCAGGCCGACCCCCTCACCCCGGTCACCATCACCCGCGGTGAGATCAGCCTGACGGTGGACCCCGCCCTGGGCGGACGCATCAGTAGCCTGACCTTCGGCGGCAGGGAGTTGCTGCAAACCACCCGCGATTCCGCCAACCTCCACTGGGGCAGCATCGCCTGGAGCAGCCCGCAGGCCGACTGGGACTGGCCGCCACCCGCAGCCTTCGACTCCGAACCCTTTACCCTGACCGAACTGGGCGAAAAGCGCCTGCTGCTCGAAGGCCCGCTCGATTCGGCCAGCCAATTACGGATGCGCAAACGTTACGTCCTCGGCCCCGATTCCGACATCGGCCTGACCTACTGGCTGACCTACGAAGGGGCGACCTCCACCACCGTCGCCCTTTGGGAAAATACGCGGCTGCCCTACGCCGGTCGCTTCGAGTTCGGCGCGGCGGACAGCGTCGCTTACCGGGGTCAACCTCCCGTGCTCGAACAACCCGACTCCACCCTGTACGTCCTGCACATCGACGAACGGCAGACCGCCGCCGGCAAGCTCTCCACCGACCTGCCCCTCGGCTACGCGGACTGGATTCACGACGGCATCCGGCTGCGCAAACACAGCGTCGTCACCGAGCGTTACCGTACCGCCCCCGGTCAGGGCCCGCTCGAACTCTACGTCGACCCCGTCGAACGCTTCGCCGAGTTCGAGCTGCAGGGCGACTACCGCCGGCTGGGGCCGGGAGAGAGCAGCAACCTCCGAGCTAAATGGGAGATCAGTGTGATAGATCGTTAGAATGTAGACCGTTAGTTTGTTAGATCGTTAGAATGTAGACCGTTAGAAAGTAGACCGTTAGAATGTAGACCGTTAGGAAGTAGATCGTTAGTTCGTTAGAGGTCAACTTTTTAAAGCTCCATTAAACTAACGGTCTAACGGTCTAACAAACTAACGGTCTAACAAACTAACGGTCTAACAAACCAACGCTCTAACAAACTAAAAACTAACGCTCTAACAAATGCGCCTCCCCCTTCTGCTCCTCCTCACCTTCCTCTGCACCCGCGTCCCCGCCCAAAAAGCGCTGATCGCCCAGCTGGCTACGGAGGTATGCAACTGCCTGAACGAAGTCGAGGACGTTCCCGAAACCGTCGCGCCGGAATGTCTGCGCCGGGTTGCCGCTTTAAATTATCAATCCGTTCGTGAGGAGCTGGACCTCGACGCGGCCCTTCCCGGCCACCGGCTGCGCATCGCCGAACTGATCACCGAAGACCTGCTGGACCGCTGCCCCCGCCTCACCACGCTGTCCGATGAGGCCGGCGAAGCGCAAACCGTCTGGACCGACGCCGACCAACTCCCCGCGCCCTCCCGAAAAATATTCGGCGGGCCGAAAGGCTACACCCTGGCCGTCCCCGAATTAATTAATGGCGAAGCCCCGCCGGAAATTCAGGCTACCGGTAGCGTCGTCACGGGGCCGGATGATAACGTGTTGCAACTGGTGGATTACCGGGGACGGCGGCGCTCGTTTGAACTGCCCCAGGCACTGCTGCGTAAAACCGACTTCCGCACGGGCGACGAATTGACCGTGGTTTACCGGCGGGAATGGCGTAAAGAGGAGCGGAAAGTGGTAAGGGTGGTGGTGCGCGTGGAAGGAAATCGTTAGGTGACACGCCGGGGGGCGCTGCGCGCCAACGGGCAAACTATTTTCAAAAAACATACTTTCAGCAAAAACTGAAAGTTCCGCCACTTGTTGTATTCCCATCAAACCGCCACGTCTATGAACAGCCCCGATATCCAAACCGTCCTCCGCGATCAGCGCCTGGCCTCCGGCCTGCGCGTCATTGCCGAGAAAGTCTACGCCGGTGACCGCATCACGCCGGCCGAGGGGCAGTTGCTGTACGAGGAGGCACCATTGGGCTACCTCGGCTCGCTGGCCAATTTCATCCGCGAGCGCAGGCACGGCGACAAGACCTACTTCAACCGCAATTTTCACGTGGAGCCGACCAACGTCTGCCTGTACACCTGCACTTTTTGCAGTTACAGCCGCCGCATCAAGAAGCGCGAAGACGGTTGGGAATACAGCCTCGATGACATCATGGATATCGTGAAGGGCTACGACGACAAGCCGGTGACCGAGGTGCACATCGTCGGCGGCGTACTGCCGCAATACGACGTGCCTTTCTACGCCGAGCTGTTCACCCGCATCCGTAAGCACCGGCCCGACCTGCACGTCAAGGCCCTGACGCCGGTGGAATATCACTACATCTTCAAGAAGGCAAAGATGTCTTACGAAGAAGGTATGGCCACGATGAAGGCCGCCGGCCTGCAATCCATGCCCGGCGGCGGCGCGGAGATCTTCCACCCGGAGATTCGCGACCAGATCGCCGGTGGAAAATGCAGCGGCGAAGAGTGGCTGCGCATCCACGAAATATGGCACGAGCTCGGTATGCGCTCTAACGCCACCATGCTCTACGGCCACATCGAGGAGTTCCGCCACCGGGTGGATCACCTGGAACAACTGCGGAAGTTGCAAGACAAAACCGGCGGCTTCCAGACCTTCATCCCGCTCAAGTTCCGCAACAAGAACAACGAGTTGAGCCACCTGTCGGAAAGCTCCGTGGTCGAAGACCTGCGCAACTACGCCATCAGCCGCATTTACCTCGACAACTTCGACCACATCAAGGCCTACTGGCCGATGATCGGGCAAACCACGGCTCAACTCAGCCTCGCCTTCGGGGTGGATGACATCGACGGTACGATCGACGATACGACCCGCATCTATTCCATGGCCGGTGGCGAACGGAACCCGGCCCTGAGCACGGAGTCGCTCGTGAAAATGATCCGCGCCGTCGGCCGTCACCCCATCGAACGCGGCACCCTCTACGAGATAATCGCCGATTTCAAGGACGCGGAGTTTGCGGACGATAAGCAGTACCGGGGGTATACGGCTTTGCCGGTGGTCTAAGCACCAACCTGATTATTTTCATCCACCACCCGCCATCCACACCCGCCACCTATGACTGTATACATCCTCCGCCACGGCCAAACCGATTTTAACCTGCAAGGCATTGTTCAGGGCAGCGGTGTCAACTCCAGCCTCAATGAAACGGGGCGGATGCAGGGCAAACTGTTCTACGATAAGCATAAGGACGTTCCCTTTGGGGTCGTGCTGACCAGCGCCCTCAAACGCACCCACGAGACCGTTGCCGGTTTTATCGACGCGGGCATTCCGTGGGAACAACACCCGGAAATCAACGAGATGAGCTGGGGGGCGCACGAAGGTAAGAAAGGCACGCCCGAAAGCATCGCCGAATACCGGACGATCAAGGACGGCTGGGGGCTGGGCGAGATCGACGGTCGCATCGGTGGCGGCGAGTCCGCCCGGGAGATGGGGGAGCGGCTCCAAACCTTCATCGACCACCTGCCGAAGCGCGACGAAGAGACCATTCTGATCTGCTCCCACGGCCGGGCGATGTGCGGCCTGGTCACCCTGATGATGGGCCGACCGATCGACCGGATGAATGAATTAACGCACAGCAACACCGGCTTGTGGCGCGCTACGTTGCAAGCCGACGGCCAGTGGGCGTTCGATCTGGAAAACGACCGTAGTCACCTGCCGGAAGCATTAACCACGGGAAAATGGTAACCACTACGCCTGTACCGTCCATTGCCCCCGCGTCCCCGCCCATAAAGAGCGCGGAAAAGTACCGCCTCGTAGCCGTGTCATACCTCAATACCAAGCCGTTATTGTACGGCTTGCTCCGTTCCCCGATCCACGATGCGTTGGCCATGGACCTCGCCGTTCCCAGCGAATGCGCCCGGCGGCTGGTCGCCGGAGAAGCCGACATTGCCCTCGTGCCCGTCGCCGTCATTCCCGAGTTGCCCGAGGCCCACATCATCAGTGATTATTGCATCGGTGCCGACGGCAAAGTAGCCACCGTCTGCCTTTACGGCGAGGTGCCCATCGAAGAAATGACCGGCCTCTATCTGGATCACCATAGCCGGACCTCGGTGATGCTCACCCGCTTACTGCTCAAAGAGTACTGGCAACTCACCCCCGAACTTCTGGTCGCCGAAGAAGGCCACATCGATCGCATCGGCGGCACCACCGGCGGCCTCGTCATCGGTGATCGTACCATCGGCCTCGACGCGCGTTTTCCCTACGTCTACGACCTCGGCGAAGTATGGAAAGCCCATACCGGCCTGCCCTTCGTTTTCGCCGCCTGGGTATCCGTCAAACCCCTCGATCCGGAATTCGTCACCGCCTTCAATGACGCCCTGCGCGAAGGCATGGATCACCTGCCGGAACTGCAATTGCTGCTTTCGTCTCCCGATCCGAATTTTGACCTGGTGGAATATTTCACTCACCACATCGATTATGACCTGGATGCGGGGAAGCGGAAGGCATTGGCGCGGTTTTTGGCTTACGTGCGTCAAACGGGCCGCACACAAAACGGGTGAGGATTTGCACTCTGAATGGTAGACGGAACATAACGTCTCTCCCGTCTACCATTCGAAGTGCAACTCCTCACCCGTCCTAAAAACCGTTCTAATCAAATGAAATATGCACGTCTGACTTACTCCATTCCTGCCCCGTTCGTTCCTTGTACAACTCGAGAAACCGCTGGTGTGCCTCGTCGGAGGTCGACTTACCGTTCAGTTTTAACCGATCGTTATTGACCGATATTCTGTTCACGTCGCCTTTCACGTCCGCCAGCCCTTCGAAGATGATTTGCTCGGCAATGAATTTGAAATCCGCCCGCATACCGCCCGCTTCTTTCCTGATATCGCCGGCCATTCGCTGCGCGTTCCCGCGTACTTTGTCAGCGGATCTTTGCGCGTCGCGGCGGCTCCGTTCGGCATCCCGACGGGCGCCGTCCGCATCGCGCTGAACGTCCCGGCGGGTACGATCCGCCTCCCGGCGAACATCGTCCGCCTCGCGGTTTTGCCGATCCATATCGCGTTTCAATTCCGCCTTCCGCCGCTCCAACCGGTCGATCATCGTTTCCATTTCCTCGATTTCCGCTTCCGTACCACGCGGGCGTTCCGGGCGGTTTGGCGGGTCGACGAACAGGTCGTCGAATCCATGCAGACTGTCCGTGATTATGATCATGCCGTCGCCGTCGGAGTCAAACATCCCTTCAAAACGGTCAGCCAACCGCTCGGCCAGTCGCTCGAAGGTACTACCGAGTTCTTCCCACTCTTCCCCCATATTTTCAAATTGCGTTTCCATGCGCTGGAAATGCTGCTCGAAGCGGTCGCCGTCCGTCCATTCATCGCCGTTGTGGTCCGGGTCTTTGCGTACGCCCAGCATGTGTTCCACCATTGGCAGATGATCGTCAAATTCGTCGGCGGGAATCGTTTTGCCGTCGATTTTCAAGGACTTGATCTCCCGGTCTTCCACCTCTACTTCGGCGGAGTTGCCGTTGCGGTAGGAACTGACGCGATGCTTCCCGGCGGGCAGGCTGTCGGTGACCATGTCGCATTTGGGCGCGGTCGCGGGTGCCGGGAAAAGATCGGGGGCCGTGGTGGTCGCCCCACCCGTAAGGCTGATGAGCAGCGCGAAGGTCAGGGCCGGAATACGGAGGTAATGGTTTTTCATCGGTCTCGTTTTATGCTTTTCTTAAGTGACGAGGGGCGGAGGGCGAAGGTTGCAGGCGGGACAAAAAAAACCTCACCGTTGTTTCCAACGGTGAGGTTTTTTTAAAGTGGGAAGTATTTTAAGTGGGAAGTATTGCCGCAAGTAACAGCGGCGGCACTTCCCACTTTCATGTACTACTTAAACCCAATAGACTAAGTTCAGATCCTGCGCGTGCGGCATCAGCTTATGCACCGGCCGCAGACGGTAGCCGAACTCGAATACACCGGAGAGTTTCGGGTCGGTGCTGATCGTAAAGGTCGCTTTACCGTCCTTTTGGCTTTTCAGCTCGAAAGGCGTAGCGTCTACCAGTTCCAGTTTCGTCTCGCTGAGGCGGCTGTAAGCACAAAGTTCCAGCGTCAGGTCTTTCGCGTCAATACCGTTGGTGTCCAGTAACACGGTCGCCTCGAACTTGCCGGTCATCGGCAGGGCCTGGTTAGCGGCGTCGAATGATTTGTTGTCCACGACTTCAATGCCGCTCCAACGCTCGCTGACGTGCTGCTTCCAGGCCGCGAAGTCCTTCGCCGGCTGGTACTTCTTCGTGCTGCTGGCCTGCTGGCTCTTACCCAGCGGGAAGTAGAAGCGTTCGTAGTAATCGTCCATCATCCGCTTCATCGTAAAGGTCGGGGCGACTTCGGCAATGATCTGCTTGACGTAGCCCATCCAGGTTTTGGAGATGCCCGTCTTGTCGCGGTCGAAGTAAATCGGTATGATCTCTTCTTCCATCGTATGGTAGATCAGTTCGGCGTCCAGTTCGTTTTGCAGGTGCTGCTCCTCGTAGGTGCGCTCCAGCGGCAAGGCCCAACCGGCGTCGGGGCGGTAGCCTTCGGCCCACCAACCATCCAGGACGGAGAAGTTCGGGCGGCCGTTCAGCGCCGCTTTCATCCCGGAAGTTCCGGAAGCCTCCAGCGGACGGGTCGGCGTGTTCAGCCAGATATCGACACCCTGCGTCAGCAGTTTCGCCATCTCCATGTTGTAGTCTTCCAGGAAAATCACCTTTCCGGCGAACTCCGGCTTCTTGCTCACGTGGATGATGTGACGGATCAGGTCCTGCCCCCCCTGATCGGCGGGGTGTGCTTTTCCCGCAAACAGGAAGATAACGGGGCGGCCTTCCTGGCTGACGAGTTCGCGCAGGCGATCCTCGTTCTGGAACAGCAGCGTAGCGCGCTTGTAGGTAGCGAAGCGACGGGCGAAACCAAGCACCAGGGCGTCGTTGTTGATTTTGCTGATGATGTCAAACGTCACCCGCGGGCTCTCCCCCCGCTTGCGCATATCGACTTCCAGTTTGGCGCGGACGTAATCCAGCAAGCGCACCTTCAGTTCCTGCTGCACGCCGAACAGTTCCTTATCGTCGATCTTGCTGATCTTCCGCCAGATGTCTTTGTTACTCTGGTCCTTCACCCAGTCATTGCCGAAGGCTTTGCTGTAAAGGCGGTGCAGCTCGTTGGCGATCCAGGTTGGGTAGTGCACGGAGTTGGTGACGTAGCCGATGTGGACCTCCTCGGCCACGTAGCCGGGGTAAAGCGTGGTGAACATCTCCTGGCTCACCTCGCCGTGCAGCTTCGATACGCCGTTGACGCGCTGGCTGAGGGCGATGGATAGCTTGGACATGTTGAAGTCCTCGCTCTCGTCGTCCGCGTTTTGGCGGCCGAGCGCGACGAACTCCTCCCAGCTGATGCCGAGCTCGCCGGCGTAGTTGTAGAGGTAGTTGCGCAGCATGTGCTCGGGGAAGTGATCGTGGCCCGCCGGCACCGGCGTATGCGTGGTGTACAGACTGGAGGCGCGAACGGCTTCAACCGCTTCGTTGAAATTCAGCCCGTCTTCGTGGATGAAGTTCTTCAGACGCTCGATGCTCAGGAAACCGGCGTGACCTTCGTTGAGGTGGTAAACCTCGGGCGCGGCTTCCATGGCCTCGATGGCGCGTACGCCGCCGATGCCGAGCAGGATCTCCTGCTTCAAACGGTGCTCGTTGTCACCGCCGTACAGCATATGCGTCAGCGCGCGGTCTTCCTGCTGGTTGTCTTCGTGGTCGGTGTCGAGCAGGTACAGGTTGATCCGTCCGATGGGTAGTTTCCAGACCTTGGCGACGACGATGCGGCCCTGGATCGGAACGCTGATCTTGAGCCAGTTGCCGTCTTCACCGCGTACGGGCTCGACGGGCAGCTGGGTGAATTTCTGCGCGGGGTATTTATGAATCTGGTCGCCGTTGATGCTCAGGCCCTGGTTGAAATAACCGTAACGGTAGAGCAGCCCCACGCCGAACAGGTCGACGTTGGAGTCGGAGGCTTCCTTCAGGTAGTCACCCGCCAGCACGCCGAGGCCGCCGCTGTACAGCTTGAGGCTGATGTGCAGGCCGTACTCCATGCTGAAATAGGCGATCTTCGGCCCCTTCTTTTTCGGTTCGGCGAGGTAAGCGTCGAATGCTTTTTCGACCGCCTTGAGTTGCTTGAGAAATGCCTTGTCTTTAGACAGTTCAACGGCGCGGACGGGGTCCAGCGTTTCAAGCAGGGCGACGGGGTTGTAGTTCAGTTCCACGAACCGTTCGGGGTCGATGGATTTGAAAAGCTCCTGCGCGTCGGCGCTCCAGCTCCACCAGATGTTGTGGCTGAGGCGTTTGAGCGGCGTAAGGGCGGAGGGTAGTTCATTCTGCACGAAGATGCGATGCAGCTTCATGCCCGTAGTGGATTGCGTCATAGTCATATGGCGATTGAATTGTGGGGCGGGTGGTCTGGCGATGGCGCCGTCGGTCTCCCGATTACCGATTAAAACTCCGTCTGACCACCCGCTGCGTGGGGTTGGTCTTACCGTGCGGCGCGAGCGTTCAGCGTAGTGGCACCTTTCGGCTTTCTCACTGAATCGACGACCGGCACCGGCGGCGTTCTTTTGCCTTTTCGGGCGCGGACGCGGGTGCGGAGGTGGGGTAGGGCGATCGGCCCGGCGATTAGCGGACCTTGTTATGTGATCGAGTGTAAGTTGCTGATCGATACCATTACATCCCTATAAGAATGTTGTGCCGTGAAAACCCGTGAACCGTAGCCCGTGGCGGAGTGGAAGCGTAACTCGACAGCGTTTTATACACGCTACCGCATTACCTAATGCAAACCGGCCCGGAGAATTCCAGCACGGCAAAACTCGTTAATCCCGATGGATTATGCAAGTATTGCTATCGAAAGAACGGAATAGTAGTGTTGATGTTGAGTTGATTGGAGGGGGGGAGATCCGTAGTGCCGGCAGCCATTCGAGAGGATCTTGCGTTCGCTAAGCGGACGGCCTTTTAAGAAAGCGGGTGAACGGGCGATACTTTTTCGGTCACCCGTTTACCGAGTGTCCTTTTTTCCGTCAGATACCTCTCCCCCTTTTCAGCAGGAAGCCGCCGCCACCGATACGCGAATTGCCAGTCCACCATCCGCCGTCTCTTTATAATCAGCGTGCATTGCTCGCGCCGTATCCAGCATGGTACTGATTACCGAGTCGAGGTCGACCACCGCGTCGTCCGGGTCGCTTTGCAGGGCCAGGTTGGCGGCGGTGATGGCCTTCATGGCCCCCATCGCGTTGCGCTCGATGCAGGGAA
>ENA-ORXT01002821-ORXT01002821.1-marine-metagenome-genome-assembly--contig:-NODE-2821-length-20107-cov-9.901148_pt1 | contig 20107 bp, 18 predicted proteins | sample MGYA00237868_ERZ511482 | MGnify/ENA metagenome assembly ERZ511482
AGATGACAAGATGGCGAAACGACGGAAGAGAGCGGAGAGGCAGTGCAGGCGCGCTGCTGACCATTTCTGGGCCTTGGAGTGGAGTGTATACTGTACAGTGGGGGTTCTCCGAAGGCATCTGTAAACGCTTTTGGCGGGATCTGTAATCGCTTGCGTGTGTAATCCATCTGGACCAGAACGATCGTGAGCCATCGAATGCTGAAACGTGGATATTCTTGATTGGGCGTGCAGATGGGACCATCCAATAAAATGGCCTACAGGGTGACCATCAAATCGACTAGAGCCATCCATTCTATGCAACGTGGCTGCCTGAGCGTTGAGAACACGAATGGATCCCTACTAGAAGCTTCGCTAAAAAAAAAGGGTGGCGCACGTGCAAAGACGTCGCAGGACCGAGCGGGCGCGTGGAGCAACCCCCAACCTTCGCAGCTCGCGTGCTGCGAGGCTCCTCGCCACTCCGCCACTGGCTCGGCGCCGATTTCCTCTCTCTCCCCCGAGCCCGCCTCACGCCCCCCCGCGGTTGAAGCGGACAATGACGCTGTCGTGGAGGATGGCGTCGAGCCATGGCGGCCGCCCCACCCCCAAGCCGACCCCGTGGTACAGCGCGCGCTCGGCAGAGCGGAGGGCCCCCTCGGCCCACGCGTGCTCCTGGCTGTACGCCTCGCCGACCAGGTGGACGGGGGCGCCGCGGGCGCCTCCCCCCCCCGCTGCCGGCGCCACAAACGCCTCGAGGGCGTCGTCGGGGAGCCCGACGCCCGCCCCGTTTGGCGTCGCCACGTGCACGCCGAGGTCGACCCAGCCGGCCGTGACGCAGGCGGCCGCGTCTGGCACGCCGCCCGCCACCCCCGCGGCGGCCAGCAGCGGATCGTGCAGCCGCCGGAGCTCCCCGTGGATGGCGTCCCACAACAGCCGGTCCCGGCCGCTGAGCGCGGCGCCGTCGAGCACCCGCGGCGCGTCCGTGTCGGACGTGGCCGACAACCCGGCGCCGTCGTGGGAGGCAATGTAGAGGCCGCTCGCCGCGCCCGCCACGTCCCCGATGTTGTACGAGACGAGGAGGGACCCCGAGCAGCCGCCGCGCGTCGCCGCGTCGGCGCACCGCACGGAACCGTCGTGGTAGCGGAGGGAGACGGTCGGCCCGCCGCTGCCGCCAATGCCGGCGGTGGCGTTGAGGGCGGTCAACCACCAGGCGTCGGGCCACGCGCAGTAGGCTTTGGAGAGGCCAAACACGCGCAGCGCGGCAAATGCGCGCCGAAACGCGGGCGACGCCCCATGCGTCGGCACGGACGTGGTGCCGAGGGCGACCACGTCGGGTTTACCCATGTTGAGAAACAGGCGACTCGCGCGGACGACCGCCCCGCCCTCAAACGCGACGAGTGTGGAGGTGGACCACCACGGGCGCGCGAGCACCGCCCTGTGGTTGTAAAAGACGCGCACGCCCGCCGCGGTGGCCGCGTCGAGCAGCCGCTCGACGATCGTGCCCATGCCCGTCCGGTTGACGCCCGCGCCCGACGCGTCGGGCGCGACCGGCACGACAAAGTCCCGCGGCCCGTCGAGCGGCGCCATGCCGAGCGCCACATTGCGGATGGTCTCCCCGACGATGCTCGACACAGCCACCTGGGCGGCAACGTTGGCCCCCGCCGACGTGTCTTGCGTGAGCGCCAACTCTTCGGGCGTCACGCCGACTGCGATCGCCAGCTGGTAGACGCTGAGCTCGTGGAGCGGCACGCCGCGGAAAGTCGCGCCCCGCAACGCGGCAAGCATCTCGTCCGCCACCCCCATCGCGGCCGCGTAGTCGGGGGCAGTGACGAGGCGGATCCACCGCGAGGCAATCTCGGGCAACACGGACCGTGGACCAAAGAGTAGGCCAAAGGGGCTCCGCGGGGCCGCCGGGGAGTTTCCACCGAGCCCCCACCGCGCGTCGGGGGGGATGGTGTAGGGGAGTTCGGGTGACCACTTGGCCTTGACCTGCTCGTCGACCGTCGCGGACGTGGAAAAGGGCACCCCCGCGCGGGGCACAAAGCGGGAGCCCCGCGCGATGAGCGCCGGCCGCGTGATGAGCGGGCACGCCCTCACGCGGCGCGTCACGTGCACGCTCCCGTTGGCCGCCAACCCCCGCAGCGCGTCGCCGAGGGGATCCGAGTAGCAGTGGGTGGTCAAGCCGAGGGGGCCCTCCACGAGGCCCCGCAGCGTTGGGTGCTCGGCGCGGTGGAAGCGGTAGCCGCCAACGTCCAGCGCGGCGCCGCCAAAGGCGGCCGGCAGGTCCGTCACGGTGCGGATGCGGCCGCCGGGGCGGGCGGCGCGCTCAAAGACGCAGATGGAGGCGGCGGGCACCGTGGCGCCCCCGTCGTCAACGGCTAATCGCCAGGCGGTGTAGGCGCCGCCCATCCCTGCCCCGATAATGATGGTGCGGCAGCCGTCATAGGCGCCCGCAGCGACGGAGCGGGGGGTGGCGGCGGCGGCGAGCGCCAACGCCCAACACACCGGCCATATCATTGCACAGGTGGAGAGGCGTAGGGGCATGGTGAGCGGGGCGGGGGGGGGGGCGCCACCGGAGGTGGACGTCGCGCCGCTGCAACCTCAAGAAAAGCCAGGTCCGCCGTTGGCGGATTCAAGACACGGGGATGTGAGGACGTGCACCTGCTCCGCTCGGACGGAACGCTTGGCGGGCGCGGTGGTCACGGCCAGGAGTAGCGCACGCCCAAGACGACCGCCGACCGTCAAAGGCACCAGATAAAGACGGCACACCGGTTTGGCCAGCGCGAGGCTGGGGCTGACGCCACCTGGGTTACCGTCAGCCAAACACTGTACGGCACGACGAGTATTGGGGACTCTCAACGGGCGTCAGGAGGATCGCTGCTCGAGTGGTCCTCAGCACGACAGGAGAGAAACGTGACCGGTGGCACACACGGCCGACGGTGCGGTGCGATCGACGTGGGGGCGCCACGACGGCGCATTTCCCGTCGGCGGCGCCGTCGAAAGGCCGCTATCCGGATACCGTGGCGTGGCCGCTCCACTCAGGCACGCATCCAAAGAATGAGGAGAAACGAAGGGGATCACTGCGGCACAAGGAGGTGTCAACTAACGTGCAAGTTGTGCTCCCCGTCGCCCCTCCCTGCGGCCGACACCGGGATTCGGGTCGGACGAGCCAGCTGACTCGCGTCAGTAGCCACAGTCAGAACTGGAAGAAGAAGGAAGAAAGTACGGGAGCTACGTACGTATCGCATGGATGCGTGTGTAGGGCTGTCGAGGTGGCAGCGGCCCGCGACATCAAATCCCCGTCACTGGGAGCGAGGCCCTTTCCAATAGTTGGTGCCATTCGCTACAGTATCCGGATACGCCTCGCCCAGGCGGTGCCACCGCATAAGGGCCTGCACGGAAAATCTCGGCGCAGAGTTCCGCAGCTCGCTGAGAGCTGAGCCAATGAGCTCCATCATTCGACAGGAGCGAGACTACCATTTCTACGGACATACACCCCACAGCTCCCGTATCCGGGATACGTGGCGAGCCGATACCATACATCGCGCTGTTGGACTCCTTCTGCACCAGGAGATGGCAGTAGGATGCCGGGCTTCCGGCATGTGCAGGCCAGAGGATATGCGACGTCAGGCCCTTCACAGCACTTTCTCTTACTTGGACCCCAGAAAACAAGGCGCGGCGCCTGAGTCCTCGACGGCCGCAAACTCCTGACACTGGCGGTCCTCACCAGAGGGGACCTTGACCGGGATAGCATTGCCGGCGACGAGACGCGCCGCACGATTTGCCTCCTCACCGACTGACGACGCACGCTACGGAGCGCACGCGGTCGTCAAGGCGCCGCCAGGCGGTGGGTCGGCGCCAGCACCCCGAGCTCGTCGAAACGTGGTCCCGCCAGAGACGGCCAAGGCGGCGGACCACTAAACGCTAACTCACTTCTACTCCAAACCCACATTCCCCCACGCCGCCTACGGCGTGGCGTCGACCCCCTCCCCAAAGGCTGAGCCTGCCGCCGCCACCACTGGCTCCGGCGCGTCGAGGAGGGAGCGCATGGACGCGGCCGTTAGGTCGTCATAGACCCCCAACACGGGCACGTCCAACTCAAAATTCCGCTGCAGGCGCGCGACGGCGGCGGCTGTCGCCGGCCCATACTGGCCGGCACACCCGGGAGCATCCACGTCCCCGGCCGCCATTAGGCCGACGGCGGTGAGGGCGCGTTGTAGGCTCGCCACGGGCGGGCCCGCCGCGCCGGCCTGCAATGGAGGCGGCGGGACAACGAGCAGGGGCGCGGTCGGCGGCGGCCGTGGCGGCGGCGGCGACAGCGGTCGTGGCAACGGCGCCGACGGCATCGGCGACGGCGCCAACGGCGACAACCCGTCGCCTGCCGCATTGTCATCCGCCCCCCCCCCCCGCCCAACGCCCTCCCTCCGCAGCATCTGGAGGACGGCGAGCACCGCCGGGTCCCGCACGCCAATGCCCGCCGCCATGGCAACGCCCTCCGCCGGCCCCTCGCCCAGAAGCGGGCCCAACTGCGCGCCGAGCGACGCGACGAGCGCGGCGATGGCGCCGTCCGACGGCGCCGCACCGCCCGTCGATGGCGACGCTCCGCCGGCAAGGGCGGTCGGCGCCCCGACCGACTGCACCGCAAACGAGCAGACGGTCGGGAGGATCACCTCGGTGGCGGCGGTGAGGAGGGTGGGGAGGCGAGTGCCGCCGCCCGCCGCCGCGCGCATTGCGCCCGCCGCCACGTTGCGGGTGGCGGGCGTGACGGCCGCCGGCAGGGCGCGGAGGGCGTCCATGACGGGGGGGGAGACGCCGTCGAGGGGCAAGCTGTCGCCGGCGCCGGCGCCGGCGCCGTTGCCGCTACTATCGAGGGCGTCGAGCACGGCCGCCAGGCGGCCGCCGTCGCCTGTCATGGTGTCGATGCCACCCGTGGCACCATCCACGACATTGTCAATCCAGTCGGGCAAGTCCCTCAACGCGTCCATGCCAGGCACGTCGTCCATCCCGTCCGACCAGTCCTCCCATCCGTCCCCATTCGTCCCTCCACGGGCGCTGCGGATGCGCACGCCGCCCGCGCGCGCGCCCACCGTGCGGCCGAGGCGGTCGATGCCACGTATGCCGTCCACGCCGCGCATGCCACGCATGCCGCCGACCATGCCGGGCAAGCCGCCGCCGTCGCCCATCGTGGCGTCGATGCCACCCGTGGCACCATCCACGACATTGTCAATCCACTCGGGCAAGTCCCTCAACGCGTCCATACCAGGCACGTCGTCCATCCTGTCCAACCAGTCCTCCCAGCGCTGCGGTGCTTAAGTGGAGTCGGAGCACATAGACCTTTTTCCCGATGCGGAACACACATTTGGTGATGCGGGCCCCTCAGGGAGTAGTCATAAGTGCAGGTTTTCGTCGCATTGGACTATTCTGAAAACTTGGGCTCACCATTGATTTGATTTCTTTACACCACATGATACGCCTCATTGTCGCAAGCACAGACACGCTTCGTTCAGATGCCAATGATGAGCCCATCAGCGCTTCACACCCGAATGAGTAATAGGCGCAAATGCGGTTAAAAATGAATGCGTCCGGATGCCGTGTCTTCTGTGGCCTCCTGCAGTACATTTGGTGGCGTACTGCGCACCCTGTGGAAAAATGTCCCAGCAGTAAGCAGAGAGGACGAGTGACCCACGTGCTGTACACGAGCACTGCGTGGAAGCCACAGCAGCATCCTCACCCCCCCCATGGACGCGCCGCCAACCAAAAAAACACCCCTACTGTGTCCCAACAGACAGGCTAATATGCGGCACATGTCAACACTACAGTTTCCTTGATCCCAATCGTCGCACCCGCAAGCCCTACCGCCGCACGTTCCACCCCACGTCGACGTCAACGCCCCAAAAAAAGTCACTCTGTCACGCATACGTCTTCCTCACTATCGCCCACGTCCAACGCAACCATCTTCGTGAGGAGAGTGTGGCGCAAGCGCTCGGCCGCAAGAGCAACATCCCGCAGCAGTACGCCATCCTTTCTTGTCCACGACTCGAAGTCGGGTGTACGCATCCGCGTAATGAAGAGCTCCATCATGGTGAGTTCCTCCTCCAGCCGACAACGCATGGTGGATGCCTCGAGGGAGCCCGGAGTGTGTACAGTGCCGCCCAGGACGACGTCCACTACGGCCGTGGCTGGCAGGGCCAGGGCCAAATTCGCGTCCTCTATGGCCAACTGCAGCAAGAAGTTGCCAGTGCTATGCTCCGCGCTGCCCACGCCGGTATTCGTCGCGGCCACCGCCGCAGCGGCACCCTCGTCGCCTTCATTGTCGCTGTCCGTCAGCTCGAGGTCGTCCAGCTGGTAGCTGCGGTCGCCATGGACGGGCGTGTCCAAATCCGGATGCTCGTCGTCGGGGAGCACGATGTCCTCGCCTTGGTCCCCTCGGCTTGCAGAGCCGGCCTCCATCCGACTGCCCCCCCCAGGAAACTCGTCATCATCGTACCAGTGACCGTCTCCCGCTTCCTCATCGTGTGCCGAGCCATACCAATTGGCTTCCACCGCCGCAGCGCCGCCAAGCATGGCTTCCTCGGCGCCACCCGCAGTTCTCGTGGCAGTCCCCGTTGTTGAGTCCCTGGGACAACCGACGTGCTCCGTGTGATTCAAGCCGGCATTGACGGTCTCATCGGCGTCAGCAGGTGATCGAGAGGAATTGTTGGCAGTCGCAGCGGCTCTCGCGGCGGCGGTGGCCTCCATGGCAGTTCTTGCAATGACGCTGGCAGCCGGTGCACCGCCCGTCAACGCGCCGCAAAGACACATGTGAATGCGGCGCTGCGTTGCCTCCAACTTCTCTTGTAGTTCTCCGTCCATGCCGCGCACGTTCATTGGCTGGAGGTTGGGCGCCACCTCATCAGCGCCGGCGTGCAGCTTGATCAGCAAAGGCGCAAACCGAAAGACCACGACCAGCGCCTCCTCGGCCACCTTGGCGGCCGCCTTGGCGGCCTCATTGGCCGCGACAAAGGCGCGCTCGGCAGAGAGAGCATCCGCAACATTCGCTCCGGGCTCCACGGTGCCCATCTCATCCACTGAAGTTGGTGCCGTGCTGTTCTTCTCGGCCGCCACGGCGACGTCTTTGGCATCCGACGCCACTGCGGCAGCCTCAGTGGCCGCCGTGACCGCCGCTTTCGCGCTGGCCACCAGCGCCATCTGTTTCGGAGATGTCACAGCCGCTGACTCGGCGACGGTGACGGACAGCTCCGACTCAGAACAGGCAAAACGCACAACAGCTTCAAAGCTGGCCACCGTTGGCAGCCCAATCTTGGTGACACATGGGCAGACAGCAATGTCCTTCGTGAAGAGCATCTTCTCAGCCGTCTTGACCTCCTTTTCGCCCTTGAACTCTGGGGGGATCAGCGCCTGCTTGTTGACCACCGATTGCCCACGAGAGACATTGTTGGTGCGAAGGCGGAAGTAGCGGTTCATATCGGCAATTGTCCCTTCAATGTGGTCGTCCGAAATGAACCGCAGCAGGGGTGACGCATTGCCAAGAGTCTGACGCACATGCGCCATCGCCGTGTGCAAGTAGAGGTTGAGAACGCCAGCCTTCTTCGTTACCGGATCGTGCGGCTTGAGAGCGGCGTACAGCGGGGCCAGCAGCGCGGCAGCAACCTGCAAAGCTGCGGCGGCACGTTCCCGCTCCACTGTTGACTTAGCGACGAGGGCCCGGCGCCACGACGCCGTGAGAAGCTGGCAAAGGCGCAGCATCAACACGGCGCCTGTATCAAGCGAGATATTGGCACCAAGAACGCCTGGTAGCGCAATGACCATGGCGCCGAGGCGTCCAAATTCGCGCAGATACATGGCGCCAGTGTTGGACCGGCCCAGCAGGGCGTAGATCTTGCGGCGAGCCTGAGCTTGGTGGGTCTCGGGGAGCAACGCCAGCATGAAGTAAATGACACATTTGCCTAGCTTCCCACAGCAGTGCATCACCGGTGCCTGGACGAGGAAGGGGATGTCTCCGACCAGAGGGTAGCCACGCGGTCCGCCGAGGCGGCGGCGAAGCAGTCGAAACACGTCCGACAGTGGGGTGTACGCATGGCGCTGTAGCAGCTCAGCCTTCGCCTTTCCTTGCATCGGGCACAGCGGGGCTGTGCACGCCACCGTTTTGCCTGACGTGGAGTAGCCAACAAGATTCCTCTTGCAGGCCGCGCACGACCAGACAAGGCGCCCACCGATAGTCTTCCAGCGACCACCGCGCAGCGTACACCACCTTGCAAGCCCCCAGACCACGAGCTCCCAGTGCGCCGAGAGAAGGCTGCCATCTCTACTTCGACCAGACACAGCCGTCAACAGGGCGACCGACAGGTACGATGCCGGCAGACAGGGCCACGAGTAAGGGCACCGGCTCCCGTCGCTGCACCCAGTGAGGGTGAGGAAGTGCGCAATCATCGCAAAGTCTCCGCACAGCCGAAGCAGAAACAAGAAGCGCAACGCCGCGGTAGACCACGGAAGGTCCGTGGCCGGCGCAGCGAGCACGGTAGCGAGCGCGGGATGTGTGTCAGGCATGGTCGGAGCGATGTTGGAGAAGCGCTCGACACCGGCTGAAGCAGAGCGTGCGGTTCCAGTGGCCATGGGCACGTCACGCGGACGACGAACAGGCACCGAGTAATCGGCAAGAAGGGCCGCCTTGACCCGCTCCCGCAGCCGCTCGCCCACGGCCGAGTGGACGGCCTGCTCTCCACCCAAAATGACTAATATTGGGATAAGCGCTGTGCGCCCTTTGCGCAACAGCGAGGAGGAGGCAGTGAGGGTGAAGATTGTCATGGACGTGCGTCGCACCGGCCCACCGTCGCCGGCCAAGGTCAGGGCGGCGGGCGACTGCTCGATGTCCTTTAGCAGTGCCGGCTTCGCGTCCTCTCGGAAGGCGCGCTGTAGCGCGAAGACGGCGTCAAACTCTACCGCGAGGACCAGCTCCCGCCCGCTGTCGCCAAAATCACTTCGCGCAGAGCCCGCCTGGAGTGGGTCCTCCAGGTACGTGCTACGGGCAATATGAAATCGCGACCGCAGCTCATCTGCCGCGTCGGCGCGACCCGTGGCGGCAAAGTCGACCGCAGCAGCCAGGCTGGACTGATGACCAACCGGCGGCCCGTGACCACCAGCGCTCGCTGCGCTCTTCTGTTCAGCGCCGCGGCCGTCGGTACTTCGCTGGAATGTCGCGACTCGTCGGAGCTGGCGCCTGTGATAGGGCGCGGCCAGCCGCTTGCGTACACCGTTGGCCAGAGTGTACCACCTAGTCCCAGTAGATGCTGTCCCGACAACGTAGCGCCAAATCCGAACGCCACCGTTGGGATCTAGGGTGAGCAAAGAGTGGGGGGTAACGCCGGGAGCATCTACGGCACCACGGACCACGTCTCGAACCTCCTTTGGTGTCGGCAGCATCCTTGGGGCCTTCTGCCCCCATGGTGCGTCCCGTCGGTGGCGTCGCCGCCGTTTCTTGAGCTCGTAGTTGTCGTTGTCCGAGTCCGAGTCTCCATCGATGGAGGTCGGCGGTGTGGTGAACTCAGTCTCACGCCGCACGTCCCGTATCGTGCGGGCGTTGGTGACGCCTACCGCTCGCCTCTTTCGCTTGGCAGGCAACTGCCCAAATCGGACCGAGTTGACGCACACGGTGGCAGTGTGCGAGGCCACCCTTTTGTGGTCCAGCTCAACGCCGTACCGCGACCAGGGATGGTGGCTTCCGTCTCCAATGACGGTGATTGTGACGTCCCCTTTCTCCCGCCGACCTTTGTTCTTCGAGACAGCCAGCCTTCCACGCGCCACCACGCGGTTGCACTCCGTCGGCGTTAAGTCCCGCCCCAGCCCCACGAGGCCAAACCATGACGGTTCCTCAAGCCCGTCGTCGTCCTCAAGCCGCGCCGAGCGAGCAAGGATTTGCAATGACTCGTGCGCAGCAGCTACGGAGGAGTATCGCTCACGGGACACGAGAGCCGAAACCACACGAGCGAAGACCTCTCGGCCAGTCCACCGCGGGTGTGCAACCACATGAGCATCGAACCGAAACGTCTCGGGGTCGACAGGCTTTGTGATCGGCCCTATCACAACCCACGTCCGCTTCCCCTCCTCGTTAGAAAGAGGCGCAATCACCCGCCGGTGGTAGGAGCGGCGACTTGGCGCACCAGGATTGGCGACGCCCGCCGCTTCCACCTGAACGTCGGAGTTTGCGCCTGCCGCAGCACTGCTTGCCGCAGAACCAGCACCATCCCCGTCCATGCGCGCGTAGGGCGTCGGTTGCGCGTCGACTTCGAACGTGATACCAGAGGATGCCCTTGTAGGTCGCCTTCGCAGCGGACACCGGCCTGGGACCGTAGCACCCACAGCCAGCGCCACCGAACGTTGTCAAGCCACAAAAGTAGTCGCGTCACGCCACGACGGTGGGCGCCGGCCGACGACCGTAGGGTCCACCAACCGGGACGAGAGCGAGCGTTCCCAGCCCGGGCACAGCATGCAAGAATAGCACGAAGGAACTGGGCCCACGTCTTCAATCAGGCAGCTCAGCGAGGCACAAAAGCGGGAAAGGGGAGAGCAAGAGGCATGAGGCAACGCAAGCGGCAACAGACCGTGGCGGTCACGCAGGACTGACCACGCAAGCGTTAAGGCCTGCTCGGTCTTGGATGACACGAGCTGACACGGGCCGACGTCGGACGGCTGGGCCGGTCATTATCCAGCCCAGCGGCACTCCCATATCAGGGGCTAAGCGGTCCAAAAAACTGCGAACCACTGTTGATGAGACCTGATGCGGGTCTTTGCCCGTCATGTCTACATGTACTTGTGATCCTCGATTAAGTATGAAAAATATAACTGCACACGAAAACGGGAAAATGATGCAATGAAAATAGCTGGGAAGATACAAAACCAGTGGAGAACATGCCCAAACGGTACAAAAGTACGGGGTGCTACCACGCTGTTTTCGGCAGACACTCGCATCCCAAAACGCGGCAATCGTGACCCGTTGCGCTGCAACGTGGCAACTCTCGAGCTGTTGCCACACAGTCGAACAGCACACGTCCTCTCGTACTGATCTTCTCGTGCCCCTCTCGCCGTCGTCGTCGACATGGCGCCGCTTCACAGGCTTCCACAAGAGCTCGTGACGGGAAACCCGAAGAGCCAACCATCGATTCACCGCGTCCGAATGCAACGACGTCTGTGATCGACGGCTGTGGTCAAAGAGTGGATGAAAGAAGCTCTGCGCTCCTTGGTACGTCTTCATCAATTTCCCGCGTTTTCCCTCCTTTAACTCGGTGGCCAAAGGCATGTCACTGGTGCGTGTGGGCTTCTTCAGTTTCGCCCGGTAGGCCGGGTGCATGTCTCGAGCTTGCATCCTTCGGTGGCGCTTTACCCCTTCCTTTGTCAGTACTGGCACCTGATTTTTTTATGTTGCTTTTTTCTTGCTCCGCCGTACACGCTTCTCCCCGCAACCCGCAGCACCGATCCCCATGAGATCTCCTTTTGGAAAAAATACTCTTGGAAGTGAGGGGTGGCCCTCCTACAGTGCGGCGGTGGTCGTGCTCACGAAGTGCCCGTCCGGAGCTGACACGTCAGGCTGACGACGCTTCATTGATGGACGACCGTGAGGCACTGAGGATCTGTACGTGTGTGAACTAGGCGGTCCAGTCACGGTGGATATCGCCGACTGGCCGGCTGGTTGCCGACGCTTCATCGATGTTGTTTTATGACCGTACACCTTCTTTGACACAACTGGTGTGGATGGGCGCCCGCGGAGTTGCTGCAACACGAGGGCGGCGAGAGGGCGACGGCAGGGCGAGAGCGAGTGGGCGCAAGGAGGTTCTCAATGACGCGACACGCGCAATTTTGGAGCCTAACTCAAATGCCCGTCTCCTTTCTACGCACACGGTCCGCCCTCTATGTGCAAGCTGGATGACTGCATCGACGTTGCATCGACCGCCGCAGCTCTCTCCTCAACTGATGCTACTCAGACGGGCGGCCGCACCCCATGTCATAGCCGCTACAGCGCATTGTCCTCGTCCTCCGTGTCCTGCACGTTATCGTCCGCGGTTCCTTCGCCGTTCGTCTCGTCGTCGTCGCTTTCTTCTTCGCCATCTGTGGACGTTGAGCCCGCCGCTGAGCCCGCCATCCTAGGCGGTGGCGTCGGCGGATCCGCAACAATGCGGGGCGCTCGGTGCGCCACCACCATCATTCGCGGCGCCTTGGGCACGAATCGCGGCAGGTGGTAGCGGCGGGAATGCTTGCTACGCTTGTTGTACCGCCGAGGCACGGCGCCCACGTCCACGGCGGGCGATGGGTTTGCTACCACCTCTGCGCTGCGTACGGCAGCACGTGTGAGCGCCGAAGCCGCAGCGGCCGCCGCCTCATCGACATTGACATCGTCGGCTGCGGCAGCTTCGTGGTCATCCGCCCCGGACCCTTCGTCGTCGACAACAACAACTTTGGCGGCAGCAGCTTTGGGGCCATTCGGTCCGGCTCCTTCTTCATCGACAATGATGACTTCGGCAGCGGCAGCTTTGTGGTCATCCGCCCCGGACCCTTCGTCGTCGACCACGACAACTTCGGCGGCGGCAGCTTTGCGGTCATCCGCCCCGGCCCCTTCGTCATCGGCCTTGGCCGTCAGACCCGCGGCAGGTGCCTCACGGTTGTCGGGGGAGGCGAGCTGGTGACGTGCGGCGATCGGCATGACGTCGAGAGAGTTGACTGCCTGGTTGCTGGCGGCCTGGTTGCCCGCACAGTCCGTCGTGCACATGCTGTAGCAGCGGCTTTTGTTGGATGAACTCATCCTTGGTGAAAGAGTCGAGGCCGCAGTTGGAGGGGAGGTTGTTGTGGAGGAGGAGCGCGGCCGCGGCGAAGGAGGGGGCCGCACCGCGGAGCGTTGATCGGTTGTATTGTTCGAGAGTGCTGTGCAATCAATCGAGGCACCTGATGCCGCCAAGCGGGTATTTATTGTGTTTCGGTCGGGTCGGGTGCTGGACAAAAAACGTTACGGCGCAGCCGGACAACGCGTCTGCTGCGGTTTGTGCGGCGCGCCGCGCCAGGAGCGGCCGCAGCTGCGTCTCAGTGCCACGGCAGGCAGTGGCACTTCAAAACCGCGTGACGTAGCGGCTCTCTCGTCGCACTTCGTGTTCAACGCAGGAATGGGCACGGTAGTGTCAGGTGGCGCTCAGGTGCAGGCAGTGGCAGCTGAGTGCCGCCTGACGTAGCTGCGCTCAGTCTTCGCGCATAATTGCAAGGCAGCACGACCGCTCGTTGATCGGCCAGCCCAGCTACAGAAGGCGGCCGCAACCCCACAAAAGCGGCACACAACCACGGAACTATGCTGACCATGCTCCTGGAACAAGAACCACGGCGTGCCAGCTGCAGTACCCAGGTGGCACAGCCGCTGCAGTCGCTGCTGAGAGGCCGCGGCAAGTCTCACCAAAAGCGGATGGGGGATAGCACGAACGAGACGTGTTGTAAATGGCCGCGGCTTCGCGGCCGCTGCAGCTGGAAGCTTAAGCTGCAGCGGATCGCAGCTACGAAAGTTCATCAGTGCCGCCTGACCCGAACTCCAGCGCATGTCAGCAGGACAGTCCGCCGCGACGGCGCCACGGTCGCGGCCGCGCGGAGGACGCGACCGCGGTCGTGGGCACGGCGAGCTGGCGTTGGAGCGCCAGGCCCTGTCGACGTTTCATTCTTGTGGTCAAAACTCCAATGAAGGCGCTGTCTACTTTCTTGGCTGTGGTAAAAAATCCAATGTCTAGTGACAGGTGAAGGCTATTGCCCCACGATGGCCCTCCAACCGCAGCATCCGCGGCCTCGATAGGGGGTGGTCCTTGCAGTTGCAGTGGCCCTCTCGTGCGACGTAGCCATTGCAGCCGCGGAGCGTCCATGCAGAAGCAGCAGCCCAACTGCCTGTTGGCACTGCTGTGCTGGTCGGTGTTCCCTGTCGCTTGAAGGCGGTTCGGGACACGAGCTGTGGCAGCTGCACACAGGCAAGACGTTCGCTGCGGGCCAGCGGCCAGCAGAATGGCCCCTGCAGGGGCCTCGGTGTTCCTTGTTGCTTGCAGGCGGTTCGGGGCACGAGCCGTGGCAGCTGCACGGAGGCGTGACGCTCGCTGTGTCATCTTCGAGCCGGCAGACCGCATATGCGCGACACCTGGCTGCGGCTGCCGCGGCTAGTCGGTGCCACGGCCGCGGCCGCTGTGCTTGAATCTGCCTGCAACCTCAATGGCGAGTGCCACGGTACCCCACGGCCCAGTTCCAGCGAGGAACCACGCGCGCCCCTCTCGCCCGCGCGCCTTTTGTTTCGACCCTATTGTCCTCTATAAAACGAGCTCCTGTGAGAGAGATCAATGCATCATTCTTCGTCCACCATCACACAGCCAAGGCTCTATCGCCGCCCATCCCCGCTCGTCTTCTTCTTCGTCCCCCGTCCCTACCTCCCTCCATTTCCCCCGGCCTCACCGCTATCACCCAACGCTTCCGCGTATTCTTCGGCGCCATGATCCCTGCCATTGCCATCTCCAACATCCAAAAGACTCGACGGGCCCGCCCTGTTCGGCATCTAAACAAGGTCGTCAAGTTCGTGGACGGCACGATGATCGTGGGCATCCGCCTGCGGAGCGGATACGTCGTGGACGACCCACCATCGCCACCTGATGCCCACGGAAGTTGGGACGTCGACCTCGTCGATGACGAAGACGTTGTCACCACGCCAATGACGGCAGCTCCAGGTGCCGGTGAAAGTGCAGCAACGGGCACAGCGGCAACGGGCGCAGCCGCGCCGGTGGCGTTGTGGAAGGCGGCCACTGTCGAGCGTACTGATACGCTCGTCGGTGCCGGCTCGGACGGACGTCCGAAAAAGCATGAGCGCCACCATGCGCCTTCTTACAAGTCCCGCGTGAAGCAGAATCCCAAGAAGTCGTACGGTGGGTGCAGTCATTGTTCTCATCATGTGTGCTACATCCACTATTCTCCTCTGTGAGGTGTCGTTCGCGTCCTCTAGAGACAAGGGTGGGGGGGGGAGGGCATGGGGGCTCGGGTTCGGCGTCTTGGTGGCGCGGCGAGATGGGGGGTGATGGCGTGGCCAGGTGGTTGTCGAGTCATTTTACCTACCTCTATGTACAAGCATGCTTCCGTGCATCCGAGATTAGTCAAGACCACAGATCACATCCTGTCAGACAGATCCATCCAGCCCGCTAGCCAACCAGATTCATTGACGGAGCGGAACGTGCGCGCCCATATCTTTCCGGACTAACGTCATCGGCGGACGTGTCCAGAAGGCGACGTTCTTCCACGTGAGCTGACTGAGGCCGGCCGTACGGACGGCTGCGGCAGATGGCGATCGGCGGGGCAACTGAACTTGTCTTGGTGGCGCCTGTACCGCCGGCTCGGATTGATCGACGCGTGGTGACAAGGGACAGCAGTCGGGGTGGGGGGCTGTGGAAAATGGGGGCTGAGGAAGAATGATGAGGGCGGCCTGCCGACCAGAATCCAATCCCAGGGAGTCCGAGGGCGAGCGATTCGGCTAAGTGGCGTGGCGCCTGTCGGGGAAGACGTTCGTGGAGGGCCGATTGTGGCCACCTCGGTAGAGGCGGGTGGTCACCTGAGGGGAGGTAGGGGCTTGTACAGATCTCAAACGTTGGCTCCCCACGTAGCGCTGGTCCAGTTTTGCCAGGCTAACTCCGACGCCTTGGTCTGCACTTGACGTTCAATAATCGTATTAAATTATACATGTCCGTTTCTCGTTGGTTCTTGGCGACATGACCACCTCGAAACTGGGACTTCAGAACGCTGACCTACGAGATATGAAATCACGCCTGGGAGCTGTCGCACAAAGTCCGCATACTTGTTGTTGGCCGTGGCCGTGGCACTGTGCCACGACGGCAGTCGCTGCCTCGATCCGTCGGCTTCGGCTTCTCTGCTGGTCAGTGGGTCGACCTTCTCTCTGTCGGTCCTCCTTCTCCGAACACCCGTTGTAGCCATGCTCCTCCGCGGTGCCGCCTTGCTTCGGCGGAGACGTATTTCTTCGGCCTCTGATGCCCCCGTTTCATGCACCGACCGTCTTTCCATCACCTTGACCCCCATCACACCGCGGTCCCGGTCACACCACGGTTCCCCCACCCTCCTATCTCCACTCCGTCCCCATCACTCCGTCCCCTTCGTGGCCCCACGTGTCCACCGCTTTTTCTCCCCACCTCCATCCCCCCCACCGACAACACCAACCAGTGTGTCACTTGCTGCCTCATCGCACACCCCGCCACCGCACACGAGTGTTCCGGAGTGGAGATGGCGCCAGTAGTGGCCTCCGCCTCGGACGAGGCGACGACGGCTGCCGCTGTGTCTTTGACGGTGGCTCCCTCGGCGATGCCTTCCGACTCCCCTGCAACCGCTTCGTCGGTGCTGGCGGTCGTGGAGCCGGCCGCACTGACGTCACGCGGTGTATCTCTTGTGCGTGCGCCTTCCTCTGTGCCTGTGGCAGGCTCGCCTGGGCATGCTGCAGCGGCGACGGGACTGCCGAGACCTCGCCCGTCACGTGGGCGATCATCTGGGTTTTTGTCGGGGGTGTCGCGGGTGGCCACCGACACCCGAGAGAAGGCGCTATTGGGGAGCGTCATCAGGTACATCTTCTACCTCTCCCCGCCTGTCGTGAACAAGAACCTGTGCACCCCCGCTCTAGTCATCCCTTTCCTTGCTTCGGAGATGTCCTGGTTGGCAGGGTTGGCCCCTCAAGGCTCCCGCGAGTGCATCGATGGCGCCTCACGGGAGGTGTTTAATAACCCTCTGACCGGGTGGCTGTGGCTTTGCGACGAGCTCTCCGTTGGCGAGCGCGGCCTCTACATGACCAGCCGGGTCAAACAAGAGTTTCAGTTCATCGGGCATCCGCCATCCCTCCGGTGCGCGGAGATCAACGCTGGTGTGAACCCGAAAGGTGATTCGCAGTGGGAGTCGCGGCGCCTCGTTGTGCGCTCGTCTTTGGACCTGTGGAACATCGACACTTCGACGCCCGGGTCGCCAAGCGCTGCGGAGCTGGCCAAGCTACGCCAACACCTTTCCACCGAGGAGGGCGCCCGGCAGGCGGAGGCCGCGGGATGTGTCATCCTCCCAGGGACTGCCGGCACCAACGGTCCTGCGACCGACAAAGCCACGCTCGTGTTTGGCTGGGGCTCCATTCGGTGGGTGCCCGGCAGCCCATCGGCAACCCTCGTCGGAGAGTTGTCTGCCGGCTTCTTCAAGACGGTGAACCGCACATTGGCCACGGTGAAAGATTGGCCGGTGGAGTCGCCCGTCGCTTCGTTGCCTGTTGGCAGAATGACGGGGCGGAATCGCAAGCGCTCTGCTCCAGGCGCTGCTTTTTCAGGCGTTGCGTCACCCCGCGCTCCGTCGGCGGCCGAGACCGGCCAAGGACCTGGCCAGCGTGTACGGGGCCACGCAAAGAAGGTGGCCACGTTCAACGACGTCGATGCAGCGGCCTCCTACGTACCTGCTCCCCCCCTGGCGGACATTCCCGGCTGCATCATCTCGTCGGTAGACCCGTGCCCCGCCTGGCCGCGCGGCGGCTGGGGGGCGCAGATCCCTCTTGCGTCGTTCTTGGACATGTCCGCGGCGGGCAAGGTATCCTTGCACACGTACGTGACCGCCCAGTCGGGCGGGGAAGAGAACGACGTGGAGGTGTGCTCCGCCGGGATGTATGCCTACCCCCTCGTCGTCCAGCAGTCCAGGGTGCAGCCGACGGTCGAGACAAGTGCCCTGAAAAGGTTTGTCAGGGCTGTTCCCGGCGTGTCGGAGCGGAGTCGGTCAATTGAGCTGCTCAAGGGGGTGCGTCGCGTCGCCATCATCAAGCTCACGAAGGACAATCGCGGAGTTGCTCAGCTGCTGCCAGACGGACTGCTTTTCAGCCAACACGCCGAGAGCGGATCGCTTGCGGTCCGCGGCGCATCGCCTGTGGCAAGGAGCGGGTTGCTGGCCGCACCCGACGGCACCACCACGGTATTGGGGGACGTTGGGACGGCCGAGGTCGGCGACGCCGACCAGAGAACGACTATCGGCTCGTCGGTGGCGCCGTCCCGGGCTGCCAGCACTGCGCGGACGGAGGACACGTCGACGGAGGAGGCTCGTGCGGTTGGCATGAATGCGGACGGCGGCTCTTCCACTTGGGACGTGAGTAGCATTGCCATCAACGTGCTGAACAACGTGACGATCCCCTCCCAGGTGTTTTCGTACTCCTTTTCGTTTAGGTCGGACAAGCTACTGCGCAAGAAGGTGACGCACGTGCGGGACTGTGGTCGACTTTGGGTTGTTGCCGACGTCAAGGAGGTCGAGCCTGAAAGCCCTCCCACGTCGGCGTAGACTTGTATTGTTGATAGATGGATGTTTTTTTCTTCCTTTACTCGGGACTTCCTTTGAACATGGTTTGTCATGCGACCTCTTCCAACATGTACCCCTACCCCTCCCTCCCCCGCGACTGTCCTCCCCCACGACTGCTCCCTTCCCCGCCACTGCGGCCGCCACGCGGCTGCGAAACAGTGTCCCCACGTCCATGGTGATGACACTGACGAGCGGCTAGTCCTACCGCGCCCCGTCCGCGGTCATGCACTCCGGACGGGTGGAGCACGGTAGAATGACATGAGAATGATCACCGCGACCATTGACGCGCATGCTGCATGTCCATTGCAGGCTGACGCGATGCGCTCATGCCCGTCTAGAGTCATGACAGGCACGCCAGAACAGGCAGGGCGGTTCAAACGAAAAACGCAGGGGAATGATGACGGCAGGAGGCGGGAGGCGGGAGGAAGATTGATGGCATACCGTCGAGCGCGTCCTGTATCTCGTAGTATGCGGTGGGAAGGCTGCATCCCAAAGCAAGTCTCCACAAGAAGCGCACCTGCTGCGCGTCACGCCTCCGTCGTCACCACAGAGAAAGCGGCTGTGGCCACCCATATGACAATTCGCGGCTCTCTTGAACAGTCGATCGCCCAGTCGAGGCGCGACCAGCGTGACAATCCTCCCCCCAAAGCCCGCCAAGCCACTAAGAAGCCCCCGTCTATTGTCGATACTGAAGGAATCTGACAGAAACGCAGTGGGGGCCACTGCGGAACACTTGTCACTCTTTTTTCTCCGAAACGTTTTATGTCCCACTCAGTGGATGCCACGTCCCGTAAAACTCTACTTTCATCGTATCACGGACCACTCTCGTGGCATTCATGTGCAGTAGCTCTTTTTCGTATCCTGTCTTTGATGGGGATTCTTGCAAGTAAAAGCGGTATAACTCCTATTGCGAGGTGCAGCCATGAAGGTTTCTGAACGCAGTTTGCCCTAGTTCAGCTTGATGAAGCCGCCCTTCTTCGAGCTCTTCGCGGTCACAACATGAGTGCTAGCGACCGACACTCGCGACAGTAGACAGGCCTGATCGAGTTGCCAGCCCAGGTCATGAATGCTGACCGCTACAACAATCAGAGACGAGCCAGACGTCATGCGCCACGCCTCATCTAGTAGATGATTTTGTCTTTTTCTTTGCTCCTATTGGACCGCCCCAAGTTGCATGCCGCCAGCCCATTGGCGATAATGATGATGTAAGCACCACACATTCTCCATATATCACTCGTTCGCGCTTTTATGGGTCGCGCATGGGAGAATGTGTCGGGCGCCATGCCTGACGAATGCGTGATGCCCAGTCAAAATGCCACGGCCGCAAAAACGACAATGTGTGTTCCGCATCGGGAAAAAGGTCTATGTGCTCCGACTCCACTTAAGCACCGCAGCGCAGTCGTCCCCATCCGTCCCTCCACGGGCGCTGCGGATGCGCACGCCGCCCGCGCGCGCGCCCACCATGCGGCCGAGGTGGTCGATGCCGCGCACGCCGTCCACGCCGCGCATGCCGCGCATGCCGCCGCCCATCCCGGACAAGCCGACGGCGCTCCACCCCGTGCCCGAAAAGCCGTCACCAACGTCGCCGTCACGCCCACGTGCGCGACGCTCCCGCACACGGGGCCGGCGCGGGCGCCGCGAGAGGCCTCTCGGAGGCACACGCGGCGGCGGTGGCGGCGGCGGTGGCGGCGGCGGTGGCGGCGATGGCGGTGGCGGCGGCGGCGGCGCCGTCAGAGGCCCGTGCCCGCGCGCGCAACGGCGCCCCGTCCCGTGC
>ENA-ORXT01002823-ORXT01002823.1-marine-metagenome-genome-assembly--contig:-NODE-2823-length-20099-cov-173.243632_pt1 | contig 20099 bp, 14 predicted proteins | sample MGYA00237868_ERZ511482 | MGnify/ENA metagenome assembly ERZ511482
AAGTCAGTTTAATCCTTGCCCTCTAATTTTTTAATTCTATTAGACAGGTCTTGAATCAGATCTGCAAGTGATTGAATTTCGATCTGTTGAGCATCTATGATTGATTGTTGCTCTTGAATCGCTGCAATAGCTACAGTGCTCATTGCAGAATAATTCACAGATAATAGATCGAAGTTTTCTGATTTACTTACTAATTCTGGGAATACTTTATGCAGGTCTTGAGCTATAAAGCCAATTGATTCTTGCTCAAACCCTTTGTAGAAATATCGACTTGGTTTTAATTTTTTCACTAATTCTAAGACTTCACCTGAATTTCTGATATTTTCTTTTAACCTTCGATCAGATGAGCTGGTGTATGTACCGTCCATTGGTGAAAATTGCCCTTTAAAATTACCATTATAAACTAACGTTAAGGCTTCATCAGTTCCAAGTACCCCTTCATCTATGGTCAGTTCCCATTCGTTATTCGATGCTTCATGCCTGAGACCTATTCCTGAATTTGATTTGCGCTGTAGCACAAGAAGGCTATGATTAGATTGTGGAAGGCTAAAATTAGGAAAGCCAGAACCTCCTATATAAGTATTTCCGCCTGGATTCATGGCAAGAAAGGTATTGCCACCACTTCTTAAGGATACAGTTCCATTATCAGATGACAAAGAGATGAGTGAACCTATATTCGAGATGGCACCGGTTCTTGCACCATTTTTATAAAATTCTAATAACGAGCTGGCCGCATTAGAATTGAATTTCGCCATTGATGAAAATCGTGTCGATACTGATAGGGGAGTACCCATTTCTGGTGGTGTGTTGATACCAATATGCCCAGATTGTGATGCACCTTCTACTTCTAAGAGTGTCTGACCCATTAGGTAATTAGTAAAAACAAATATGATAAATAATGTAACTGCTTTGTAACGTAAGTTTCTAAATGCCATGGTAACTGATTTTGTGTAATGATGATAGTCGAAATCTATGGCTTTTAGATGTAAATGAGGTAAAAGCAAGAAAGAAAAATTATTGAATGGTGTTAAAGTTTACTTTAAAAACTTGTTCTTAAATATGTCATAAAGTATTCTAAAATCCAGATACTCTAATGCATAAATTTTTAAGCCGCTATTTTGAAATTAGGTAAGAGGCAAGACATACGACAGAATCAAGACCTGTAGCAATCCCACCAAGGCAATCACAGCAAACATAAGTGTCCACGTCTGTAGCGCTTCTTTCTCCGTGAAGCCACTCATCTTAGACACGACCCAGAATCCACTATCATTCATCCAAGAGATGAATCCTCCTCCAAAACCTACCGCCAACAAGACATAGATAGGATGATAAGAAAGAGAACTTCCGTCACCTATCAGAGCGTACATGATACTTGATGCCGTAATGACTGCTACAGTGGTAGATCCTTGAGCAGTCTTCATGACTGCTGATATCAGCCAGGCTAATAGTAAGTAATGGATCTGGAAGTGAGTCGTGGCAGCTTCTATACTCATCGCGATACCACTGTGCTTTATCATCGCGCCAAAAGCACCACCGGCACTAGTGATCAGGATGATAATTCCTGCGATCTCAAGCGGCTTTAAACAAGCCTCCCATAAGCCTTTGGGAGAAAGTCCTCTTTGTGTAGACCAAGTCCAAAGTGCGATCGCAGCACCTATCGCCATGGCGATGTTTTTATTTCCCAAAAATTCTATAAATGGTATCGGTTGATCGCGCAGTACATTGACAAATGAAGAACTAGCTATGAATACGATAGGGAGGATGATGGGCAATATGGACTCTAAGAGTCCAGGGCTTTTTAACTGATCACCTTCTATTGCACTGGATACTCTGACTGGAATATTGAGCTTCACATCCATCCGCTTACCTATATTCAGTGCTACGATGGAAGGTATGATGCCACAGAGCACGCCTGCTATAACCGTCGTGCCAATCTCTATGCCTAAAGTCTCTGCCATAATCAGTGGACCTGGAGTGGGAGGTACTAAGCTATGCGTGATCACCGCGCCTGCACATATAGCTATGACGTAATAGACAAAGTTTTTACCAGTCTTCACCGCTAGAGCAATAGCGATAGGTATTAATAAAAAAAATACGGTATCAAAGAACACGGGGATAGATAAAATAAAGCCTGAAATGAGTAATGCCCATCCTGCTTTCGCCTCACCCAGAGATAACAGAAGCGAGTCCACAATCTTTCTTGCTGCACCGCTTTCCATCATGGCAGTGCCGATAATCGCTGCCAGAGCAATCACCCAAGCTATCTTGCCAGCCGTGCTACCTAATTCTCTCATAGGTAGTTCTACTGCTGCCACTAAATGATTACTGATGTCAATCGGTAAATCGTGGGAAAGAAGCCCTACGAAAATAGCGGAAATGATAAGCGAAATAAAAGGGTGGATCTTTAATTTTGAGATTAATATGACGACCATGAGGATGGCTAATATCAATATACAGAAAGGCCAATAGGTAGATTGAAATATCGTATTCATGATGGTTTTTTCTAATGATGACGCAGCTCAATATACGATGATATCGATGACATGGAAATTATGTTCATAGTGATATATGGTGAAAATTATCTTAATATATTACTTTTGAGTTCATGATCGCACGTCATGAATTTCTATGCAATCCGTAAGATGAGATATAGCAGGTACTGAAACTCTAAATCAGAATTATCTATCAAAAGGATATAAATCAATTTAAACCAAACTTAAAACAAATGAAAAAACTATTCACTTTAGTCGTATGCGCCATGCTATGCATAGCTGCGACGGCTCAGTCGACCATTACTGGTAAAATCATAGACTCTGATACACAGCCTCTGATAGGTGCTAGTGTCGTAGAGAGAGGCACCACTAATGGAACGATCACTGACATTAATGGAGATTTCTCACTTATTGCATCGAGTAATGCTGTTTTAGAGGTGTCATATGTTGGATTTGACAATCAGACGGTTAGTCTAAATGGTCAGACCTCAGTAGAGATTATGATGTCTGAAGGCTTACAGATTGGTGAAATCTTAGTGACAGGATCAAGGTCTTATAACAGATCAGCAACAGACACACCTGTAGCAGTCGATGTCATTGATATCCAAGAAATAGCAGCTAGGAATGGAAATGCAGAATTAAATAAGATTCTACAATACTTGGCGCCTTCATTTAACGCACAGAAGCAATCAGGATCAGATGGTGCTGAGCACATTGATCCAGCATCACTGAGAGGCTTAGGCCCAGATCAAACTCTGGTTCTTATCAATGGTAAGAGAAGGCATCAGTCATCTCTTGTGAATATCTTTGGGACCAGAGGAAGAGGTAATTCAGGAACTGATATGAATGCCATACCGACTTCAGCCATAGAAAGAATCGAAATCCTAAGAGATGGTGCTGCTGCGCAGTACGGATCTGATGCCATCGCTGGTGTCATCAATATCGTCCTTAGAAATGAGACGAATAAACTCACAGGATCAGTCACAGTCGGTGGATCTAATCCTAATGCACCAGATGAAAAAGGATTATACGAAGCTGGCACACCTAATACTCCAGGTAACTTTATTGATCTGAATGGAAGTGGTACAGAAGTAGGTGACGACCCTAGCATAGATGGCGTGACGACTAAAGTGGGCTTGAACTATGGCTTCGATATAGGTAGTGAAGGTGGCTTCGCAAATGTCACGACAGAATTCATCAATAAAGAAAAGACGCTGAGACCAGGTGCGACTTTCAGAAGAGGCTTTGGAGAAGCAGAGATTAGTGGTTTCTCTGGCATGCTTAATGGCGCAGTGCCTATAGGTGAGGATACTGAAGTGTACTTCTTCGGAGGGAGAAACTATAGAGATACTGATGCTTATGCATTCACCAGAAATGCTGGAGATGATCGTGCTGTACCTTCAATTTACCCTAATGGATTTACGCCTCGGATTACATCCATCATTACGGATAATTCGCTATCTGTAGGAATGCGAAAATCAATAGCAGATGATTGGAGTGTAGATTTTAATAACACATATGGCAAAAATGACTTTCACTATTTTATCAAAGGAACTAACAATGCGACTTTGGGTGATCGGTCGCCGACTGAATTTGATGCTGGTGGACATACCTTAAGCCAGAATACAACTAATTTAGATTTTTCTAAATATTTCAATTCTGATACAGAGAATAAAGGCTTTAACTTGGCATTCGGTCTGGAGTTTAAGACTGATAATTTTACCATTTTCGCTGGAGAAGAAGGATCTTACGCAGCTTATGATGTAGATGGTCTGATAATCACTAGTCCAGATCAAGTCTCTACAGGCTTAGCAGCAGGATCACAAGGTTTTCCAGGTTACAGTCCGTCTAATGCAGTAGATCGAAATAGATCAAGCATTGCACTATATGCAGATACTGAGTTTGATCTTTCTAAAGAGTTTTTAGTCAGTGCTGCTTTGAGATTTGAAAACTACTCTGACTTCGGAAGCACACTTAACTGGAAGTTAGCCACAAGATATAAGTTGAGTGATGACCTGACCCTTAGAGCCGCTCTCAGTACAGGCTTTAGAGCTCCATCATTGACTCAGATATTTTATAACCTGAGATTCACAGGGTTTCAGAATGGTGTGCTGACAGAGACTCTTTTATCTGCCAATAATAGTCCTGTCACTAAAGGATTTGGTATCGAGCCACTGAAAGAAGAAGAATCATTAAATGGTAGCATAGGTATAGCTTATAAGGCTGGACCATTTAGCTTAACTGTAGATGGCTATTATATAGATATCACAGACAGAGTCGTAATTTCAGGATTCTTTGATGCCTCATTCTTGAATCTTGGTGTAGAAGGGGCTCAGTTCTTTGCTAATGCAGCGGATACAAGATCAACTGGACTAGATGTGGTATTATCTTATAAAGCAGCTCTTGGTGATAATTCATTAACAGCGACTCTCGCAGGTAACTTGAATAAACTGGAAGTGACTGAGGTGAAGAATGGTAATCTTGACGGATCGATCTTCTTTGGAAATAGAGAGAGATCACTGCTTGAAGATGCTGCACCTGCAAGCAAGTTTGCACTTAATTTAAATTACACCACTGACAAGTTAAATGTAGGATTTGCTGGAACTTATTTCGGAGATGTCAGTTATTTTTCATTCGATAATACAACTGTCGTAGACTATGCGGCGAAGACAGTTTTTGATTTGACTGGAACGTATAACTTAAGCCAGCGATTGAATTTTACAATCGGTCTAAATAATATTTTCAATACTTATCCGACCCAGCAAGATGCTAATAATGACACTGATAGTGGTGGATATTTCGATGCAGTCCAGATGGGTTTTGGCGGATCTTATTACTATGCGAGAGTTGGTTTTGCATTCTAAAGATTGATCAATAAAGGACACCAGAAGGAGATGGAGTGATTCATCTCCTTTTTTTATTGTCCCAATCCTCGTACATTCGAATCATATGTTTGATAGTCTACCACATACACTTAGAGAATATGGACTACCTGGCGATGTCAGGACCCTGCTGCTATTGAGAAAAGCCATGGATAAGGATCTCGTACATACATTGGGAGATATGTATGTCGTGCTCAAGGGAATATGTGTCAGAGATCCTAAGATGTTGGGCCCATTTACACAAGCATTCTACATGTACTTCCTACAACTAAACGTAGGAAAAGGCGAAAAGCTTAATTCTGCAGTGGCTCGGTCTAAAGCATTTGAGGACTGGAAGGAGATGTTTATCGAAGATAATCCTGAGCGAGAAGCCATGGATATGACGGAGCTGATCGATCAGTTCTTAAGTGAAGTACATCTGACCAGCTATGATATCAAAGACTTGCTCAAAGGGGAAGATATACTCGCCAATGATGATCCTGATATGAAGGATGAAGGCGGTGACGAATCACCAGAAAAGCTAGACGTCGATAGAGCTGCTGACTATCGCAATGTAGATCTTGAAGAATTAAGGCGACGCATGCAAAAGGTCATGGAGCAGCAGAAAGGAAAGCACTTTGGTGGAAGCCACTGGATAGGTCAGGGAGGGGTCTCACCTTATGGGAATAGCGGCGCAGCACAAGGCGGCATCAGAGTCGGTGGCAAGGGAGGCGGTAAAATGGCGAGAGCTGTCGTCGATGATGGTAACTACTATCCAGTAGATCTCAATCAAAGACTAAATGATAATAATGTCGATGCTGCCCTCTCATATCTGAAAGGAGTCAGAGAAGAGACTGCGCAAAAAGAGCTGCACATCAAAAAGACGATTACGGAAGGACTGAAGCAGGGTGGACTATTCCTACCTATCGAGCGAGAGATCATAGAGCGTAAGATGCAGGTCATCCTATTGATTGATAATGGAGGCTACTCTATGGATCCCTACATCAGATCTGTCACAGCTCTATTTAAGAAAATGAAGACCAGATTTGCCCATGATCTGCAGACCTTTTACTTCCATAATACCATCTATGACAGAGTCTATGAAGATGCTCGCAGATCTAAGCGCATCCCCATAGAAAGGGTCTTAGATAAAGACCCTAACTACAGAGTCTTCGTCGTGGGAGACGCAGCGATGGCACCATATGAGCTGAACCAAATGAGCTACAATGTGTGGACAGCAATGATGGAAAAATTTGATCGAATGGCTTGGCTGAATCCGATGCATAAGTCTGAATGGGCTTACACGCAGTCCACTGTATTTTTACAAAAGATCATTCCGATGTATGGACTGACACCTAAGGGCATAGAGAAAGCCGTCAGAGATATGAATCAGAAAAAGGATGAACTGTATGTGGTGAGCTGATGTAAGTCCGGTATTGTATCAACTCATGAACAAGGAAATAAGCCGCTTATTTTAATTAAAAATTTGGCTGAAATCAGGCTTAATGATGCAAGTATCATCAATATAAAAAGATGAGTCTCGATCAATCAGTTCATAAATTCCTTTGTCATTTAGCTTATATATTTCTATCTCTTGAGTCTCTGGATCTATGATGATATAATACCGAATACCAAAATCCTGATACAATTGAAATTTTATATTCCGATCCTTCAGTGCTGAAGCTGGACTTAGAATTTCCATAACTAATGGCGGGGCTTCATTTAAATAGTGCTCCTTAATCTTAGAGCAAGCAATAAGTAAGTCTGGCTGCAAAATCGTATTTTGATTAACCAATAAGTCAATCGGCTGATATACTTTACAATCATAAGAAGCGTGGGCTAAAGCACTGTGAAATGCAACTGATAGCTCTACTGAGATAGACTGGTGAAATGGAGATGGCGCAGGACTCATTGCAAAAGGAATGCCCTCGATGACTTCCCATTTACCTTCCCATTGGCAATAGTCCTGATAATTATAATTAGGTAATATTTTTGCTTTTAAGGACATACTTTCCAAAAATACTGAATTAATTTAGCTAAAACATAATTAAACACCTTTGACACGAATCTGCACTTTTCTAATTCTTTCGCTTGTCTGCATCACATCTTGCATCGAAGATTCAGGTTCTACACCATCTACATTGCCAAATGTACTATTGATTTTGACGGATGATCAGGGCTGGGGAGATCTCAGTATCCATGGCAACACCAATCTAACTACACCAAACATAGATCGAATATTTAAAGAAGGAATCGAGTTTTCCAGATTCTATGTTAGCCCAGTTTGTTCCCCTACACGAGCTGAAATTCTCACAGGTCGGCATCATGCACGTGTCGGGGTCTATGCTACTTCAGCTGGAGGAGAAAGACTCGATGCAGACGAAGAGACGATAGCTGATGTCTTTAAGGCCGCTGGATATCAGACTGGTGCTTTCGGCAAGTGGCATAATGGGGGGCAATACCCTTACCATCCTAATGGAAGAGGCTTTGAAGAATTCTATGGTTTTTGTTCAGGGCATTGGGGACATTACTTCAGTCCTATGCTGGAGCATAACGGTGAAATCACAAAAGGAGAAGGATTTGTCATTGATGATTTTACAAATCGAGCAATCGATTTTATAGAAGAAAGTGTCAAAGTGGGAAAGCCATTTTTTACTTATCTGGCGTATAACACACCGCACAGTCCGATGCAAGTTCCTGATCAGTATTGGGATCGATTTAAAGATAAAGAATTGGAGATGACTCATCATGCAGGAGAGGAGGATCGTATTCATACTAAAGCTGCCTTAGCTATGTGCGAAAATATTGATGACAATGTAGGCCGCCTATTGTCTAATATGGAAAAGAGAGGTGTTTTAGAAAATACCATCGTCATCTACATGTCTGACAATGGACCCAATGGTAACCGCTGGAATCAGTGCATGAAAGGACGTAAGGGATCTACGGATGAAGGAGGTGTGAGATCGCCCATGGCTATGATGTGGAAAGGGAAGATGAATGAAGGTATGGTCACAGATCAAATAGCATCTGGAGAAGACTTACTACCTACGCTGACAGATTTGTGTGAGATAGAGTATCAATCAAAAATGAAATTGGATGGCTTAAGCCTGACATCAGTCATTAAGAGAAATCAAGGTAGCGAAGCACTAAACAATCGAAAACTCTTTCATCATTGGAGAGATAGAGTCAGTGTGAGAACACAGAATTATAAGCTATCTCATGAAGATTTTCTATATGATATGACTACTGATTCCTGCCAGTTACAAGATGTCTCTTCTCAGTATCCAGTGATGAAGTCAGAGCTCTTACGCGCTAAGGCACGGTGGAAGAAAGAAGTCTTATCAGAACTTAAACCCGATCAAAAAAGACCTTTTATTATCGGCCATCCAGCCATGACATATACACAACTTCCAGCTCGCGATGCATCTGCCTCCGGAGCCATCACTCGATCAAATAAGTACCCCAATGATTCTTTTTATAAAAACTGGAAGGATGCATCAGACAGTATTTATTGGGATGTGACTGTACCTGAGTCTGGAATTTTTAATGTCAATATATATTATACAGCTCCACCAGAAAGTATAGGGTCGTCTTTCTCTGTGTCATATGGGTCAGAGCAAATTCAGGCAAGTGTTACAGCATCTCATGATCCACCTTTAATCGGTGCTGAGCAAGATCGTAGTCCCAGAATAGAATCATATGTGAAAGACTTCATTTCTATGCCAGTCGGTCAGCTAAAACTCGAAGCAGGTGAGGGAGTACTATACATTAAACCAGTTAATATACATGGGGATGTGCTGATGGATTTTAGATTGCTGGTTTTAGAGAGGGTCTTTTAATTAATTGATTTGAGAATTTTTTGAATTGTTTATTATTTTTTTTTGATGTGTTTCCGCACGATGATTCCTCACATATTCACATCAACAATTTATATAATTAATAATGTATTTTAATTATCACATGCATAGTGTGGGGCACATGAATAGCCTTAGCTTAGACAGCAGATTAAAACTAATAAAACTATGAGTCGAGCTCGAAAATTTTGGGGATGGGGATATGAGGATTACGAGATACCACAAGAGATGCTGAGTCAGTATAAGCAGATGCTTGGATTTGCATTAGGCATTGAATCTTTTTCGGATATACCCGAGCCAATATTAGAAGACATCATCATACGAGTGCCTCGATTTCCCTTGTCAGAGGCAATAGAAACTATCTGTACTTCTGAGAAATTTGATCGCTTATCTCACAGTTATGGGAAGTCATATCGGGATGTATGGAGAGGGCTTCATGGACAGTTTGATAATCCACCAGATTATGTGGCGTATCCTAAAAACGAATCTGATATCACTAAGCTTTATAATTTTGCTCAGGATAAAGACATAGCAATCGTGCCATTCGGCGGTGGATCTTCAGTGACTGGAGGCGTAGAGCCAACGATGAATCAAGCGTACAAGGGAGTCATATCAGTGGATATGAAACACTTCGATCAAGTACTCGAAGTGGATGTCAAAAGCAGAACCGCCAAAATTCAAGCTGGCATGTTTGGGCCTGCTATAGAGCAAGCCTTAAAGCCTTATGGTCTGACTATGAGACACTACCCTCAGAGTTTTGAATTTTCTACTTTAGGAGGCTGGATTGTAACTCGATCAGGAGGTCACTTTGCGACACTCTACACGCACATCGATGAGTTCGTCCAGAGCGTCACGATGATCAGTCCGTCAGGTAGAATGGCGACCAGAAGATTACCAGGGTCAGGCGCTGGACCCAGCGAAGAAAGACTGATCTCAGGATCAGAAGGTATATTCGGGATTGTGACCGAAGCATGGGTGAGATTGCAGACCATACCTCAATATAAAGATAAGCAGAGCGTTAATTTTGCTCAGTGGAAAGATGGGGTAGAGGCTTGCAGACTGATCGCACAGTCGGGATTGAATCCCAGTAATGCTAGATTAGTCAGTCCGATAGAAGCACTGAATAATGGATTAGGAAATGGCGCGGATACTGTACTCATCGTCGGCTTCGAATCTCATAATCATCAAGTCGATGCATTGCTTCAGGAAGCCCTATCGATTTGTGAAACATGCAACGGGACATGGCGTAAAAAGGAAAATACTCAGGGTAAAGATGAGTCTGCTGATTCATGGAAGAAATCTTTTCTAGCAGCTCCCTACATGAGAGATGAAATATTAAAACTGGGATGCATCGCAGAGACATTTGAGACCGCGATCACTTGGGATCAGTTTGATTCTTTCCATAAAGAACTCACTGCCACGGCAAATCAAGCCATCAAAGATATCTGTGGTGCAGGTATGATTACTTGTCGATTTACCCATTTATATCCTGATGGACCGGCTCCATATTACACCATTATCGCCAGAGGACAAACTGGAAGAGAGATGGAACAATGGGATAAGATCAAGACCATCATGTCGAATAAACTCATAGAACTTGGGGCGACCATCACCCACCACCACGCCGTGGGTAAAGATCATCAGCCTTTCTATAAGGATCAGATGTCGGAGCCATTTGATGCCATCTTGCGATCTGTCAAGAAGACCTTAGATCCTTCTGGCATTCTTAATCCTGATGTACTCATAGAGTCAAAAGTACGTTAGTAAGCTATGTTGAAGATTTTGAAGCGGATCGCCCTCATTATAGTTCTATTTTATTTTGTCATCATGGCGGGACTTTATCTGAAGCAAGAGAGACTGCTATTCTTGCCTGACCAGCTCAGCGCAGACCATCAGTACCGTAAAGGCGTAGAGCATAAGATCCAAATAGATGATGGCATAGAGCTAAGTGCTTACTATCACAAAAGCCCAGATGCTAAAGGACTTATATTATATCTACATGGGAATAAAGGGAGTATCAGAAGATGCATCAGGCAGGCTGATATGCTGGATGGAAATGGCTATGATATCCTTATGCCTGACTATCGATCCTATGGTAAGAGTGAGGGCAGCATCGAATCAGAAGCGCAGATGCTCTCAGACATGCAGAAGGTATATGATCATGCCCTGACCATGTATGATGAATCTCAGATCGTCGTCATGGGCTATTCTATGGGCAGTGGGATGGCTTCTTATTTGGCTGCACAGAATGATCCTCAGCAACTATTCTTAGTATCACCTTATAAAAGTCTCATTGATGTGATCTGGCGCAGGTTTCCATTGATCCCTTCTTTCGTAGTGAAGTATCATTTTTCATCCTATGATTTTTTACAGAAGGTGACTTGTCCCATTACTGTTTTTTATGCGACTGATGATACGGTTATTCCGGCTGCGTCTTCACTCACATTGAAAGAATCGAATGCTTCTATTGAGTTTCATGAGTTGGTGAATACTTCACATAGAGGTGCTATATTTCATGGGAAGATTAGGGATGAGTTGGGTAAAAAGCTTAAGTAATTTGAATTGAACAAATTTAGTCTGGGATAATCCATTAAGAAATATAATATTCCTTTTATACAAGCTTTCTGTTTCAAAAACGATGCTATATAGAAAATGAATTAGCCTCTAACTCTGGAACATTCAGAATTATTTTATCTGCTGTTAGAAGTGGCAAGTTCTCTAATATTGAAGTAACTAATATTCTTTAAAATATGGTTTGATAGTGTAAGCCGTAGTCACGAGTCCATAGATTAATAGGCATGACCTACCATCACTGTAGCTGACTCATCAGAATTACTAATTCTACCCAATCGCTTCATCAACCACACTCTGTGCTTCCTCCTGAAGTTTTTTCAGGTGCTCTGAGCCCTTAAAACTTTCCGCATAGATCTTATAAATATCCTCCGTGCCAGATGGTCGAGCTGCAAACCAGCCATTAGCTGTCTCTACCTTAAGACCTCCGATAGCAGCACCATTGCCCGGTGCATTAGTGAGAATATTTGTGATTTTATCACCTGCTAATTCCGATGAAGTGATCTGTTCTGGAGATAGCTTTTTAAGTGTATCTTTCTGATCAGCAGTCGCAGGAGCATCAATTCGATCATATACAGGTTCTCCGAATTCTTTAGTAAACTCTTGATAGATTTCAGCTGGGTCTTTTCCAGTCTTCGCTGTAATCTCGCCCGCAAGTAAGGCCGCTATAATGCCATCTTTATCTGTAGACCAGACTTTCCCTTGCCGATTTAAAAATGAAGCGCCAGCGCTTTCTTCACCACCAAATCCAAGACTTCCATCGTATAGACCATCGACAAACCACTTAAAACCAACTGGGACTTCTACTAAGGTACGCCCTAATTTATTTGCAACACGATCTATCATTTGGCTACTGACCAAGGTCTTTCCGATACCTGTGGCCGAGCCCCACTCAGGCCTATTCTGAAACAAATAGTCAATGGCAACAGCTAAATAATGATTAGGCTGCATCAGCCCTCCGCTCTGTGTCACGATGCCATGACGATCATGATCCGTATCGCAAGCGAATGCTACTGGGAATTTATCTTTGAGTTTTATCAACCGCTGCATGGCATACTTAGAAGAAGGGTCCATTCTGATTTTACCATCTCGATCACATGACATAAAGCTAAATGTATGATCTACAGATTCATCTACGACTGTCAGATTGAGCTTGTATCGATCTGCTATTCTTTGCCAATATTTTACGCCTGCACCACCTAATGGGTCTACCCCCATTTGTATTCCAGATTCTCTAAGTAAATCAGTATCGATCACTTGACTTAAGTCAGCGGTATATGCTTCAAGAAAATCATATCGATGAGTCGTAGAAGCATTCATTGCTTTGGAAAGAGAGATGCGTTTTACATCTTGAAGTTTATTCTCTAATATTTCATTGGCTCTGGATTCTATCCAAGAAGTGACTGATCCTTCTGCTGGTCCACCATTTGTCATGTTGTACTTAAACCCACCATCTCCAGGTGGATTATGAGATGGTGTGATGATGATACCATCAGCTAAGCCAGTCTTCTTTGATTTATTAAACTCTAATATAGCATGACTGACAGCTGGTGTCGGTGTGTAGTGATCATCGGTGGCGATCATGGTGACTACACCATTAGCTGCCAGGACTTCCAGCGCAGTAGCTTGTGCAGGCGTGGAGAGAGCGTGAGAATCAATACCTATAAATACCGGACCAGTGATGCTTTCTTTTTCTCGATAGTGACAGATGGCTTGTGTGGTGGCAAGAATATGCTGTTCATTAAAAGAATGGGTGGAGGAAGATCCTCGATGTCCCGATGTGCCAAATGAAACTCTCTGTTCTCGTACAGAAGGATCTGGATGTTGTTTAAAGTAATCTGTAATAAGCTGAGGTATGTTGGCCAGCTGATCGTTAGTTGGTGATTTTCCTGCGCGTGGATGGATTGACATAGATAATATTTTACAAAAGGGCTTGTTACAATTCAAGCCTTAATTAAAAAAGCTATTTGGCTCAATGTAAAAAAAAATATAGGCTTAGCCACCTGGCTTAAGGTAAAAGTGAATATAACTTAGCTTTAGGATATGCTCATGGTTTTACTTAATGGCTCAGAGATGTCTGACGAGCTCACTTATTCTATGAAACGCTGCTGATGGATCGCTTTCAAAAGCTTGGCGAATTTGCAAGTATGTGACTCTGTGGATACTAACTTTGGAAATGGTGTTCAATATATAGATCTTACAATTCCTAAATCCAAGTAAACCTAATCTTTATCACTCACATCATAAACCTTCGTTCCTCCGACATAAGTCTGAAGCACTCGAATATCTCTTATGCTCACTGGATCCGCATTCAGTAAATGATGATCTAAGACCACAAAGTCAGCCAACTTGTCCACCTCCAATGTCCCTTTGAGCTCCTCTTCAAAAGAGGCAAAGGCCGCATCTTTAGTGTATGCTTTAAGGGCTTGCTCCACAGTGATTTTTTGCTCTGGTATCCAGCCATTGGGATGCTTATCATCGAGCGTACGACGAGTCACAGCGGCATAGATGCCTGCAAGCGGAGATGCAGGAGCCACTGCCCAGTCACTGCCAAATGTGACTTTGGCATCAGCTTCAAGCAGAGAGTTAAAGGCATATGTTGTTTTGATTCTTTCTGGACCTATGTATGCTTCTGCCCATCGACCATCATCTATGGCATGGTAGGGCTGCATACTAGCTATGACGCCAAGTTCTGCAAACCGGCTGATATCTTCAGGTGCTAAGTGCTGTGCATGTTCGATACGAAAGCGCCTGTCTTTTTTTCCGTTTTCAGAGATTACCCTCTCATAGATATTTAATAATGTATGATTAGCACTATCACCTATGGCATGAACCAATACCTGAAGATCAGCTTTATCTGCAGCAGATATCCATTCATATAAGTCATCATTTTCATTGATGAAAAAACCCTTATCATCTTTTTGATCAGTATAGTGATCATGAAAAGCAGCTGTGTGAGATCCCAGTGATCCGTCTACAAATCCCTTAACACTTCCCGTCTTGATCCACTCATCATTTTCATGATTGAGGTCTAAGACTTTCTGCCATTCATTGAGAACACCTGCAGAATAGATTCTTACTTTTAAGTTACCGTTTTTTCGATATTTATGAGCTGTAGTTAAACTGGCAAAGTCTTTATTCATGCCATCTACATCATGGACACTGGTGACTCCATGCGATAAAAAATAATCCTGAGCTGCTAGAAATGATTTATCTTTATATGCTTCTGACATAGGGGGAATTTTATCCATGACCAGATTCATAGCATTATCTTTCAGGATACCAGTGAGCTGACCTTGACCATTTCTTTCTATTGTGCCCCCTTCGACATCTCTTGTATTTTCATCTATGCCTGCATAAGCTAAGGCAGCAGAATTAGCTAAAGCCATATGCCAGTCTAATCTCATGAGTAATACCGGATTATCTCCTGTGACTTCGTCGATCCAGTCTCGCTGAGGCAATTCTCCGCCCCATAGAGTATGATCCCAATTTCCTTCTAAGATCCATTCTCCTTTCTCTGTACTTGCTGCGAAGTCTCCGATTAGTCTACTGAATTTTTCTGGACTGTCAGCATAGCGTAAGTCGACACTGAGTAAACTTCTTCCTCCTGTCATCAAGTGGACGTGGCTGTCGATGAAGCCAGGCGTCACGAACTGACCATCCATATCTATGACCTGCGACTCTTTATTCTGATAGGGCTTGATTATTTCATTATGACCTATCGCTATGATTTTCTCTTGACGAATGGCCATTGCCTCCCCATATGGTTGCTTATCATTTCCTGTCCATATGACAGCATTAGTGATGATGAGATCCGCATGAGTTACTTCCTCATTTTTGCATGAAAGAAGCATTATGGTAGCCAATAGTAGTAGAGCACAATTTTTCACTTCTTAGGATTTAATAGTTCACAGATGTAGGGCCTCAAGATATTTAGATCTTAATTATTTATTCTATAATATTTTAATCGAGAGGTACAGAATCACTATATAACAAATGTACTTGAGATTGGCCTATTTAGATCATGAAGCAATGAATAAATCTGCAACTTCCTCAGGTAATTTGTCATCATTATTAATGAAAATCCACTGATAGCCTGTAGCGCGCTCTTTAAATTCGCTATTCATTCTATGATCTACTTCACTCTTTAAAAGATTAGCCTTAGATTTTTCTAAGTCTCTTTTAGTATTCTTGTTCTCTAATCGAAAGGGTGTCGTATTACGATCCAGCCGATTCTCTAATGTAGCCGCGAGCTCTAAGACGCTAAACTTCCAATTCGCTTTTGTAAATTTTGATTTTAATTCGGACAGGTAGTCCCAGTCTTCTTTTAAATTAAAGTCTAAGACCAGCGTAAATATCAATCCATTGATGTCATCACTTTCTGTAGCTGTCTGGAATACCAGCTGTCTGATTCCTTCATTTACTTTCTTAAAATCTGGCGTGCCCCAGTGAAATAATTCATGGGCTATTTCTATGGAGTGATGATTGTGAAAAAGGACATAGTCTAATTTATCTGAGATAGCTCTTCCGACTGTCATTTTACCCACAGCAGGAGGACCGATGATCAAGATAAATTGCTTCTCTTTCTGATCCATTTTAGAATGATTTAATTCACGATGTAATGCTGAGCGAATGCCGTGAATTGACTTATTTCTTTGGCTTGCCATTCATCTGATTCTCCCAATACCTTTTGCATTAAGGCTGCTACTTTGGGAGCTGAATCAAGTGCTGCTGGAGCATTCAGGAAGAGCGCTCTTGTACGACGAGCTAAGACGTCTTCTATGGTTTTAGCCTTTTCATTATCACAGGCCCAGACGACTTGAGCCATTGTGTAGGGTAGTGAGGGATGAATTTTATCAGCCAGAGCCACATCATTAGATTCCAGTTTCTCTATCTGAGACGCATAGCCTCCATAGATCTTAAGTCTTGCATCAGTCGTGCCTGTACCTCCATGATTTAATTTTAGATCATAAGTGACACAAGGGCTCTCTGTCAGGCCAGAAGATTCTATGGCTTCATCTATGGTATCTTCTGCCATCTTGCGATAAGTGGTCCACTTCCCGCCTGTGATATTGACCATGCCTGACTCGCTCACCGATACACCATGGCTTCTGGATATGGACTTTGTATCCAGCGTTTTACCTTTAGTGACGAGGGGTCTGATACCTGCGAATGTACTGAGGATATCTGCACGACTGACATCCTGCTTGAAGTAAGCATTGGCAGTTTCGATCATGAAGTCAATCTCTTGATCTGTCACTTTTGGATCATTAGAGATCTTCTCAGTATATGCATCGGTAGTGCCTACGAGTGTATGATCATGCCAGGGGACCGCAAAGAGTATTCTGCCATCAGATGTCTTTGGGATCATCAGAGCGGTATTACCTTCTAAGAATTTCTTGTCGAATACCAAGTGGGAGCCCTGACTCGGAGTGACGGCGATAGACACATCAGGATTGTCCATTTTCTGAAAGGCTTCTGTAAATACTCCTGTAGCATTGATCACGACCTTTCCCATGAATTCCTGCTCTGAGTTCTTTGTCTTATCAAAGCATTTGACGCCTTCTAATTTGCCAGATGATGACTTGATGAGCTCTGTCACTTCTGTATAATTGAGGGCGATTCCGCCCATCTCAGTATATGTACACAGCATACTGATCAGCAGCCGCGTATCATCGAATTGACCATCCTGATAGGAGATCCCATTCTTCAGACCTTCCGATTTTATATTAGGTAATAACGATTCGACTTCTTCACTTGATAAAAATTTAGAAGCGCCAAAACTACCGCTACCAGATAGGAAGTCATATAACTTCAGACCTGTATAATAGTAAGGCCCCCTGATGACATCATAATTAGGAATGACGAACTGTAGATTAGAAACCAGATGCGGTGCATTATTAATCAAGCGTTTTCTCTCATTGAGGGCTTCTCGAACAAGGAATATATTTCCCTGCTCCAGATAGCGTACGCCTCCATGGACTAGCTTGGTACTTTTGCTCGAAGTGCCTTTACCGAAGTCATCTTTCTCGACCAATAATGTACTGTACCCTCTACTTGCAGCGTCTACGGCACATCCTAAGCCTGTGGCTCCACCTCCGACTATGATGATGTCATATTGATCTTCCATGATTTATTTCATTTGTTTAGAAACTATAATTTTCGGGTATCAGCACCCGATATATTAATCTTACCTATTATGTCTTAATTATCTACGTCATAGACGTTTCATTTGTTTAGAAATTATAATTTTCGGGTATCAGCACCCGATATATTACTCTTACTCTCGTATGCTTAATTATCTACGTCATAGACGTTTTATAAGTTTAAAAATTTTCAACTTGTCGATTAGCAGCAGCTTAAAGACCTAATCATTGACTTGGGTGCCGTAATTATCTACGTCATTTACCTTTCACACGTTTAAAATTTACAACGCACCTGCCTGCCGTAAGCATGATGACTATCAGCGAATTAGACATTAATCATTGCCTTGGGTGATTTAACTGCCTACTTCACGGACGTTTTATAATGAATAAAGATATAGTAATCACTTGTATACTAAATTGAAATAGTCATTTAGAATGCAATACCTTAAAAATAATTAATAACAAAAACGTTAACGCAGCAGATTGAACGAAGTTTGCAAATTGTTACAGAATCAAGAAATTCTTTTAAATACTTTCTTCAGAGAGACGATAATCCAAAATTTATACTAAAATTTATACCAAATGAATCAAAAAAGAGAGATCCGATGCTAAATAGTTAAGCGTATTATATAATATTAGACATTCATTCTGCAATTGATGCAATCAAATAAGTCTCTCACTCACACATTTTCTAAGAATCAAGTATTAGATGTTATCATTCCGACTTGTAATGAGTATGATAATTTAGCGCAGCTCATCCCATATTTGCAACAGCATACCACTGAAGGTCTGGTCAATATCATCGTCGTAGATAGCCATTCTTCTGCTGATGATACTGAAGATTTGTGCTCATCATTAGGAGTGCAGTACATCCGAGCCAAGGCCACACAGCGTAGTACTCAGCTTAATTTAGGGTCTTTACATGCTCAGGGGGAAGTAATCATGTTTTTACATGCAGATGTCCTGCCGCCTGAAGACTTTTATAATCTGATTATTCACGCGGTCCACACGGGAATAGAAGCAGGCTTTTTCTCTTATCAGTTTAATCACGACAGCTTACTATTGAAGATTAACTCCTATTTCACTCGCTTTGATGGCTTATTCTCGGGTGGCGGGGACCAGTGTCAGTTCTTCTCTAAGTCTTGCTTTGAAAGTTTAGGTGGGTATGATGATGAATACGTTATCATGGAAGACTTTGAAATATTTGACAGGATCAAGAAGCTTCATATCCCATATCAGCTTATCAAATCGAATGCTAAAGTATCGGCAAGAAAGTATAAGAATAACAGCTACTTCAAGGTTAATATCATCAACTTACTCACTATCATAAGATATCGCTTAGGCAAAGATCCCAAAGCACTGAAGGCGAGCTACGAGCATTGGTTATGATCTATCAAATCATGTGGTAGGAATCATGACTAAATTAAAATGCTGCCATGATCTGATCTATAAATCTCTGGATGACAGGTGGATGGCAAATAATGAGAAAAATGACACCATAGATAGCTCCGGCAAAGTGTGCCATATGATCTAAATTACCTCCTCCTTTCTGACTCGCCCATGAGGAATATATCAAATACCCAATGCCCAGGATAATGGCTGGAATAGAGAAGAATGGAAAAAATATAAATGTCAATCCATGTAGGGGATTATATATGATGAATGCGAATACGACAGCTGAGACCGCTCCTGATGCTCCAATACTGGAGAATCCAGGATTGTGCTTATGCTTTAAGAATGTCGGGATATCAGCTATGACGATGGCAGTCAGATAGAATACTACATAGATGATGCGACCGAAATTGCCAAAGATCGAAACGAAAAGGTTCTCTATGATCTCCCCAAACTGCAACAGGACGTACATATTAAAGAAAAGATGTATCCAGCTGCCATGCAGAAATCCTGATGTCAGCATTCTGAAGTATTCTTTGTTTTGCTCTTCCGCGACAGGGTAGTGCTTCAGCTTGTCGAAAAACTCTCTGTTGTTTAATCCCTGATAGGAGATTAATGCTGTGATACCGATGATGACTAAAGTGATGGATAGTGACATATGTTATTTATGGTCTGAATTATATTGGTGTAGAATACTAAAAACGTCATAGCTTAGAACTTACTTTGACTGTATAAAATTCCCCAAATGGATTTCTTGCCGATGTCTCTATACCCCTATCTTAA
>ENA-ORXT01002825-ORXT01002825.1-marine-metagenome-genome-assembly--contig:-NODE-2825-length-20077-cov-39.099400_pt1 | contig 20077 bp, 16 predicted proteins | sample MGYA00237868_ERZ511482 | MGnify/ENA metagenome assembly ERZ511482
CAAGCCGATAGACTAAGAATAATTACGATTCCAGTTAAGAAAACTAACTTCATAAGAATTGCATATTAATATTCTAATAAAAAATAACAACTGACTACTTAATCTCAATAGAAGTAATCTCATCGCCTCCTCTGATATCGTTGACGACACCCTGGTCAGCTTCTGAGTCTACCTTACCAAAGACAGTATGCTTCCCATCTAACCAGTCCGTAGCAGTGTGTGTAATAAAAAACTGGCTACCATTAGTACCAGGCCCAGCGTTAGCCATAGAAAGGATACCGGCGCTATCATGCTTAAGCTCTGGGTCGAACTCATCCGCAAAATTATAACCTGGACCTCCAGCACCTGTCCCTTTAGGACATCCACCTTGGATCATGAAATTAGGGATGACTCTATGCCAAGTCAATCCATCATAATATCCCGCCTTAGCGAGTTCTAAGAAGTTATATACTGTCTTAGGTGTCTTAGTACCGTATAAAGTGAGATTGATATCTCCCTTATTGGTATGGATACAGACCTTAGTATCTGATTCAAAATTAGCTGTTTCCATTCCCAAATTTATGAGACCTACATCTATCTTATCTATTGCTGACATTTTATTTAATTTTCGGCAAAAGTATACCTTTTTTCATCATCAGAGAAATGTATAAATAAAGCATGTCTGAGGTGCTAATTACTTTGTCCTGAGGAGTCCAGTTTTTCCCATACTTTTGAGACATAATGAGAATCATATCTACTGTACCTTCCCTGACAGAACTCTTATACGACTTAGGTCTAAGAGATGAGGTCGTAGGCATAACTAAGTTCTGCATCCATCCAGATATATGGTACAGATCGAAGACAAGAATAGGCGGTACGAAAAAACTAAACATAGAGAGGATAGTGTCGCTCGAGCCTGACCTTATTATAGCTAACAAAGAAGAAAATACGAAAGAAGAAATACTAACTCTATCTCAAGATTACAAAGTCCATGTGACTGATATTAAAAGCATCGAAGATAATACCGATCTTATAAAGACTATAGCTGAGCTAACAGGAACAGAAGAAAAAGGTCAGGCCTTAGTGAATGAGATGAGAATCTTCATACATCAATCAAAAAAGAATAACAAAACACAGAAAGTTCTGTACCTGATCTGGCAAAATCCTATGATGTCTGTAGGTAGAGATACATTTATCCATAGTATGCTCGAATATTGTGGCTATTATAATGTTCTTGAAAAAGTTGATCGTTATCCTGTGGTTAAAGAAGCTGATATCCAAACTTATAACCCTGATGTCATTATGCTAAGTTCTGAGCCATTTCCATTTAAGAATTCACATATATCTTATTTCCAATCGATCCTTCCTAACGCTAAGGTCATACTTGTGGATGGAGAAGCATTCTCATGGTATGGAACTCGGGTACTGAAGAAAGCAGATTACTTACATTCATTGTAGGATCTGTAAATAGAGGATTTTTAGAGTAAGTTTTTTCAATAGGGAAATGAAACTACATATACGTACTATTGCTAAATCTTCTGCGCAATAAGCACTCCCTTACCATTTCTATCCATAGGTCTCCATCCTCTCTGTGCCCATGCCGCATCATCAGCGATACCATCTATTATAATCTTGGAGTCGCCCTATTAATGTGTGTGTCACTTGTTTTCGTGTTACAAGCTTGTAGAATAATTGTTGTGATTATAATCGATGTATATCGTGTACTCATGTGAGTAAAACTTATTCAATTAAGAATTGATTTTGGATACTTGTACATAAAAAAAGCTCGCTAAATCAAACAACCTAGCAAGCTTTTAAAAAAAACTTTACAAAACCAACTTCTAACTAATTTCTTTTACGATCTAAGAGGCAATGCCTACTTGTAATTCTATTTTTTCTCCTTGAGCTCTAAAATGATAGACTCCTTGGCTCAGATTTTCTAAACTGATGGTAATGTCTTTCTCTACTACATTTCCACTAAGTGATACATCTCCAGTATCATCTGTCATAAACCAACTATATCTGGAATTATGAGATTGATTAGTTACTCTCAGTATGTTATGATCTACATCGGTCTGAATCTTTATAACTCTCTCTTTCTGTAAGTCTAAATTATTAATCGTTTTCATCGTTCATTCTTCGTTTCTACTCTATTTATGTAGCGGTAGGCCTATTGGTTACTGCTTAAGTATGATTTTTACTTATAACGTTACCCCTCTCCAATCTGCTGCAACTGAGAGGCTTTATTTATAGTACGATTCATTAGTAGCATCTGGATCTGAATAATCAGTTTTATTTTATGATTATAAAATGAGAGCAACAATGTTTTATTATAGAATCGCTAGTGGGATAAGTATATAAGAGACGTGGATTAGTCTAAACTTTATCCTGAAAATTAAAATATTGGCTATATTTCCATAAGAATCAGAAATTGTCGATGATATTTCAATATCAAGCCGGTAGGATGATTTAAAAAAAAATAACAAATGAAGAGACCAACTTGGGCAATTATTGTAGGTGTATTTATGCTATTATTCGGTGGGTGTGGGGCACTTAGCAAGGTAGGTGATATCAAAACACCTGAAATGATGGAGCTCGTCAATGAAACTATAGAAGAAGCCGAAGCCAATTCTAAAGCTAATACCGATAGCGAAACAGAAGAAGAAGAAGTAGGTGACTCAATACAACAAACGAAAGTGACTGAACTTACGGATGACGAAAAGAAAATGTTAGAGATGTTTTCTGATTCTGTAGAAGTCGATAGTATGCAAAATGTCAATTTTGAAACAACTATGAAAAACTCATTCAAATTTTCTGAATATCGTCAAACATGGATGGTTAGATTTGGGTATATGGGGCTTGTTGTAGCTTTACTATTTCTTATAGGAGGAATTATGCTTTTAGCATCACGTAAATATACTATACCAGTTGTACTGACTACTCTTGCGGTAAGTCTTGCCTTCGGTATATTCCAGTTAGCTATCTATGCAGCGGACGTCGGAACGGGAAAAATGATAGGCAATCTAAGTAGTATCGGTATTTACTTCAGTATAGCTCTGGATATTCTATTCCTTATTATCGTCATGGTCTGTGACAAGACTTATTTCCGACCTGCAGAAGTTATAGAAGACTACTATGATTAAAATTTGCAATCAGCAAATCAAGTTAGAATAGTAGTCCTTAAGCTTGGTCAACTTTACACTATTAAGAAATGAAGAGTAAGCTAAGTAAGTCAATAGGAATCTGATATCTTTCATCCATGGAGGTAAGTATTTAGGCAACTCGATCAGTCCCATATCACGTAATCGGATGACGACATCGATATCCTCCAGATCCATCTTACCTGCAAATAATAATGGCAACAAATCTGCTTTGCCAGATGAGACGACAACTCTTAGAAAATTATGTACTCTCAGTAATCCATCGAGATAGACCATATCTTTTGTGAATGGTGCACCGCCAGTTATAACTCCTCCACGAAATACCCTTCTAGCACTCTCATATGCATTCTCTTGATGCCCAATCTTATCTAAATAATATCGGTACACTTCTATAAAATCAGCACCATCCACAGCCATCTGAATTGCCAATACTCTATCCGATAATCTTCTGATCCTTTCCAAATCAATATGTCCTGTGATAAACTCTGCAAATACAGCTAAGCCCTCTTGCGTTTTTGTCGTACCAGGGTGGCTGGCTCGCAAGATCTTAATAGACTTCTGCTGATAACCATTGATAGAGGTTGCTACATGTACGAATGCTTCATGATGTATCAGCTGATCTATATCATTATCATCGAACATGGCTGTAGACCTGACTCGTATGCGCCGCCTTCCAGCAATCACCTTACTAGACACCTCATCATCGATTATAATCTCAGGAGCATCTTCACCAAACATCGTATTAACCTCTACACGCATACGATCAGATATATCCTTAGCGTCATACGATTCAGGATATTGCGCTTCTATATTGAGTGCTTCTATATTCTTGTACATCTCTTCGAAGAACAATGCCAGATCCAAGGAATTAGTCTCTCCATCAGGTAAGATATCCTTCGGTGTGCCGTACAATCGAGCAGAGTACTTATAGAAATTACTCGTTCCCATAGAAGATAATAATCGAGCACCATTCTCCAACTTATCCGCAATACGATTTCCCCAATTTTCAAAAGGAGAATTATCCAAGATCAATGCACGTGCTTTATCTATTAGATGAAGGGTCTCCGAAGGATCATAGTCTGGATAACTTACTTCTGGTAAGACTTGTGCACTCTGCGCAAAAAAATCAGCCCTTGTTTTTTGGGACCAATTGACTGATCTCAGAATCCTGATAGACTTCGATGCTTCATATAGAGCGTCGCTTAACGCTATGATGGCTTGCTTTTCGATAGTATAATTATTGTGGTGGTAAATATAACTAAACCCTATTATGGATTCAATAAGAAAATTTAGTTCTACATAGACCTACCTAAATACTTCGTCATGCACCAGGCTCACAGCCTTCTCTAATTGGCTCTTATCCACCACCAGTGATATATGCTCACCGCTTATACTATTACTGATCAGATACATCCAGATACTATTCTGCCTGAGGGCACTTATGGCTTTCTCCAATGCATAATTATGCCTTCCTATCACAGAGACGATGCCGATCTGTTCATTAATTCTGATACTCGAGATTTGGCCTAATCGCAGCTCGTTGCGGAACTCTTCGTTTAGGATCAGTTCCGTTTTCTGTACATCACCAGAAGAAATCACAAAGCCAATTCCTCTCTCAGAAGAAGCTTGCGAGATCATTTTGACGCTGACTTCTTTGGACCAGAGTGCAGAGAATATTCTTGCATCTATTCCGACCTTCTCTGACAACTCACTTCCTTCTATTGCCACCATAGCGATATCCTCTATCATCGTCACCGCTTTGATGTTTTTATCTGCGCCTGTATGATTTATCGTAGTTCCAGAATCATCAGGGTGCAATGTACTTCTTATAACCAGTGGGATCTTAGACTGCATAAGAGGCAATATGGTCTTAGGGTGCAATAGATTGACACCAAAATTCGCCATTTCATTTGCTTCCTTATAACTCATGGTTTTAATCTGTACTGCATTGCTGACGACATTAGGATTAGAACTATATACCCCTCTGACATCCGTCCAGTTCTGCACTTCCTTAGCATGTATATAACTTGCGATTAATGTTGCCGTATAGTTGCTTCCATTACGACCAAGCGTTACTGTACGACCTTTCTCACTACTGGCTATGAATCCTGTTATGATAGGCACTTGATCATCCATATATGTCGCAAATAATTCTTGTGTAGCTGTTCTACTTTCGTCCATACATACTTCGAAGTTATCAAAGACTTTTCTCGTATGAATGATACTTCTTGCATCTACAAATGTGCTATTGTATCCATGAGTTTGTAATACCTCCACAATGCACTTAGCGCTAATGAGCTCTCCATATGCGACGACTCGATCGTATGCAAATTCGTTATCCTCTTTAAGGAGGTGTATGGCATGCAAGACAGCTGATAGCTCTTTTAACTCAGCGGCAATATTTACAGCCATGCCATCTTCCTTCAGGTAACTTTCAAATTCTATAAACTTCTCATTAAAATCGAGACCTTCCTTAGCTAAGTCATATAACTCTATCAGCTTATCCGTACTCTTACCTCTTGCGGATACAACTATTGCAATGGGATCATGGGATTGTGCTGCCTTGATGATACTTATGACATTATCCAGTTTGTTTCGACCATACAGTGATGTTCCTCCGAACTTGAGTACGACCCTCTTATTTTTCTGTAGACTGAGGTTATTATTTTTATAAAATTGAGAGATTGAATGACTAATCCTGTCGGTCTCTTTTAGAAATCCATCATGACCATAGGGAGATTGCAGTTCTTGCATAATGGCATTAGGAATATGCTCAGCCAGAAATTTCTGAAACCGAACAGGGACTAAAGTATCCGAAGTAAATCCTATGACCAAAGTAGGGATCTGAATATTCTGCAGCGCCTTAACTTCGCCACCTCTGTCACGACCCATATTATGGGAATCGATACACTTGGTCAGATAGTAATAACATAATGCATCGAAAGATTTGACGAATTTATCACCTTGATAATTGATATATGATGAAGCTTTAAAGTTATCTAAAGTCTGATCATCATCCGTCTGATTATCTATCAATTCTTGGCTGGTCTTATAAGTTAGCATAGCTATTGCTCGAGCTGCTTTCATACCAGCAAGACCGCCGTCTACTGCTCCAAAAGTATTATCAGTTCTCATCGCTATACGCTGCGACTCATGTATCGCAATTCCCCATGCAGACTCCCGAGCACTTGTCGCTAATAAGATGAGATGCCCGATTCTTCCAGTATAGCTATGTGCAAATTCTAAAGCTTGATACCCACCAAAAGAGCCGCCGATAGCTGTATGAATATTTGTTATTCCAAGGTCTGACAATAATAGCAAATGAGCCGCTACAACATCTCTAACTGTAAAGTTAGGAAAGCTCAAGTCCTCTGGTTTAGAAGATCCAAACGGAGAACCTAAGGCATTGGCACAGATAATAAAATAATCATCTTCATTATATATGCAGCCTGCCCCAAATAAACCTGGCCACCACTTCATGACATTAGAATCCCCAGAGATTGCATGGAAGACAACGACTACATTATCTTTAGCAGCATTGGTCTTCCCGAATGTCTGATAGACTATGTGCAACTGATCCATCGATTCACCAGACTCTAATGAGAAGGAGCCGTTGTGTATATATTTTTTCATATAAATAATTCTAAGTATTGATACAGGTCAACGTTTAGCTGATAATACTTAACGCTTGATCTATATCTCTGATGAGGTCATCTATATTTTCCAGACCTACCGATAATCTGATATAACTTGGTGTAATGTCCATCTTAGACTGCTCTTCCAGAGTAAGCTTAGAATGAGTGGTAGAAGATGGATGTGTGGCAATACTTCTGGCATCTCCAAGATTAGCAGTTAGACTATGAATCTTCAGAGAATTAAGAAATTTCTTTCCTTCTTCTAAGCCTCCATTGATTTTAAATCCCACAAGCCCCCCACCTAATCGCATCTGCTTCTTAGCTAACTCATACTGAGGATGTGACTGTAAGAATGGATAAGAAACATCGTATACTCGACTATCAGTCGATAACCATTGTGCTATTGCCAATGCGTTAGCACAGTGTCGGTCCATTCTCATCGCTAATGTTTCTATACTCTTAGATAACACCCATGCATTAAATGGGGACAGACATGCGCCAGTTCTTCTTATAAAATCGTAACAAATACCAACCTCAGCCGTCTTACCGATTATTGCTCCTCCCAGCACTCTTCCCTGTCCATCTATATACTTAGTCGCAGAATGGATCACTAAGTCTGCGCCAAAATCTGCAGGCCGCTGGAGGTAAGGTGTCGCAAAACAATTATCCACAAAAAACAAGATTCCACGAGATTTGCATAAGTCACTCACATAAGACATATCTGCAATCTTAAGCGTCGGATTAGAAGGCGTCTCGAGATATACAATCTTAGTATTACCTCTTATAGAATCTTTCCAAGCCTGAGCATCGTCTACATCTACCAGTGTATGTTCTACACCCATCTTAGGTAAAATCTGAGTGATGATATATTGGGCATTTCCAAAAATATCTTTGGAAGCCAGGATGTGATCACCTTGCTGTAGGTGAGCGACAAAACTTGTATAGACGGCTGCCATACCAGATGCCGTAGAGACCCCTGCTTCGCATCCTTCCAGCAGACATAGCTTATCCACAAATTCTTGTGTATTGGGATTAGAGAATCTGGAATATAAATTACCCTTCTCCTCTCCACTAAATATAGCGGCGCCTTGCTCTGCATTTTCGAATACAAAACTGGAAGTCAGATACAACGGTGTAGAATGCTCTCGATTATGCGTTCTCTCAGATTGTGTTCTGATGGCTTGCGTTTCAAATTTAAATTCTTCCATTTTTTATTTACTTTTTGGATTGATGGTATAACTGATTATGAATGGTACATCTTGTCGCATCATGTGATACACAGAGCAATATTTATCTCTGCTTAAGTCGATCGCTTTCTTGAGCTTATCCTCTTTTATATCTCCACTTATATATACATGAAAATTAATAGAAGCAAATATGGAAGGTGTGTCATCTGTCCTATCTGCCTTAACATCTACTCTATAATCTGTCACTGATTGCCTTTGCTTCTCCAGTATCATCAGTATATCAATAGACATACAAGACGCCAGAGACATCAGTAAGGTCTGCATCGGTCGATAACCGATGTTACCCTTTTCTAAAGCGTCACTTGCACATATGTTAATAGGCGTTGCCTCTCCCTCGCTGGTAGCGAGAAATGCAAAATTTTTGTCTGTTTTTGTAATTGAAATTTCCATCTAAGTAATTGTCTATAATTATCAAAAATGGAATGGAAGGAAGGCATAATTAATATGCATGTTCTCATCTTTCTCTTAATATATAAGAGTTAGGAATTAGCACCTTATCCTAATATTAGGATGGTTGCTAAGGTATCAAAGGGCCTGTCCCTCCACCTTTCTCGATAAGTAATTATGATATAAAGAACTTCTGTAAGTGTAAAGCTATGAATAATCTTTCTATTATTCTTCCATAGACTTAAAATCATTATTGTCTAAGACATAAAATATCTTGAGGAATACTATTAGCTTGTAAATGTAGATAGCTATTCCGAGAGAACTAATCTGTCCATTTGGCTCGCAAGACCATAATGCTCTCCGACACTATTCTTTCTAAGTACATTACTCATCAGAGCGACCATGTACTTCTTATTAGTGCTATCTTGCTTTTCTACAATAGCAATGCTATTCATATAATTATAACGATTACCTGCGTATGCTTTCCTGACGAATCCTGGCTCATCCTTAAAACTATATAAGCTTCCACTTTTGAAGTAGACAGCATCGTCTGCTATGCTGCGTGACGAGGCATATCGGATTCTTCTATCAGTGAGGTACATCAATCTCTTTATCTCTAAAGAAATTCTTTCATTGACAATCTTACCTTGCTCCATGGCGAGCATATATTTCATAAGTCCCTTAGTCGTACCGATACTGCCTCCCTGCCTCGGTACATATGGTTCTGCACCTCTTGTAAAAAAACCACCTAATCGCCACTCGTCCTCACCAATTCCTAATTCTCTGAGAGGACAATTCATAATGTCTTCACATAGATCTGCTAAAATTGACTTACCAGTATTATCGAATATGGCATCCATCTCATCATATGTGGCGCAATCATAATAGCTATCCATAACATGTACAAGCATGGCCTCCCTCATGAGGATACTGGCGGCAGCATTACTACTCTTGGACATCATATGATCTAACCATTCATAGAGAGTAAACTCATCAGAAGGTACGATCTTACGCTTAGTATACTTGTCTTTTTCTATGTCATAGAATGGTACAGTATGATGGTTAGGTACTCCCCATGGACCAGCCTTAACCTTCTTAGTATATAACACAGCGTGGATCTTATCCCAATCATTATCATACACACGAGCCAACTCATAGAATAATGCAACTGTAATGGCAAGCTTCCCTACACTGCCTGGTTGGTAACCGACCTCCTCTCTCATCGAGGCGTACTTAATATTGTTAGGATTAGATATATCCATTATACTCAGACTATACTGAGGCTCCAAGGATCTAAAAATATTATTAACAGAATTTTGCATCGACTTGTCATCCGACTGATTCCAATTATAATTCTCACCTACTAATGATAAGTGTATATCCTCCATCATGAGGAAAGCACCTCCCTTAAGCTTTGTATCTATAGTAGAATCCTGATAGATTTTCCAGTGATACATGAGCCTATCGATACCAGTATACTTGAAGCCATCTATAGGGTATGCCGTGGTCGATTGTGCAATGCATAGGGTAATGAGAATGAAGAGGTATTTCATATGTGTAAATCTTAAATATCAGTCTAAAGGAATTAATTTATCATCAAACTTAGGGTCTAATGACTCCAGATATAGTGAAGCGTTAGCTTCTTTATTTTCTACGAATGGCCTAACCTGAAACAACCATATCTTACCATCTTTGATACCTAATTCAATATCATATGGTCCTCCATTATCGGTGACGGCATCCATCTTACTACTAATGTCTTTTGCCATGTTATTAAGTGCTACTAAGTCTACTGGTGTAAGGACTGGATCATTCAATGCACTATGCTCTAACTTAGAACCACCGGTGGATGGTATGACTCGGTACTTAGTCTCCCGACCAGGACTTATTAGTTCTACATAGCGACTTTGGTGTATCACGTAACTCTCTGCGGACTGACCTTCTACGGCACCCCCTACACCCTTACTGAATGAAATGCTTATCGCATTTTCATCACCACTACTGACACCCTTAGTAATGATGACTCCTGATTTATCTACATTGACACTGGGTATAATTAATATACTCGGATATACGTCCTCAGGATTCTCTAAATATTGTTGTCTCCACTGATAACTTCTTTCGCTATATGGAGAGGCCCACACCTTCTTAATGCCCTCTAAGATCTTATCTCTACTCAATACATTAAATAATGTAAGATTAAGTCCAGCACCTGTAAATTCTGGCAAGTCCTCCATATTCGTATCACTTCTAAGGAAGACTGGCACTTGTCCCAGCTTATCCGAAAAGATATCTTTAAATTGTGTCTCTACGTTACTTACAAAAGTATTCTTGAGTGGCATATCCTCTATGAGAGATTGCAGATAGGATAACTCCTGCAGAGTAATACATTCTACCTCTTTAGGATCCACGCCTTGGTGTAAAAATTGCTTCTCATTAGAGAAGATACGCTTCAGATACGTCCAGTAACTCTCACCCAGGTCAGGAATCTCTTGCTCCATATGATCCTTAAATACGCCGAAGGGAATTACAAAACCTTCTACAACATTATCAGGAAACATTTGCTTAAGTTGACCGAGATTAGCTGCCTTAGGCCCACACCACTTACCGCTGTAACTGGCATCTATCTTAGACATATCTAAGAGACTGTCTGCATCTAATATTATTTTAGAAGTGCTGATAGATATTCTCTTCTTATTCCTATCCTTACTTTTGAATATTTTTTGCTCTTCTCCAGTCATATCATCGGCTAACTTAAGCTTGATCGTACCCTTAGGGGAGACGGCATAGAAGATTTCTTCTCCGTCATACTTCTTAAGGTAATCTAGTACATCAGAGCTTATCAGACCGTTAGGAATTGCAAGATTACGAGCCAGTAATTGTACATGGCTGACAGGGTTACCTTCCTGCACATTGAGTATACCCGCTACAGGCTTAAGATCTGCTGGAGGTCTATCGAAAGCATAAATCTTGTTGGCATCTAAATCGACATCTTCTGGCAACTGTGAGATTACTTCTAATATTCCCTTAGCGATCCCAGGATTAAGACCTTGTATTCCAGCAACATTTTTTTTAGATATAATCACGGAAGCTCTATCGGCATAATTATTAAATATGCCCTTAAGTTCGGATACCATTTTTCCCACACTTAACACTATGGTAGACCTAATCTTATCATCTACAAATCCTCCAACCAATGGCTCGAATTTTCTAAAAGCATTAACTGGTTCGGAGTAGATGGACTGCAACATCTGAGTAGACCAGAGGACAATTTTCTGTGTGTTATAAATATATAAGCTTAGATTCTCTACACTGACATGAGTACCATGCAACCATGATAAGTCGTGCTGCAACTTATCGTATTCCCATTTTTCTATATAGCCGCAACCGTATACAGCCTCTGTGAGATAGCACATATTATCTCTTATATCAGCAATCGATTCCCTATCCCAATCAGCGATATTTCTCATCAGAATTTCTTCGAGATAATTGCTTAAGTCTATAAGTTTAACCCTAGCGACACTCCACTTGGTATCATATATATCAGACCTTATCTTAGCTAACAAGCCGCATATCTCGATACTGCGCAGGTGCTCCGGGCTATCTACGTGATTATCGCTGAATGCCCTTATATGAGCGTAGATGTCCGATTCTTTAGGAAGGTAACGGAGATAATTGTTGACATCCTCTGTAGAGAATGGCTTATACATAATTCTCATATCATCTATGAGTGATTGTGTATAATCGTTCTCTTGGTCAGATAGATTTTCTTCATGAGAGGATCTCCAATTTTCTACACTGCCTATATCTGATCGATCGGGATTATTATGGATCTTTATTCTCAGATTCATAAATTTTGGATTGGCTTCTGCAAGCAGCTTAGAGTAGGCTCGGACTCTCTGACTGACATTACTTTCCTCACCATGTGGTATATCTTCTGCTGCCATTCTTATTAGCAGAAAATTTTCTCGCAATCTACTATCGCTACTTACCACCCACTCTAAGAATCCTTGACCCCACTCTTGCTCATCTTCTGTCTGCTTAGCACCTCTATAATTCTTTGCTTTCTCTAATATCCATCCGTCATCTGAGGCATAGAGAAAGTTGGTGATTTGGTATTGTTTGAGTCTACTGTTTTGCTCTTTCTCATTCCAGAAATCCTCGTACTCAGTACCGACTAATATCTGATCCAGAAATATATGATCTCTTTCTGCTATGCGAGACACATTGTCTTTGTAGCGAGCATGCTGTACGCCTTCCATAGGTTCGGGACATGGGTCTCTGGCTTCTCGGATGCTGCCGTCATCACAGAACCATTTGATATCCTTGTAAGGTCCTCTAACATCTTCTTTCAGCTCTGATATCAAAGCCTGAGACAGCTTCTGTGCTATGCTGATCTGAGGAATGGCACACAGAACGAATCCTGTAAATAGTAATGAGAATAGACCTAATCGCATAGAAAGTTTTCTTCAGGAATAAAATATTAAATTAATAATACCATTTACATTATAAAAATGTCGTATAAAAATTCTGAATTAAATTAGTTAAGATCAAGGTAAAAAACGCAGTCATAATCGTAGCTACCGCCGTTGGCGGCACAGGTAATGGCGAGTCTACCTGCCTACTATAAGGTAGGTACTTTTAATACGCTGAGATTCCTTAATTGCAACAGACTATAAGCGACATTCTAATGTGTCATTGGTATAAGAACTAGAACCCAAGGATACAATAAATAGTTCGTAAGTTTCATTTACATTAACAAATTCGTAACCCATATCAATGCTTAAGATAATTATCTTTGCAGGATGTCTAAGCTAGTTACAATTTATACCATTTCATTCATATTATTGTTCTTATCTTCTGTGGTCTCAGCCCAATATAGATTCAGTACCGGCACTTACCCCTACCCCTCAGAACTATACCAGGAATTAGATACCCAAATAGACGTTTTCCTGCAGAACAAACTTATCAATAAGATCTCAAAAAACAGAAATTACCGCAGACTGCTAAAGCAAAAGCGTATGGCGGTAGGTCTTGTAGATCTTAGAGATCCTGAGAATATCAAGTATGCTACAGTCAATGGCAATCACATGATGTACTCTGCTAGTCTTCCAAAAATTGCTGTGTTGTTATCAGCATTAGAATGCGTCAAGAGTAATATCTTAGAATATGACGAAGCCCTAAAGAAGGATATGCGGCTCATGATTGCTAAGTCTAATAATGCAGCGACAACGAGAGTAATCGAAAGAATGGGATTAGACAAAATAGCTCAAGTCCTACAGAGCGACGATTATAAATTCTATGATATCAATTATGGCGGCGGCCTATGGGTGGGAAAAAAGTATGCTAAGGCCGATGTCAGAAAACCTGATCCATTATTCGGAATATCCCACGGCGCTACTGTACATCAAGTTTGTCGGTTCTATACCATGCTCGCATACGGTAAGCTGGTGAGTAGTGTGTACAACGAAGAGATGCAGAAGTACCTGGTCAGACCTGAGATCAATCATAAATTTGTCAAGACTTTAAAGAGATTGGATTCCAGCCTGCTGCTATATAGGAAGTCTGGCTCATGGAGAAACTTTCACTCTGATAGTGTACTGATCGACGGTAAGAATGGACGAAGATATATCTTGGTGGCACTGATAGAAGATCCTGGTGGATCCAAAATATGTAGAGACCTAATTAAAGTGGCAGAATCAGTTCTGGGGATAGGTAAGAAACCTGCACCATTAATTATAGACAAGGCGAAACCCATTATGCGTGAAGCCAAACCATAATTACTGCTTACATTTAATTATTTATATCAGAGGCAGTTCTTACATACTTCTTAAGTGCCTCTTTAAGTTTAGAATCCGTCATAGAATTTATAAATCTATATACCTTTCTTCTTTTAGGAATCTGAATACCTAACACTCTAAGATCGTCGATATCCCATTTTTTACTTACTGTCGCTTCCAGTATAGGCACAATTCTTTTTCTCCATTTATAAGGTAATATACTGTCTAGTATATCTAATGCAGATTCTTTGCGGTCATCTTTCATAGCACTATATATCGCTCCCATGTCATCTCGCTCAGTCACTAAGCCTATATAGATAAATACTCTCACTAATGCGCTATTAAGTTCTCTCATCAGCCCTCGCTTGATGTTAGGCATATACGCATTATCGTGAGGAGCATTAGATATGAAATAATCCGTAGCTATTAATTTTTTTAGATACCGAATCTCTGATAGTAACTTAGCTTTGGTTCTTAGATTATTATAATTGAGGTAATCGAAATTTTTCTTTAGATAATTAATTGTGTATAGTGATTTTCTTCTGATTCTAATGTTCTTATGATCTAACAATCTGAATAAGAAGTTAACAGACTTCTGACTATCGATATAACTACAAGCCGGTAAATATTGTAATAGCACCTTAGCATTGTGGATATTAGATCTTAGCAGATGTAGTAGTCGGGAAGGAAACGTCGCAAGACATCTGTAGTAGGCTTCCTGATTAGAATGATGTATGTCTTCTATTCGTAATCGTTCGAAGAAGTATGGGTCAGCACCATAGGATATCGCTTCTATGGCAGCAAGTTGCGTCTGTGGTGATATCTGTGTAAGAAGCTCTGCCTCTATATGCGGATAGAATTTTTCGTATCTCGATATGACTGCCGCTTTATATAACTTATCGATCGCCTCATTTATAATATACTCATCATTGTAATGATATTCCATTATTTTCTCATAAGTCTGTTCTATTTTTTGATGGACTTTATATTTTCGAATTTGAATCTTATGATTTAATGCATCCGCAAGTGCCTTAATAAGATATGGCTGATCGACGAGTGCCGTCTTGATATATAAAGTGTCAATAAGCTGAGGCGTCTTAGACCAACTCAATATAATATGAAATGCTTCCTCTTTCAGATGACTATTAGATGATTGTGCCATGTCATATACCATCGATCTATCACTATCTCTATATCTCTGCCCATACTCACGCAATGCAAGTACACGTATACTTTGGTTTTCATGATTGGTCAGCTCTTTGAGAGATGCCTTGACACTTATGCCATTGTTTCTATTATTATTAACGTAGGATTTTATATACTCAAGATTGCTTATTTGATTCTTCCCCTTAACCTCAGTATGATCCACTTCTATCTGTCTCAGCAAGACCTTGTTATAAGTCTTAGATGATCGAAAGATAAAGAAGATCCATGCACAACATATTCCTAAGGTCAGCAAATTAATGCTTACAAAAGATAGTCCCTGCACATTGCCTACGAAGTATATTAGTACCCCAGCAATTCCTGTAGACAAGCTATCCACTACGACATCAATGAATGTCTTAGCCTTACGTCTCAGGCTGGGTCTGAGCGGCATGATTACCAGCTCCGTACTAGTCTTATACACGCTTTGCTTAAGACTTCCGTCGAATGACTTAAGCATAATTCCGAAGATCAGCACTGGGAAGAACAGAAGTAAAATTAATCCCACCAATAGAAAAATCGGCATTCCTAACAAGCTCTTAGTGACACCATAACGATCTATTACAGCGTGCACAATAAATAGCTGAATGACAAAACCTATGACATTAATTGTAGAAAACCAAAAGCCAAAAAATGATGCTAAGTCATCACTTGTCGCTACATGCTCCAGCGCAAGATAACTGAACTGATAATCAACTAAACGGCTGACAATGACTCCTAATCCCATCAGCATCGCAATATTAAAAATATGGTTATTCTTTAGCAACGATATTGCATGAGGCACAACCAGTTTCTTAGCTTGCCTCACGAAGTCTAACTCCAGATCTTCCGTGTCTAACTTATTAATATAGTAATATATAACAGTGATCAAGACTAAGAAACCAGCACTCAGATAGAGGAGTCCAGACTTACCAAGTCCTTCTATCAACACATTAGTCAGGTAACCTCCTGCTATACCACCAGCAATAGCTCCTGCACCGATGTAACCATATAATCTTTTGGCATCACGTATTGTCAATATAGACTGACAGTACTGATAGAAAAATGAGACAGTCACTACGGCATATAAGGAGGCATATACGTATAGCACAAGATTCATCCATCGAGGTATTACTCCAATATGTATGATGAGACCTATGCCAATGAGTATAGCAATATGCACAAATTGATTAACAAGGATAGAAGTAAATAGGGATTTTCCAGACTGTAAGACATTGAGAGCGACGTGCACCACCACAGCTGTCACAGCTATCAGAACAAACGCTAAAGGAATGATTTCTACACTGTAAGCAGAAAGCATCATACCAGAAAAAAGGGGCTTAAGTATCAGTAACACTGAAATAATAAGACAGATACACATCTGCAAGAGAAAGACAAGCAGTCGCTCACCCTTTCTTAAGGCTAATCTCTGCGTTAGAAAATTATCCAGCGCATTATATATCCAGTTATTCTGACTATTTATTCCTCCATTCACAATAGAAGCATAAAGCTAAACTCTCTGACTTAAGTTCGGGCATGATTGTCGGAAAAATTGATTAGGTGGGGGAATGTAGATATGGATACAAAGCAAATCGGAGAAACTGGGGGGGGTGTAGTAAAAATGGGATCTGACAAAACACATTGTTTTTGTCAAATCCCAAGTTAGATCTTTTCGATCTTATTTTTCCCAAATTGGTTAGCTAATACTATTTATACATTTACTCGAACAAACTCAATTGATTCTTTGCATCTTCATAATAGGTATGTCCTCTGTCTGTTCCTATCTTGGTTAACCACTTTCGAGAAGTCTTGTTACCATCTTCTAAGCTTAGAGTTGCATGAGCCATGATTATTTCAGCTTCATCTCTTATACCTCTGTTTGAGGATTGGACTACTTCGTTTAATCTTTCTATAGACTTCGCGTAATTCCCTGAATAGAAATCTTGAATTGCTATCTGAAGAATTACTTCTTCGTGCTCAGGATTGATCTGATTCAGTACCATTAATGCTTTTTTTGACTCTGCATACTTCCCTAAAACACTTAAGTTTATGGCTTCACTAAGAGAATCTCTGAATGTAGGTTGCTTATCCTCATTCCCGCCACTTCTAAGTGACAATTTACCTAACTTTTGTCTTTGTACATTATTAAGTTTTTCGATTAAGCTCTTAGGTGAAATAGATTCTTCTGATTCTGGTGCTGTATTCTTACAACAGATAGTACAGATGGTCAGAATCACCATAAGGAATAATGGACTGAGTTTTTTGATTATGTTATTTTTCATGATTTTATTTTTCTTTTGATTTGAAAATTTAGTTAACGTTTATGACCTATAGTAAAGATAATTTCGATTTGTGACCACCATTATATTTTATTCTTTAAATATTCTTTCGCCAGTGGGCTATATTTATGGTTTCGTTCTGAAGAAATTCGTTTCAATAAGAGTTTGGCATTTTCATCCATATCTTGATTAAGATACAATTGCACAAGTAACATTTCTGATTCTTGACTTACAAATCGGTTGTCAGTTTCTATAAGCATGGTTAATCTTCCTTCTAATTTATCGTAATTTTCCTGCATGTAATCATTAATGCTTAGATGTAATAATACGAGTTCGTTTCGCTTTTTACTTTCTAGAAGCGTTGCCAGGATTACATTGGACTCAATGTACTTACCCTCCATGGATAGATTAATGCCTGTCTTAAGCGAGTCCTTAAAATTATCAATAGTTCCATTACCTCGAAGCGACAACTTTCCCGAACTCTCTTTCTGAAAGTCTTCTAATAATGCCAAGTATTTTCCATTGCTTACATTAGAATCGTTTTGAAAAGCAAAATTATAAATACCGAATGCTGCTAAGGCAAATACAGCAGCAATAGATATCATGCGTCTATATGATATTATTATCACTGGCACATTATTATCCTTATTAAATGAACTAATTTTTTGTTTTAATATCTTTTTTTCCTGCTCCTCTAAAGCCTTACTTAAGTGTAGCTCATATTGAAATTCATCTAACTCCTCTTTACTTAATAACTGCTCTAATTGTGATTTAACTTCTAATTTATCCTTAGGACTTGTGTCAGCATTGAAGTATATTTCTTTGAGTTCTTCTATTTTTGATATTCGATTGTCCATAATCTATGCGTTAGTGATGCTGCCTTTTAATTTATTTATACATCTTTTTTTCTTTTGTCTAATGAAATCATAACTCAAGCCCATTTCAGTAGATATTGACTTTAGGCCCAATCCTTTGAAGTAATATGACCGCAGAAGCGACCTACATTTGTCATCTAATGCTTCTAACTTTATACCCAACTCATCTATCAGCTCAGAGCTATACATCAATTCACTCTTCTCCTCCTCAGCAATATTCATTTCTGATATGTCATCGGTCCGAACCTTTGGTTTTTTGGAGAGATTAAAAAACTTGTACTTAGCAATCGTATTAATATACGTACTGAGCTTTGACTCTCCCCTAAAGCTCCCCTTCTTTACATTAATAATAAATGCCACAAATGCCTCTTGGTATAAGTCTTCAGCGTCACTAAGTGATGCACCTAATTTCTGTAGTGATAACAGGCATCCGTTCTTATGCTTTCGATAGACATCTCTCATCGTCATTGCGTCATCTACTATTAACCGTTGGATAGTGTTTTCTTCTTCATTAAGATTTCGCATATAAGTCAATTATTTCTATAAATTGTGATCATCGATTACGAAAATTAATATTCGACATAGATGGATACTTCTGAATATTACAGTTTTAGCACAAGTAAACTTAGCTTAATCAAGATATAATATCTTAAAAAATTAGAAAAATTTTGGAAAAAAATAAAAGTTTTACTGGTCACAATCCCAGCTAATTTATTACTGTATAGTATCATTATTATATTTACATATTATCATAACCTGTTCTGTATACCCATCAGTTTATTGTAACGATAACGGAATCAATAAAAATATAAACTTCAGATAATTTAACTGACACAAAAATGGGAGGTTCTTTAATTTGCTGAACTCAGCACATGGATGTTAAATTAAATCAACTAAATACGCTTACTATCATAAAACAGACTATGCAAAAAACAACTTTCGCCTACTTAATGCTATTTATAAACATATTCTTCTCATCACTTACTACACTGTTTTCACAATCTGAAAGCTGTAAGCTTAACACAAAAGCAAGCTTAGATATACATATGAATTTCTCACGAATGTCAAGTGAGATTGTAGCACATAAGACTGATTCACTATATGCTATAACGGATACGACTTGCTCTAAGGCTATGATATACCTAAATACTGTTAGTGGTCGTCTTATAAAAAAAAGTGGCCAGTTAGATAGTGCTATGCACTATTACAATATAGCCCAACTCCATGCAGAAAAAATCAATTTCATAAAGCAACAAAAGAATATCGCTAACTTAAAATCTACAATACTTAGCACCCGAGACAGATATGATGATGCCATTAAGGTCCTGCACAAAGCCATAAATATTCCATGTCATCCTGATAGTCTTAGTTGCCTCAAGACAAATGTGAAACTGATGATAAATGCAGCCGTCAACCTAAGATTTGTAGATAAATATGAGGAGGCTATACAACAATTTGATACAGTAAGAATTCTGATGGATAAGTGGAATATCCAAGATTCTATATGGAAAGTAGTCATCTATAATGGGATGGGGACTATATATGAAATGGA
>ENA-ORXT01002826-ORXT01002826.1-marine-metagenome-genome-assembly--contig:-NODE-2826-length-20069-cov-149.841136_pt1 | contig 20069 bp, 9 predicted proteins | sample MGYA00237868_ERZ511482 | MGnify/ENA metagenome assembly ERZ511482
AAGAAAGGGACTCTGCTAATGGCTTATGGCCCAGCCGCTGACGGCGAATTAGCTTGGTTCATGAAGGAGGTCCCTATCGAAGATCCAGAGGTAAATATTTAAGAAAATATTATTTTGTTTATTAAATATAATGTTCAGATTAATGCATAACTTTATAATGCTGATTAGCTTATACGTTACTCATCAGACCTGATCTAAACTGTTTCCTCAATACTGGTAAATTAGCCCCACAGCTATGCTTATTAGTATACATCTTTAATCCAGACACTCTTTATTGTACACTATGCTTGAGTGTTAAAAGAACTATTTATACTTCCGATCTCTGAAGTTTATAGCTTTAGAGAAATACGATTGAAACACAGGTAAGCCACCTAGCTTAGCAAAAAAAATTAGATCTAAACAGATCTGGTATGACAATCGTATGGCTTCGAGAATACAAAGCTCGGAAATCGAGGGCTCTTGTACCATTTTACCCGATTTCATAAGATGCTTTACATGACGCGATCTCTGAGTCTACCTTAGAGCAATACACTTGTACTACTCATAATAGGGCAATCATATGGTTTTGATGTGATAATCTTCAAAGATCGATATTTGATAAAGTAGAATAGCTGATCTCTTCTCCGATCTCAGAGGTTCTTAAGCTCAGAGCAATATGCTTGAAAGCTCTGGACTTACAAACTTCAAAAATCACCAGTTTCGAAATATTTGATTTATCAGAAATGATATACGAGCGATGCGAGACCCAACTTGCTACCTTAATGCCATAGTGGCTAAAAATAATTAAACGATAAGACCCTAAGAAATAATAAAGCTTAACTTCAGTCTTTTAAATAATCGAAGTCTATGAAAATATTTTGGATTGTCATTCGTATACTATTCGCCGCATTTATGATATTTGGCGGAGTCCAGCACTTTTTAAATCCAGATTTTTATATTCCATTTGTGCCCTCCTTTTTACCATTGACCACAGCGATCATTTATGCCTCAGGAATATTAGAAATACTCTTTGGGATCATGCTCATCATACCGAAGTATTCTAAGCAGGGAGCTTTGGGGATATTACTACTCATGCTGATCTTCTTACCAATACATGTATGGGACGTATTCTCAGCGACACCTGCTATAGGGAGTCAGAAGGCTGCTTTGATCAGACTGCCAATACAATTCTTGTTTATCGCAATAGCATGGGCATTAATGAATAGACCTTTTAATTTTAAGCTATAAAATCATAGGGTTTATGAAATACTATGCGTAGGATGTACTTACGGATAAATATCTTTTTTGTAAAGATGGATACCTGATTTCTGAAGGTTGTACCCCGATCTTATAAGTATGTAAGCTCAGAGCAAAATGCTTACTCCGTTTTCATTGGATAAGCTCAGCTTCCACTAATTCACCTTGACGCACAGCCAATTTCTCTAATCCAGCAGATAATTCCACTCCTTGCATTTTCAGACTTTGGATACGATATAAATAGGCTGCACCTTCCATTATTTGTACAGCCACATCCGCCACACGCCTGTTTTCATATGGTTCTAGATAAGTGCCTTTCACCCAGTCATTGAATGCGCCCATGGAGGGTCCACACCATATCTGATAGTCCAATGTCCTATCAGGCGTTCCCGCATTTGCCCAGTTAGAAGACAGACCAAGATACCATCTGAAAATTAAGGCCATTTTTCTTTTTGGATTGTCTTTGGCTCTTACTATTTGTTCTGGGTCGCGCTGCTGGAAAAACTCTATGCATAATTGCCAGATCTCTTCAAGCGGCTTTTTAAATACTTTTAGCTCTAAGTTTTGTCGATCAGTTGCTGGGATCTCATCTATGGATTGATATCGCTTGTAATACTCGTATAGTTTCTTGGCTCGTGGACCGAAGAGCGTTCCTCGCTTGAGGACTTGAAGGTCTACTCCCATCTCAAACATATCCGACGCTGGAGCACCCATCACATCAGTAGACTCGACTGTCTGGAGCAGCTTTCTGACATGGTCAGAGGTGCCTGCCTCGATGCAGGCTTGATTCACACTACCAGTGACGACATATGCAGCACCCATCATGTAGGCTGCCAGTGCAGATGCTGGGGTAGAGATGCCACCGGCAGCTCCTATTCTTATCTTGGTCGCAAAAGACTGTTGCTTCTGCATCTCATCTCGCAACTGAATAATGATCGGGAGCAGAGCGACCAGCGGCCGATTATCAGTATGTCCTCCAGAATCCGCTTCCACAGTGATATCATCCGCCATTGGTATCTGCTTTGCAAGCTCTGCTTGCTCTACCGTGATTTTCCCTTTAGCCAGCAGAGATTGTACTAACTCTTCTGGCGGTGCTTGCATAAATGGCATCGCTACTTCCTTTCGGGAAATTTTGGCAATGACCTTATTTTTTATGACGATATTACTTTCAGTATCTTGACTTAAGCCGGCTACCCTGTAGTACACTATGTTTTCTGTCAAAGCTAAAAAGGCAGAGGCTTCCACGACGGTTACGCCTTTCTCTAAAAATAAATCTACGGCTGCGGATTCTAAAATTGGTTCGGAAGGGGAGTGAATCAAGTTGACGGCGTAGGTCTGATGTGGTAGATTGGCTTGTATTTTATTGATAGACTCAATAATTTTTTCTGGTACTTGGCCCGCTGCACCATAGGATGCTAAAAGATTTGCCTTGCCAATAGCAATGACTAAGTCTGCCGAAGCGATACCATTGGCCATCGCTCCCGTTTTATATGCGTATTTCAATTTATAGTCAGTACGGAAAGTCGGATCTCCCAGCTGCCCAGCAGTCATGGGACTTGTCATAGCTAGTACCTGCAAGCCTCGTCCTTCAGAGACTAAGGTGCCAGAGTTACTCACACCGATCCGCCCATTAAAATCCTTCATGACATAACAGGCCTGATCAGTCTGCTCCAGTTTTTCTCTGATGCCCTCTAGGTCAAATACAATATCTCTCGGCGAGCCTTGCCAGAATAATTGTTGCGGTGTTCCATTGAAATTAATACTCATCGGTCTTGTTGTAAATTATAATAATAATCCTATGCTTCTTCTATGCCTAATGCGATATCAGTCAACTGATAAATTCTCATTTTATCATTCCATAAATAAGCATCAGCAGTGATGACTAATTGTGCTCCTTTCTTTTCTACAGACTTTACATGGACTTCTAAGTGCATCTCTTTGACCGAAAGCAATATTTGTCCACGGTACTTCCAGACTGTTTTATGATTGGCTACCTGTACGAATTTTGGAGAGCTGAAGTCCTTTCCTAAGTCTTGCTGTAAAGCATATACCTGCATGGCCTGTAAAATGGATTCCACCCCAAGCGAGCCAGGCATGACAGGATCTTGATAAAAATGACAAGTGAAAAACCAATCGTAGGTTTTCACAAATTTTGTCGCGTGAATGTACCCTTTGCCATACTGACCTTTGTCTTTCGCAATAATTAATTCATGCACCATATTTAATTGATTCTCAGCCAACCGATAGTGAGGCTTTGATGCTGGTGCTTTGAATAATTTCATTCTGCCATAAAGAGAATCCAGCTTGATCCTCATGTAATCTGCTGGTTGCAATTGTTCGCTGATATACCATGCAGGAATCTCTGCTCCTTTATCCAGTCCTGCCTGTGCTGCTAATGCTTCCGCAGTAAAGAATCCAAAAGAAGAATTACCCTTGTAGAAAATATGCCCATCAATGGATAACTCGAAAGTATAGCGCTGTAATATCGTGCCGCCGTGTGCGATAGAAGAAGTTAATACTGATTTATTGGTGATGGTCTTAGCTCTAAAGTCTGTGCCTGTGGGTAGATCAAAAGTTTCTCCATCGCCATCCAGGTTTCTGAGATAAAGATCCTTTTCAGGAAATTGTAAGGTGCTACCTAAATAAGCGCCCAAGAGTCCACAGGGCTGCAAAGCAATCTCCATCAACATGGAGTAGGGCATCGTGACGTTTGAGTTTTGCAGGTAATACCAGGCGTCTTCTGGCACGTCGTATTCTGCTATGATTGGCACGTCTTTGGAGAAGTCACCTTTAGTACCATCTACACTTAGGATTCTTGAGATCAGCTGTAAGTCAGAGTTGGGCTGGCGAGACATTTTACGCCCATTGTACACAGCGAAGTCAGGACCGAAGCAGTCAGTCATATTTCCTAATGCAAAGGTGGTGATGTCCTTTTCATTCATTAGTGCACCTGCTGATCGTGGAGATATTTTAACGCCTTCGGTCGGGTCTAAATATTTCGGATTGTCTTTTTCACGTAATTGTAATCCAAGATTCTCGAAGTGTACCGTGATGATTCCATCTGATATGATTTCTAAATCACCGATCATATATGGATCAGGGAATAGACCTATTTCTTTTATTTCTAATTTGTAGATAAGCTTTGTATCTGCCGCTGGTGTGACTTGTTTTCTACATCTTACTTTCTGACCCAATCCGAATATCGGCTGGAATCGTGCATCTTTAGTCATACGCTGTAGCCCCAGCATCATCATGAAAAATCTGAGAAGATTTCCGCCGCCCTCAGCTTGTAGAGATCCTGCTAATACTTCATCATCTCTAAAGTGACATGGGAAGTACCAGTCATCAGGATGTAGGTCTTTTTCGGCTATGATGTATCCTAACCCATAAGAGCCACCAGTGATATCTACAGAGGTGATACGATCCAGCATTAGGATTTTTTCTGGTGGAATCCGTAAAGATGGGTTGCGACCATTTGCATAGTAAGAGATATCACCAAAACATTTTTCTATGTCTCCATCTATGAGGTACTGCAAGTCTTGTTTTGAGAAAGTGGTCTTTTGAGTATTTAGCAATGGAGTGAAATACTTACGCTCCGCATTTTTTCTGGCTTCTATCTCGCTATTGGCATAGACCACTCCTGCACCATCGACGAGTTGGTCATCTCTAAAGAATCCAGCACACCCACCATCCATTTTCAATACGATTCGATCTTCAACATAGCATAAGTAGCTAAAGAAAAACAGCAGGTTATCTCCATTCTGGACAAATGAATTAATGGAGATATCATAGCGAAGGGTCTGCCCTTCATAAGGCAGGTCATCCATAAATGTCAATGTACAATCCAATAATCTATAGACAAGATTTCCTTTGTTAGTCAAGTCAATGCCTAAATATGAAATCAGTAATAGGTCACACTGTCCCGATTCTACACAGACAGCTGATGGAATCTGTCGGTCAGTCGTATACCATGCGTCATACGGGATGTCGTATTCTGTCGTCATGCTCGATGGCTTGTACTCTCCAAGGGTAGCATTCATTTTCGTCACACGACTGACTAATAAATAAGGATACATGGGCAGCATCACACGACGTCGATAGGTGTCGATAATCGCATACTCAGGGCCGAACACATTGGCTATTTTTCCAGTGGCAAACTCTTCTAAATCTGCTTGCGAGTAGACGATCTCTTTGCCTTCTAATTGTTCTCCTGATTCAAAATCTTGCAGCTTTAGTCCGTTCTCTCCGACCTCTGCTTCTGAAGTGACTGGAGTGACATCTTTTGCTATAGTGGTTATATCCATTTTTGAATTTCTTTTTTCTTTGGGATTGGAATGTGTCTTGATTAAGTTTTCGTAGCTGTAGCTATCAGTAGAAGAATGTATAGCTTGTGAAGTAGATATACTTGCCGCACCTACATATTGTAATTCACGCTGAGCTAATACTAATTCTTTTTTAGCGACTGCTTTATTTATTTTATTATTTCTGACTGAGCTGAATTGCTCACGTATTTTTTCAGCTTCGAATAATTCTGCCAGAGGCGTTCCGCCAGGAATAATCTTCTTCATGAATTGACGTTGCTTTGTCGATTCTTCTTCTTTTGGGAATAGTAGTGATAGGTCTAAATCCACTCCATGACTTGTCAGCTGAGCGAGCAAGTTGACGAGATTATTCACGTCAGACTTTCCTTTCTGATCTATAGCTACAGCATGATGAGACTTATCGTTTAAGTTAGTTGTGATCCAGTTCGTGCATGTAGCATTTGCGCCTACTTCAATAAAAATACGAGCGCCAGCTTCATAGACTGTTTGGATGGTTTTTGGAAAGTTCACTTTCTGAGCGCAGACAGCGACGGAGTTTTCAGCTATGTCCTGACTGACTAATGGTATTTTATCCTGAGTGATACTGGAATAAAAATCAATAGGTGGCCGATTAACAATATCAAAATGATGCATGTCCAGTAAACCTTCTTTTTCTTTGATACAGAAATCATGGTGGATCACATTTTGAAATGGAATGGGAATGGATTGGCATTTTAACTCGTCCACTATTCGAATACAGCTTTCTTTATCACCCGAAATAATCACTTCATGATTCGTATTGATGAAGCTCAGAAATACTTTTTCTTTCCCTTCAATGAGCGCTTTTACTTTTTCTAATGGCGCCAGTAATATAAGACTCGTCCATGTCTCTTTTGCGACTTCGCTACTGACATCCCAATGTTCAGCAAGTACTTCTAAATCTCCAGCATAGCGGTTTTTAAAAATAGGTGATTGTCTGAATTTCTCTGCGCCGCGAGGATGCCACACACCCAGTGAATACCACATGCTGCTACATTCTCCCATGCTATAACCAAAGGCGATATCTGGTTTGATTTTAAAATGATCCCTCAAGATATCAGTGAATATGGCTGAATAGAATACGCCTGCAGACATCATCGCTATAGAGTTGTCATATATATCAGGTATTGCTTGGTCCTTACTTTTTGTCTTTGGATATAGATAGTCACTGTTGATCAGCTGATCGAGATCTCCATGCATCTCTTCATATCGAGTCAGTAGATCGGGGAATAGCTGAAAGCTGTCTGTTCCCAATCCTGTATAAGCTGTGGCAGACCCTGGATAGACGAACGCCACTTTACCTTCATGTCCCAGTGGGGTAGGTGTAAAGTAAGATCCACTTGGTGTTTTTAAAGCTCTATTATTTTTGAATGAACTCGATAGCTGTTGTTTAAAAAATCGAATTTCTTTCAGTAGGTTCTCATTGCTCTCCGAAATTAGAACGATTGAATATTTAGTTTTTTTAGTGATTTGTTCTGTGTGCAGTTCTAATGCGATTGATTTTATATTAGTCTCAGTCTCCACTATTGATTTCAGTGTATCCAATTTTTCTAATAAAGTTTCAGCCTCGTCTCCACCGAGAATAAATAATGAAGGTGCTACTGTCTGGATAAAAGAACGGTCTTTCTTAATCGCTGTATTAGATCCAGATAGCTGTATTTGTATGTCACCAGCGCCATTAATAGCTGCTCTTCTTTTTAATTGATCATGTGGTAATATCCATGGCCTCGACTGATTTGGAAAGTAATATGAGGCGTTTTGGAAATCGTCATTCTCAGGTGTTTTCCAATTAGGTATACCTGGTATAAATCGATGGTGCATGCATATAGCAGTTTTGATCAGGCTAGCCATGCCAGACGCTGCATAAGTGTGACCTATGTTAGCTTTTACTGAGCCTAAGGCAATAGGGTCGGTTGTCTTGTTTTTCAGCAAGGCTTTTTCCTCATATCTATCTTGCGCCTTAATTCCTGTTGCGGATAGTTCTATGTATTCTACTGAATTATCTGTTTGTGTTTTTCCGATTGTATCGATGACTGAATAGACGGTTTCATTCTTTATTTTAGAGTTTCTTTTTAACACAACAGCTCCAGCACCTTCTCCAATCATCCATCCATCATGTCCCTGATTTAGTGAGCAGGATGCTTTTTTGTTTGTATTCGTTGGGTGATCCTTTTGTCGTAAGAGTACATTTTCTACACCGCCAGAAAAATCCACTGCTCCCACGACCACTGCATCAACCTCGCCCATGGATAACATATTCTGAGCTATCTCTATAGCCTTGAATACAGAGTTCTCACCACAAGATACCGTAAAGGAAGCACCCGAAAAATCCCATAGGGCGCTGATTCGGCTGGCCATTAAGTTGCCTATGAAACTGGTAAATTCACTGGGTGCAGTTTTGCCTTCTCGATCATAAATTCCAGTTTTTACTAATTGGATTAAGGCGGATCGAGATTCGTCATCTAACTCCAAATCAGAATTTTTGAGTGCATCTTTAACCTGCCATTCTACATCCCATCTTGCTAGGCACTGATGGATGGATAGCTCCGTTTCCATGGCGACCAGCACTGCAACATTAGAATGCTCTGCTAAGCCTGCATCTTTAATCGCATTGTCTGTTACCTTTAGAAGTAATGCTTGCTGGGGGTGGAGTCGCTCTGCTTCCTTGGGCTGAATTTTGTATCGTAATAGATCTATTTCAAATTCATCAATGTATGCTCCTTCTGGCGCTGCTCCATCTTCAAAGCCATATTTTTTTAATAGTGCAGCATTGTCTTCTATGCCTTTCCATCGATTCTTGGGAAGGGGCTTGAATAATTGCTGACCATGATAGATAGTATGATAAAAGGATTCTAAATTTTTACAATCACCGAAGTGAGCATCCATTCCTACGACTGCCATTGGCTGCATGGGCACGAATGGTTTAGCTTCTTGCTCTTCGTCTGTTTTTCCCAGATAATTCTTTACTACCATATGGGCATTAGTACCTCCAAAACCAAATGAATTAATACCAGCTTGCTTTAATGTATCAGTCCATGGTGTATGCTGCACGATCATGCCATCGCTACCTTTCCATTCACTCGTTGCTTTGATTGGATTTGCTAAATTGATGTTGGGAGGGATGACTTCGTGCTGCATAGCTAGCAGGACTTTTAGCAATCCTGTCATTCCTGCTGCAGTCAGTAAATGTCCCATGTTAGACTTGACCGAGCCAAGTAGCGGGCAAGCATCGTGCTTGGAAAAATAGCTTGCGATAGAGTTTAGTTCAGTGATGTCTCCGAGCGGAGTTCCCGTGGCATGACATTCTATATATGAAGTCTCACTTGGTGATATTTCATTGTTAGCATATGTTCTTTCAAAGGCTAATTGTTGACCTTTTGGATTTGGACTCAATAAAAATTTTCCGCGACCGTCATTCGATAGACCGATACCGCCGATCACTCCGATGATGTGGTCTCCATCCCTTTCTGCGTCCGTGAGCCTCTTTAATAATACCATCCCTGCTCCTTCAGAAGAAACTAATCCGGCAGAGTCTTTATCAAAAGGGACAAATTTTTGATCCATGGGTGAGTACGCATGGAATATGGAAAATCCCATGTGAATGAATAATTGATCCGATGCACTCACTGCACCTGCCAGCATCATATCTGCCTTACCTGTCAGTAGCTCATCGCATGCCAGCTTAATAGCATATAGTGAAGTCGCGCAGGCAGCGTCTAATGCATAATGTGTTTTTCCAAGCGCTAAGGCTTCATTCACCATTTCAGATGGCGTATATTCTAATATTTTGTTTTCAGGAGGCGTCTGTTGATGATCTTTTAATTTAAATGTTGGTGTGTCTAATAATTTTTGAATTTTTGATTCTATCGATCGATTATAAATGTCTGCTATTAATTGATGAGAAGAGCTTGTGGGGAATGATAAATTACCAAGTATTAATCCACAGTTTTTTAGTCCTTCTTTATTTTGAAAATATCCCCCGTCAATGAGCGCTTCTTTCGCTGTGTACAGTGACCATTGATAGAGTTTGTCTTGCTGACGCAAATAGTCTGCTGATAGTTCGAAGCCAGTAGGATCAAACTGAAAATCTCTGATGTAGCCGCCACGGGTAGAATAGCATCTGTCTTCGACTCCTTTATCTGGATGGAATATTGATTCAGGATCGACTCCAAAATCTTGCTGCGTCGCGCGACTTGTCAAATCTTTTTCAGACATCAAGTTTTCCCAGAATTCTTTTGGCGTGGAGGCTCCTGGAAAAAGAGCAGACATTCCTATGATGGCAATTTTTGTCATATTAATCGATCAGACTATTTGTATTTTCTTGGACAAAAATAATTCGCATGATTTCTATAAGTCTTACCATGCTAATTGTTTTGAGATGGTGACAGTCGCTCCCTTGGTTTCGATATATACATATCCTTCTTCATCATAGACAGTACATTCTGCTACCAGTTTAGTTTCATCGGCTTCCTGAACCGAGACATTGACGAATAGCTTTCTCCCAAATGGAACTGTACGATATAATGTGGCACTGTCTGTCTGCAGAGGTAGACTATTCGCTCCACCATAATTTTTCTGCACCCATACCAGCATCCCTTGATATTGTATATCTGCAAAAAAAGTATTGATGCTATTTACTGGAAATTGGCCCTGATCTGCTAAGGGTACTTCGGGAGCCATGCAAGACAGGACTATTTGCTTTTCTGTGCAATCCAGAATTTCTTGTATCCCCTGAAAGTGTGCACCATGAAATAGAGATCCGTCATGATATAATATTTGACCATCAGTCGGTATGTACTCCCCGCTTATTTGATGATCAAATTTTGGAGCATTGGGGATTGATTTCCTATTTATTAAAGTGACAGTCGCTCGGTAGTGGTTAGTCGGCAATTTCTTTCCTTCACTTATGACTGTTGTTTCAAAGACAATTTTTTCTTCACTCTTTTTCAGTTCTTTTATCTCAAGGATATAATCATCAGATTGCTTTCCATCAAAAATAATTCCTTTAAATAGAGAGGTATTCTCAATTTTAAAAACTGTGTAATCAGGATATAATTTTTCGCAACTCTGGGCCATCCATCCTACGGCATTCACGACAGGTAGTACCGGGTTATTTTGAATCTTGTGGTGATTTAAAAATGGATTCCTCTCTAAGGTCAGATGTCTATGTATTCTATGTGTCTGTAGATCGCCGAGATAACTTACCGCCGCAGGCAGCGTGCCACCTATGATGACTTGCGCCTGATCCGCATAATCAGTATTTAGTTCATTGATCAGCATCGCTGCTCCGCCTTCGCTATTCACCAAGCTGATGCCTGCTGCTTCAAATTGTGCTTTAAGCTCTCCGCTCACCATGCCGCTATCCCAAGCGCCCCAGTTAATCGCAGAGACTTGAGTATTAGGATGATTGGTTTTAAATAAGTGCGCCGCCTTACTTAGTATTTCATTGGCGATCGCATAATCAGTCTGGCCTACATTACCATAGTAACCAGCGACAGAAGAAAATAATATAAGGTGATCTAAGTGATGTATATCCGATGCAGCGAGAAGGCTCAGCATGCCATCCAGTTTGACAGATAGGACATTTTCAAAGTCGCTTTCTGTCTTATCTTGTATGTACTTATCAGCTAATCTGCCAGCCCCGTGGATGATCCCAGATACCTTTCCGAGCTGAGTCGTAGCCGTATCTAATGCTGATTTAAAACTATCCAGATCAGTCACATCTCCCTTAATGTATATGACCTCGGCACCGTAGCCTCGCATGCTGGAAAGTGTCTTCTCTATTTCTGTTTTAGCTTGTATGTTTTTATAAATATCCTTTACTTTTGGAAGGCTTGGTTTTTCTCCTTTAGCTTTCATGTCATTCATAATCAAGCGCTTCAAAGCACCTTCATCTTCTTCAGTTTTAGCGAATGTCGGAATGTCAAAGTCAATGTTTGATCTACCAAGCAGTATGAATTTACACTGAAAAGTTTTTGCCATTTCAATGACACAGCTAGCCGTGACACCTCGCGCACCACCACTGACCAGAAACACTGATTCGCTTGTGACAGTCGTCATGATTTTTTGATTTTCGATTAATTCTGATGGGACAGCACAGCTCGTCTTTCTACCGTCTTCAGCATAAGCCACTTCTACAATAGATACATTTGCATCATGATATTCTGATAGTATATGATTGACCGTATCCTCTCCTGTTATTTCTGGCTGAATATCTATCGCTCTACAGAATACGGGTGACCATTCTAAATTCAAGCATTTGACTAAGCCTGTGATGCCCCCTCCTACGATTGAAGTATTTCCTCTTTTTCCCTGTCCAAGTTTTCCATCCAGTCTGGTACATGTCAAGAAATTAGCTCTCTGATTTTTACCTAACTCATTCAGATCTTGCTGCACATGTTTGGCTATAAAGAATAAGGTTTTTAAAATGTCTTTTTCTACAGCAAAGTGTTGAGTAAAGTGAGGAGCTTCAAATTCAAAGTGAGGATGTAGATGTATGACGCTGCCGATTTTTCCATAGGTAGCCTGTATTTCTTGAATCGCTTTTTCTACAGATAGGTCACTGGTATCAGCCAGACTAATGGAGTTATTTATGATTGGATTTTTGATACCGCATAAGTTTAAAGTCACGACTTGATTCCCTTTAATTTTTAATGATGAGATGAGCTGCGTCGTCAGATCAGTACCATCATTAGTTATTAATACGACATGAGAATTCGGCAAGCTAAATTCTAATTGGTCTGGCTGAGCCAAGTATTTTAATCCAACTTCAAATCGCTGAACTCCATGAAAGTTACCCGTCCGGATTTCCTCTTGTTTACTTACTGCTGATGCCTTTTTCGTACCAGTTGGCCTGCTGACACCCAAGCGGGCTACGTCACGTAAATGGGCTACGTCATGACTTTTTTTTTACCATCTGCGGTGACATAGGAGACGATTTCCTGTAGTGTTCTTAACTCCGTTAATTCTTTGGGGTCGATGCCTGACATTTCAGGATGTTGCTTGGTCAATGCTCCGAATATTTCTACTCGCTTGATGGAGTCTATGCCGAGGTCAGCTTCCATATCCATATTAAGTTCCAGCATTTCAGCAGGGTAGCCAGTTTTTTCGCTGACGACTTGGAGTAAGGATGTGGTTAATGTACTGACATCTATGGAGCCATTAGCAGAGCCATGAGTAGATGGCTGATGTATACCGTTACCATTAGCAGGAGCGGTAGGCTGTGGTGTAGCTGTAGCTGTTTGCGCTACTGTGATAGAAGCAGTAGAAGAATTAGCCGCTCCGTTATTTGTGACAAAATCAACGATTTCTTGCAGGGTTCTTAACTCTGTTAATTCTTTAGGATCGATGCCAGACATCTCCGGATGTTGCTTGGTCAATGCGCCGAATATTTCTACTCGCTTGATGGAGTCTATGCCAAGGTCAGCTTCCATATCCATATTAAGTTCCAGCATCTCAGCAGGGTAGCCAGTTTTTTCGCTGACGACTTGTAGTAAGGATGTGGTTAAAGTGCTGACGTCTATGGAGAAACTGTTTATTCCATTAGAATCTGGTAGTGCTGGTGCAGCTGGTGACTCTATAGCCCTTGTATTTTTACTATGCCCATTAGATCCATTAGAATTCGAATGTGGCTGGATTTCATGATTACCGTTATTTATTTGTGCAATGTTCGATACAGGTGTTTTGGTGTTGTTGGGAATTTCAGAAGTCTGTACCATTGTCCCATGACCGCCACTCATTTGCTGCGTCAGGATATTAAGTAGCTGCTGAGATTGTTGATTTTGCGCATTCATATATCTCTCAAAAATCTCTAAAGATTTAGTCTGATTGACTTTGAATGAATCGAGTGTAGATTGTAATAATGTATATACTTCTTTGTTCATGATTTCTTCTTCATTTTCTGATTGAGTATCACTGATATTTTGGGCAGGGACTTCTACTATTTTTTCGACTGTCACTATTTTTTCTACGACGGTAGAGCTCCCACCTGAGATTGTAAAGCCGTCAGTCATCAAGTCTTTATGAGCTTTCTGAGTGGCTTCCGATACAAAATTATTTCCACTCAATGCGACAGTCAGTTTTGACTTAGGCGGTAGTGGAGAGAGTTCTTTTTTATATGGATCTATATTCGTCAGGGCTAAGCCGAGTACTTGCAGCTGTACCACTGCCTGGCGGAAGAGGAGGTCGCTGTCTTTTTTTGCACTTGCATTAATCGCTATGGCATGATGCTCTTTACCTTCCAGTATGTTGCGGACCAGATTAGTCAAGACTCCCTTAGGGCCAAATTCTACAAAGACGCGGCCACCTGCATCGTAGATATTTTCAATTTGATTTTTAAATAAAACTGGATTTAGTATTTGATTTTTTAATAGTGATTTGAGACCGTTTACATCAGAAGGGTACAGCTTCCCTGTTGTATTAGCATAGACAGGTATCTGGGGTGTCTTAAAATCTTGCTGATCGACAAATTCTGAAAAAGGCTGCTGTGCATGTTTGACAAATTCTGTGTGAAAGGCTGCGGCAACTGGTAGTGGCACGACTGAAAATCCATTTGCCCGTAGCTGTACTTCTGCTATATTGATGGCTGCTGTGGACCCACCTAAGACCACTTGCTTATTAGAATTTACATTGGCGATAAGCACACCAGTAAGATTCTTAATGGCTTCAGCTACTTGCTCCTGAGGGGCTTTCACCGCCAGCATAGTACCTGCATCTTCTGTAGGATTATCAATGGCCATGGCTTCACCTCTGGTCTTAGCCAAGCTCAGAAATGTATGATCATCATACACACCTGCCGCCCAAAGCGCGGTCAACTCTCCGAAGCTATGTCCAGCGGTAAACTGCGGTGAGAAGCCTGCCTGCTGCACCGTTTTATACTGCCCCATACTGATGGTGCCAATAGCGGGCTGAGCATACTGAGTCTTAGTCAGCTCGCTTTGCTGCTGTAGTCGCTCCTCTTTACCGAATACGGGAATAGGGAATATGGTCTTAGATAGCGGTGCTGAACCAGTCGATGAGAATAATTTATCTGCTTGCTCAAATGACTGGGCAAGTAGTGGAAATGCATTCGCCATTTCTTTACCCATGCCGATGTATTGTGATCCCTGTCCAGCGAAGAGAGCTACGATTTTATGAGTCTCAAGATCTATGCCCGCTGATCGATAATAAATCCCCTTCGGATGATCCCATGCATCAGATGAAAAGCCTTGGCTGATAGCCGTATTTAATATCTCAGTGCAGTCATGAATAGAATGTGCTACAAAGCCAACTCGTGCATGACCTTGTTTTAATGAAATAGTTTTAGTTGTATTGACTAAATTTTTAAATGCTTCTTCACTTTCTGAGCCATTCAGTGCGGCTACGGTATCATGTCCTAATTGTAATAAATCAGTTGGATTTTTAGCTTGTAATATGATTGTTTTATACGGCTCGTGCAGTCTATAGTCTTTGCCTTTAGGGCCTTCATATTCTTCCATTGTGATGTGTACATTGATACCACCAAATCCAAAAGCACTGACGCCAGAACGCCTGGGATGTCCATTTCTGATCCATGGGCGAGCTTCAGTATTGATGTATATCGCAGAATCCTCAATGTCAAATTTTGCATTAGGTTGCTCTACATTGATCGTCGGTGGTAGTACTTTGTGATGCAGTGCCAGGACAGCTTTGATGATTCCAGCGGCACCAGCAGCAGACTTAGTATGTCCGATTTGAGACTTGACTGACCCCAGAGCGATGTGCTGCTTTAGAGGATTGTCAGCACCGAATACCATTTGCATAGAGGTGAACTCTGTCGGGTCGCCAGCACCAGTACCAGTGCCATGAGCTTCCAGTAGTCCCACTGTACTCGGCGCATATCCTGCATCTTCATAGGCACGATTCATCGCCAGTGCTTGGCCGGCAGGACGAGGCGCATAGACTGATTTAAATCGACCATCACTCGATGTACCGACACCTTTGATCACAGCATATATTTGGTCTCCATCTCTTTCTGCATCTTCTAATCTTTTTAAGACTAACATGCCTAAGCCTTCACCAATCAACATCCCATCAGCCTTATCGCTGAAGGGACTGATATTCCCCGACTTAGAGAACGCTGGCGTCTTACTAAACGACATATACATAAATGGCGAGTTGTCAGTATCCACGCCTCCAGTCAGCATCATATCACACCTGCCTTCTACTAATTCGCTCAAAGACATTTTGATAGCACTGAGAGAAGCTGCACAGGCTGCATCCACCACGCTATTGATGCCACCCAAGTCAAACCGATTGGTGATTCGACCAGAAATGACATTGCCTAATAGCCCAGGAAATGAATTTTCATTCCAGCCAACATAGGCACTCTTTATTTTTTCTATAATCTTAGGAATGTCCTCCTCTGCAATACCGCAAGCACGAAATGCTCTTTCCCAGATGGGATATTGTAATCGCGTCAGCAAGGGGGTAATTAATTTTTGCCCACCTCCGACACCAAGTAGAACACCCGTTTTTTCTTTTACTTCTTTTGTAAATTTTTCTGAATTTCTCCCATATCCCGCATCTTCTAAAGCATCTCTGGCAGCCACAAGGCCAAGCAGCTGAGATGCATCTGTCACTTCTAATATATTAGGCGGTAAGCCAAACTCCATCGGATTAAAATCTATCTCGGGTAAGAATCCGCCTCGCTTACAGTATGTCTTATCAGGAGCCATCATGTCCTCATCATAATAGTCATCTATCAGCCATCGATTAGCCGGTACATCTTTGATGCTATCTTTTGATTGGATGATGTTAGTCCAGTATTCTTCAATATTTTTAGCATCAGCAAACATCGCTGAGAGGCCTATAACAGCAATTGGCGTTTTCTTTAAAGAAGAATTTATATTCATCAATATTTATATTTGTAAGCTTTTATTTATCAATGGTCTTTAAATCAAAAGACTCTATTTTATCATATCGAACCAGTCATCTTGTATCTACCTGCAGAAGGCAGGCTTGATTCAGGATCTGCCTCTATCAAAACTCATCTATCGTAACTCATAACTCATAACTCATCTCTCTATTCTCAAAATCACTCTTACTCATATCTGCACCCGAAACAGTTCCTCTTGGATATGCAGTAATTTTATGCCTTTGCTCGTACACAGACCTCTCAGATAGGGCACCATGATAGCAAATGTCAATCTCTCTTTGCTGAATTCAGCAACTGGAAATTGTTTCGTATTTTTTAATGATTTCAATAAATTCAGTACTGTCTTACCGACCACCTCAACATCCATGTCTTCTTGAAAAATACCGTCCTTGATACCTTCATCGGCTAGATGAATTAATTGCTGATGCGCATAGTTGCTATTTCTTTTATAGGACTCTTGTAGCAAGCCAGGATAATAATAGATGATGTCGCCAAAGAAGTTAGGATTGACCTGATGTGAGCGACTGACAATTTTCTGATAGATGTGGCCCATGGCTTCGATGACATTGTCGGAGGATTTTATAATCTCTTCATTTTCTTCGCATACTTTGATGTTGTAGACATCAAGGCAAGCTCGAAGCAGTGTCGTCTTATCATCAAAATGACTGTAGATGGTACGTTTGGATGTGCGGAGCTCTTTTACAATTCGGTCGATGGTAATGGTCTTTACACCATGCTGCATGAATAATGCAGTCGCCGTTTCTATGATGAGCTCCTTAGTTATCATTTTCTATTTTGAGTTGGTGGCACTTGTGGTAATATAAAAGTATCTCAAGTACCACACAAAGAAAAGAAGATATTTTCAATTCTCTAAGACTATTGTAATAATTATTACTTTTAATTTTTCGAACATCAAGAAAGCGCTGTAAATAAAGGGTTTTCTACCCGTTTTATGTATAAAACACATCATTGAATATTACCATATATAGAGCCCATTCTGAAGAATTAGTGAAGCAAAACTTACTGCCTCAGTTGATGGATCAATTGCCCATATCTCTACACGACAGAGCACTGCGGTACAGATCTCCGCTGAGTGCTTATCATTATGTGATTGGTAGATTATTACTCAGCCATGGACTTGCCGCTCGTGGTCATGAAACAGATTTAGAAACTATTGAGTTTTCAGAAAGTGGCAAACCCACACTGAAGGATATTCATTTTAATATTTCACATTCTGATCATCAGGTCGTGTGTGCTTTCGCAAATGAAGGAGAGCTCGGCATCGACATAGAAAGGATCACACCAATTGATTTTGAAGATTTTGCTTCGATGTTTTCGATGCAAGAGTGGGCTGTGATCAGATCATCTGATGATCCACTTGGGACCTTTTATTGGTATTGGACACGGAAGGAGAGTATCATAAAAGCGTGTGGCCTTAGTTTGGGGTATATGCATCAGATAGAGTTGGATGTGGCGGAAGATTATTTTGACTTAGGTGGTCAGCGATGGTTTTTGCGAGATGTTGATTTTGGGCAAGGGATTGCGGGGGCGGTTTGTTGTGCTGAAGAGATAGGGGAGATAGGGGTCTTGGAGATTGTGTTTTGAGGGAAGGACATTTATATATATAGGTACATTCGTATAGCTGTGAAGTATGACGCTTCAAAACTTAGTTGCCATGAGTCATGATGGAGGAAATTAGTAATTTAGGGTTTATCGTATATAATATTTAATGATTGACCTGGGCGCAATTACGAAAACGTGAAGATTATTGCGGATTTGGGGGGATATAAACACGTTACAGGTAAGTAAAAGTGAAAGCCTAATAAATCTGATTAGCCAGAAGAAACAAATGAAAGGGCTAAAATTGGAAAGAGTAGCAATCTATATTATAAAAGATTTTAATTGAATGAAGAAATATAATACGATAAGAGGATTTATAACAAACGGACAAGATGAGCCCGATGATATAATTGAAAAATATTCTTCAGCAATTAGAATAGGAGGTCATGAATTGGATTTAAACAAAATATCGATTGAATTGAATCTAAAACCAAGTAGAACTCATAAACGTGGTGATAAAAAAGGCGAAACTATATTTAAGGATGATATGTGGCTATACGAGTCTACCAATCAAATAGCGGAGAGCGAAGCTTTGGAAAAACATTTAGAACATTTACATGAAGTTTTGATGCCCAAAATCGAATTATTAAAGGAATATAAAATAAATGGTTCTATTAAACTCTACTGCAGTTATATGACTAATAGAGACACAACAGGAATAGAAGTTGAAAATCAAAATCTAAAATTATATAATGAATTGAAAATTCCTTTTGGTGTTTCATTTGATTATATTGGATAAGAAACAGTAAATGAATACCTACCTGTAACAAGTGATATGAGATCAGACTTCCTTCGGTCGTCCGCTCCATATCACCGATCCGTTACTGATCATAAAAAATGAATAAAGAAGACCAACATATAAAACCTCTAATGCAAATAATCTTGGGAGTTGGTTTATTTGTTATTTACTCGCTTACGGAATCACCAATTAAAACTCTGGCGAAATACAAGAACACAAATTGGTACAACCCAAGTGATGAATTATTCTTTTTCTTCCTTAAGTGGATTTGCTTATTGGTCTCAGTATTCTTAATCATCGTAGGAATTGCTCAAATTGTCAAACGATTAATTTCGCATAATGGAAGAAAGAAATAAACCACTTGCCATATTAGATGTAGATGAAACCTTGATTTATGCAACCAAGGAAAAACTAAGCGGAGAGCCTGACTTTGAAGTTTTTAACTATAAGGTTTATAAAAGGCCAAATTCAAATGAATTCATAAATAGACTTAAAAAATCCATATGATATTGCCATTTGGTCATCAGCTGGTAATGACTATGTGAATTCTATAAATAACCGACTAAATTTAGATGTCGAATTTCAATTCATATGGGGACGAAATGAAGCAACTCAAAAAAGACAGTTAAGCGATTACTACGAAACGGGAAATGATACGGAATTTTATTACGTCAAATCTCTCAAGAAAGTCAAACGAAAAGGTTATGGATTAGAACGAATCCTAATCATTGATGATTCTCCGCATAAATCAAAATTGAACTATGGTAATGCGATTTACCCTAAATCATATAAAGGAGAATTGGAAGATAATGAACTTCTCATTTTGATTGACTATATTGAATCTATAAAAGACGAATCAAATTTTAGAACTATTGAAAAACGTAACTGAAGGAGGAAATACGATCAGTAACACAGCATGATCACAGAATCACTCCTTCGTCGTGACTCTGGATATACATCATACGTTATAGATCAGCAAAAATTAATCAAATGTTGCTATTAATAGAAACTTATAGTATCTTAGCAATAGAGTTCAGTTGAAGATATTTGATACAATAATACTTGACGAAGCTGATTAATTCATACTCAAGCTTGACAAAAAGCCAATTAAGAAACTCTTTTTTGTTATCAGAAATGCAGAGCAAAATGCTGACCCGAAGTTGTTTAAAAAATTACGAAATGATATTTGGGAGTTTAAAATAAAGTTTTCAAATAATTAAATTCGCGTTCTTGCTTTCTG
>ENA-ORXT01002827-ORXT01002827.1-marine-metagenome-genome-assembly--contig:-NODE-2827-length-20061-cov-10.119646_pt1 | contig 20061 bp, 25 predicted proteins | sample MGYA00237868_ERZ511482 | MGnify/ENA metagenome assembly ERZ511482
GGACAGGTCATTCCCTTGCTGGCCCGGATCGGGATATTTTGGGACGGCCCCCGGGGGTGTGCTGTCCACAGCTGAGGAGCCACGCCCATTCCACCTGGGGACCCCCGACCGACACACAGGGGGGAATCGTAGTCCAAAGGACAGTTGGTTTCATCAAACGGCGACGGAGACGGCGTCCCCGCTGTCAATAAACTCCTCCCAAACCCGAACGCCGGCGGCCAAAGTAGCCGCACTAAACGCGCCAAACAGATAAATCCCTCCAAAGCGAAAAAGTTCAAACAAGTAGTAGGGGGGCTCGGAAAACCACTGGGGAAATGCCCCGCCCCCGACCGAATCCAATCTCCCCGAGATCTGGAGAGGTCATTCCCTTGCTGACCCGGATCGGGATATTTTAGGACGGCCCCCGGGGGTGTGCTGTCCACAGCTGAGGGGCCACGCTTCTTCCAACTGTGGGACTCCCGACCGCCACAGTGATCTCTCACCCTACCTGACGCCGCGACCTCCGCAGCAAAGCGTGGCCATTGCGGCACCCGCGCTTCGGACCCGGCGGGGTCACGCGCTCGGAGATACGCGTTGGGCCCTTGCAAGACATTTGATGCCGCTTGGCCGTGCCACAGCCCGTCACTGCGGCTGCTCTTCCTTGAATGTCGATCTTGGCGGCCAGATCTGGCCCCGTCCAGGCCGCGCCGGTTGGGGAGACGGATCAGCATGCCACTGCCGCCATGCACGCCGGCGTCGACCGTGCTGCTATTGGCGCCACGAACAGCGCCACCTGGCTCAAACAGCCGGGGCCCGGAGTCACCGCTCCGAGGCGCGTGCAAAGCCGAGTCTAGACCCAGTGCTTGCAACGCGTTGGCGGCTGCTGCAGCTGCCTGGGACATTCGAAGCGCCTACGCGGCGATACGCGGGGCGTCCGCCTGTGCTCGGCGGAATCGGCGCCGTTGGCCACATGCATAGCTGGCCCCCCACCCGACCGCCTCGTACAAGCCGCTCATAACGCCGTTGTCGCTGATCTCATCAGAGTGGGCCCCGTATTTGGGCATGGTCGGTGGCGCGCTACGGCGTCAACGCCGTGCCACTGTTTTCTTCAAGGTACGCGGCACGCAGACAGCAAAACATAAATAGGAATGCACGGTCCTGCCTGACAGAGGGGTGGGCCGTGGCCCAGCCTGCGCGCCCCGAAGGTGGCCGACTCCGATTCACACCGGGGCCGCCTGTCCACAGAGGTAACCCAAACAGTGTTGAGTGTCCGCCTGTCCGCAGAGGCGGCCTGCAGGCGACGACGGCGGTCGGCCGCGTGAGCGGAACGCGCCTGTCGACGGCAGGGATGCCCGGCCCTGCCCACCAGAGGGGCGGGCCACGATTCATCAGGCACGTTCCGAAGGTGGCCGACTCAGATTCACGCAGGGGCCGCCTATCCACTGAGACGGCCCACCTGCGACGACGGCGGTCGGCCGCGTGAGCGGGACGCGCCTGTCGACAGCACGGATGCGCAGCCCTACCCGACAGAGGGGCAGGCCGAGATCCGGCTGGCCTCCACGTAGGGGCCACCGAGTAAACAATGATCGCGCCGCACTGGGGGTATGATTTTACGAGACAAAGTGGAGCTAGAAAGGATAGTGGAGGTGTCTCAGGATGCGAACGCGAGAGCAAATGGATCGACAGCGCGTGTGCGAAAAGAAAGTGGTGTGCAAACCAGGGACGACGAAGGGGGAGGTCTAACGACAGTGACGCAGAAGCACTGACTCGGCGCCACGCACCGCTCGGCGAGCGCCTGTGCACGAATGAGGCACCCGCGCTGCCTGCATCCGCACAGCCAGCGCGCAGCAAGCCCCTCACTGCAGCGCTTTCCAGCGACCCCTCAAACGTGTGACTCCGGGAGATTCGTCCGCGGCATGGACGGGGACGACGGCTGAATCGAGATCACCCGTCGGCCGCTATTCAGAGACCGGATACAGCGATATCTCCATGCGAAAGTTTGAAGAATTGAGCAATTTGTGAGCCTCGCGAAGGACCAGCTGAAGAAATTGACCTAGAAGCACTGCTCAAGCGCATAGCACGGAATGAAAGCTCTCATATGCTCATTTGCAGCCATTGGAGGACCTCCCTTTCTCTCGGCACAGCGGCTGTCTCCGAGACAGTGGCGTAGTCGGTCTCGGCCAATGGTCGCCATGGAACGTACGTACTGCAAGAGGGCACTGTGGGGCGTGGCTGGCGATTTTTCATCGCTCCGATGAGCAATCCGTGGCCGCCCGGATGCTTCGAAGGTGCACGCAGGTGCAGGTGGAGGTGCGCGAACGCAGATACCGCGTTTTGAGCACACCGCATGTGATATGCTCTGATGCACGCGCTTGCCAATCCTTTACAGGCACCAGTTGTCCTCTTTGGATCTGTGGACTGCCGTGGCTATCTGGAGCTGAAATCTCAGCCCTTCATCGACTGAGATGCTATTGCAGTCATCCGCTTGAGTACAAACGCAACGATGGTTGAAGTTGACCTCGAAGACGGCAAGGGCGCGCCGCATGGCTCACCGGGTGCCAACTCACCTGCTGTCGATGCTGCCTTTTTTATGAGCGTGTAGAGCTCTCACGGGGTACGTTTTTGAGTGCTGTTGGATACGGAGTAGGCGGCTGCATGTGGTCACGCGATGCGCTGGCGTTGCTGAGCAACGTCACAATGCGCGCTGCATCGACGTATGACCTAACTTGGAAGCTCGCTTGTCGCTGGTTGTGCGTGCGTGACGGTGTGATCTCATTCCCCTTCCATGCATGCGTGCTGGTTGAGCTTGTCTCCCGTGGGATGAGGTCAGCCGCCTGTTCATCAGGTACGGCCAAGCTATGCTCAAGAAGATACGAAATGGAGCTGTGAACCCTGGTGTGAATGGCAGCGCAGCTGACTCGCCTGAACGTGACTGCCTTTCGTGGTTCGCCCCGACGGGACAACTGGAACGCCCCAATCGAGACTGCACTCGCCCCCTCCGCGCTGTTGTGAACAAAGCGGTTGAGAAGTGCGTCGGAAAGATTGACCACGGCGCTAACGGATGGTCCCAGAAGCGGCGTGAAGTGCGAGCTGCGCTGAGAAAAGGACTACGAACACGATGCAATGGCCGACGCGCATCGGCCCGACTGCGTGCCTATCGTACCCTGGGAGTATACATGGACGCTGAAATGAAAGAGGCCACGTTCGAACACGTTGTTTTGGCCCACGGCGTGAACCACACCGCTCCAGTCCCGCAGCCTGCTGCCCTGGCCAGTGGAAGCAACATTGGTTACCGCCTGAAACTGCAGGACTGTGTGGCCCTGGCCAGTGGAAGCAACATTGGGTACCGCGTGAAACTGCAGAACAGCAGTCAGGAAATGGAGCGAGCGCTGGACATAAATGGAGCCGCCGGTTGTATAGTAGGAGAGCTCCTGTTGCTTGACCCAAGCCAGGTGTGGGCATCTGTGCGTCAAGGTGCTGCGGCTTGCTTGAAGAAATATGTGGACGACGCCGTGTACCCCAAAGGTTTACGCCCTGAGAGCGCTGATGCTCGCAAGGGCGTCGTACGCTGCATGCGCGATGAGCTCAAAGACCTGTAGGCCGGTTACATTGATCCATTTGATGAAGACTCAGACTAATGTTCTGACGTGATGCTCCGCCGTATGCCTTGAATGAGGCTGCACAAGGGTGATGATGCGTCGGCAACAGAGATCAGGTTTCATGCACTGGGCGAGAATCTGAGGAGCCCTGTCCAGCGGGCCCTGCCCCACGAAGATCTCTGCAAGTGAGTGGAGCGCGCAGTTGAATTTTTCTCTTTTTATCCCATTTACTATCGTACCTTTATCATGTTACTCTTACTTGTTCCTATTTGTCGTAGTAAATTTATTCCTGCCAGCATTCGCATGTCACGCAAAGAAACAGCACGGGACCGTCATGCACCGCAATAACAGGAGCAGTCCTGTGGATTGGCCTCAAAAACTGCCTCAGAGGTGAATTGGTCGTAAATTGGAGCGACCTCCCGTCGCAACGATCTCTGAAAAAAAGCAAGGACCATCTGCGTAACAGTGAGAGAGAAATGCCGCGGAGGATACAAAGGAGCTCTTCCGTGAACTTCTTTCAAGCTTATCCGGAGAAGACGTTCACAAGAGTGGGTCTGGGTACATTTCACTCAAGCAGCGACGAACTCCTCGCACGACTATTCTTTAAGCGCTCGTGGGACCTTCTTTGGGCATGGTGTCTCCTTCTGTTTCAAGGTAAGGACTGAGTTAGGAAGCTCTTTCCTCGCCGCACATTATTCAGAGAGAAGCTTCCAGCATCATCCTGCTCCTAGCTTGCTGCGCTCCTTGATATCAGTTACTGCATGTGTTTCGAAAACTCTTCCTTCGAACGTACTGTTGGTTATGCTGCGAAACAATATTAAGAACAATCCCGGGAACCGTTGCTGACCAGTTCCCGAGACCATCCCGGGTTGATGCTGGAGGACGGCAAGGAGAATTCCAAGGCCAGTTCCTAGAACTTTGTTGCCTCGTCGAAAAAGAAAATCGTTCAAACCATGTGCCACTCTAAAGGTATATCTCATCTATGGAAGCCTCCGGGAAAAACGTCACCAAAGAGTCGGAACTGCAGCACAGGGCTTCAATCTCTCTCAGAAGGAGGAAATGGGGCTTCCGATTATTATCAGAAAAAAATGTATCTTTCGTCTCAGAAGAGCGGGAGTTGCGCTTCCTCGCGTGCCCGTCGTGAAGCGTTGCGTCCAGAATCCATCCCAGAAACACTGACTGTAAGACAAACTTTGATCTGGGGGGCCTGCAGGCAGCGACTGGCCCAGTGGCGGCAAGCCCCCCAAACCAAATTTGACAGGTTCGCTGAAATCGTGTCTGTACGCTTCACGTGTTGTGCTGTCCACCAGCGCTTCAAAAGCGCTCTATTTCGACCAACACTTGGCTACAGGTCTCGTTATTTAAGTTCCGCTGAGCAGTGATGCAGGGGACGCCACGTCACAAAACTCCACACCCTGATCAGTACAGCCGTTCTCCTAAATATCCCGCACTCAAACTGTTGCAAAAGAGATCCCAATCGGCCTCTACGACCCCGCAGAGGCCGATTTCGAACTCTTTTGCAACAGTTGGAGTGCGGGATTTTCGGGAGAACGACTGTACAGCGTCAAGTGTGCCCAGAATGCCCCCCAATCGACGTGTTATATGTCTTGTACGGACCACAATGCACTGACCTGGTGCCTGTAGCTAGGAAAAAAGCACGTAGTCTGGAAGCTGATGAGTTGAGCGACCTTCCTGTATCTAAATATGTCTCATTCGGCCTTTCTGAGGCACCGTTCTGTGGGGTTGAACACGCGAGGAAGCCACAGGCATTCATGCGTGAGATGCATCTTTAGTTTCGGGATTATCTCATTCATTTCAACCATGTCCTTGCGTCCCGTCGGATCCGCGTCGGACCGCAAAACAGTGGTGAAATCGCCGATCGGTCCGACGGGTAGCACCCCATTGTCCGACGCTACATTTGTGGCACATAAACGTCTCGCAGAGAAACGACACAGCGGACCGCCTTCTTCATCACGCCTACGCATATCCCCGAGCCCCCCAACTGTCTGCCTCTCTCTCCCCTGCCTGCCTCTCCCTTCGTCGCCGTCGCCGACGCCGGCGCGTTGGCCTCCCACCCCGTTTCGGCCCTCCTCCCCGCCTCCCACGCTGCGTCCGCCACGGCCGCTGCCGCTTTTGTGGCCGACCGGAGTCCTCTCTGTGTACGCGGCCCCGCCGCGCCCACGGCGTACGGGGTGGCGTCCGAGGGGGGGGGGGGGGAGTCGAACCGCCCGCGTCGGCTTGCAATTGGGATGGGAATGAGGAGGGGGGGTCGCCCGGGAGGGGGGGGGTGGCCCGACCCCGCGGTGGCCGGGACGTAGGGGGAGGGGGGGGCGCTGAGTTCGTGTGGCTGCTCGTCGGCCCCGCGCCGGCGGCGAGAGGGGCGGCCGGTGGTGCCGCGCCGCCACCGCCGCTGCGGGGCTGTCAGCGACTCCCCTGCGTTGTACGCCGTGGCGCACGGGGGTTGGGCAATCGGTTGCGCGGCACCGCACGGGATGAGGCATGAGTCATACTCAAAATGACAATCGACAGTCGCACGACTGCAGGCAGAGAAAACTACGCCAAGTGACATTCAACCTGTACGTAAGCGTCGTACTGTTCTGGGCGGAAGACTCTCAAAATGGCTACAAGCTGAAACGGGGGTTAAAAGTACCAAGAAACTGTTAATCGGTCATTCCTTTGTTTAACCAGTGAGCACAGCCTCGTCAGTCGTTCTCCACTGTGGTTGCTCCCTCTGCAATGCAGATTGGATAGCATCGGAAGTAGATCGACCTGCCTATACGGCACGTCTGTGGCTGCTTTTCCAGCACTTCGAGCGCGTGAACAAAAAGCAGGCGGCTTGGGCATGCATCGCAGCACGTACGGTGCCAGCCATTGAACGACAATGAGGGCGAGTAAGTATGGAGACAGACTGCACCGGACAAATTCTTGTCCAAGTGTCGAGAAACTGTGGTCAAAAAAGATTGATCGCTCCTGGTGGCAAAACCATATTCAAATATTAGTGAGAAGACTCCTTGACGAAAGCATCATTGTGCACATCCAATTTATCGGATATTGATCTCACTGGACCACCTGGTGGGACGAGCGACGTGTGTCCTGCTGAAAGATGCTGGCAGGGAAGCAACACGCACATGCCACGCCATTCCGGAAGGGTGGGTCAATCTGCTGTCCGCATCGTGTGGCGGTCTAAAAAGCAGGTGATGGCGCCTGAAACTGCCTGTCGCCGGGTGGCCCCCCCGTGAGGTCGTGGGATGGCCTGGAGACTCGACGAAGTGCGCCATCCGAGCGACGCGCCTTGGGGCCGAACGCGAGCCGCGGCACGGACGCCCGTCCTGCTCGAGGCGATGCGCGACCGACCTACACCGCCAACCGCTCCCGCGGCCGGGGGAGGGAGCGGGCGGACCCCTGTAGGGGGGGGCCGGGCCACACCGGCGCAACGGCACGGCTCCTCGAGGTGCGCGTGCAAGCAGCAAGCGCCGACCCCCACCGTCGCCCCTGGCCACGGGCCCCTCTCCTTGTCTCGTCCGTGCGCTCTGGGCGGTGAGCCGGCCTTCCACCGCCCCCGCCGGCTGACACTGCAGCGTCCCCGTCTCCCGCCTCGGACGCACCCCATTGCGGGGGCGGCATGGCCCCGTCGACGGTTGCCACGTCGCGTGCGCGCCGGTGGCGCCTTCCCCCGCTGCTGCCGCCCCTCCACATTGGCTGGCGCGCGCCCGACGGCCGGTCTGCCGGCGTGGCGGCGGCGGCGGCAGCGGCGGCGGCGGCGGCGGCGACTGCTGGCAGCACCGCCGCCCCGTGGTCCGCCCTGCCCGTGCCCCTCGCGACGCGCGCCGCCGCGGATGCGGTCGACGCGGCGGGGCCGGGCGTCGACCGGGAGGCGGCCTTCCGGGCGGCAGCGCCGCCAGGCTACGCCACCAACTACTACCGGCGGACGGTTGGGCGGGGGGAGGGGGTGCGTCAGACTGGGGGTGGTTGAAAAGCGGTGAGGGGAGAAGCTATGGATGGGGTCCTGTAGGCGAGTGGCCGCGGCGGTCGGGGGTGGGTGGGCAGTGGGAGCGACTGCTGGCAACCGCGCGCTGCACCTCATGCGACGTGCTAAGGAGTCGCGGCGGTGCAATGGGACGTTCATGGCGCAGTAGGACATTTCCTCGCACGCAGCGTCTCGCCTGTGAGTGGACCTGCCCAGCTGTCAGCTAACTTGTCCGTGACGGTGCTGGGAGCGGCCTTGGTCTGACGCCGTCGTCATCCTCCTCATCTCGCTACCGCCCTCCCCTCCCTATCCTTCTCCCCAGGCATGGCGTCGCGCGACTGCCGCGCTGACATCCGCCTCGGCCATGCAGCTGAGGTGGGTGGCGACCACGTGCGTCCCCTCCCCCGACCACCCCGCCACGTCTGGCCCCGTGGCGACGGGCGACACGCTCGTCGTGGCTGCACGCCCGCTCCCCCTCCCCCTCTGGGTCGTCAACATCAACCGCGTGCTGTGGGCGTCGCCGCGGTCGGCAACCGCCACCGACGGCACGCCGCGGGTGGCGGTCGTGTGGGGGACGACGGCCGACCACGCGCTGCGGGGGGAGGAGCTGGTGTCCCTCCGACGGGAGCGCGGCGGTGACAGCGGGGGTAGTGATGGCGGCAGTGGCGGCAGCGGCGTCGGCGCTGGCGGCGGGGGGGGTAGTGGGAATAGCGGGTGGTGGCCCCGCCGGCGGCGGGTGCCGGCGGCGGCGGCGGCGGCACCCGCACACGAGGCGGCGGTGGTGTTTGAGTTGATCAGCTACTCGCGCGGCTTGTGCGTGCCGACGCTCGTCGGCGGACCGTGGGTGCGCGCCATGCAGCGGGCGTTTGCGCGGGGCGTTGGCGACCGCTTTGCGGCCGCGGCGGCGGCGGATGGAGGGCGGTGAACGAACCTTTGCCACCACATGCCACGGTCGTGGCTGGCGCGACGACGCACGGCGGGGTGCGACACTGCCGTGTGGATGTACAGTGTAGGGACCCGAGAAAGAAAGGAAGTCACGGACGACGCTGGGGAGGGGTCGGGGGCGCCCGCAGGGCGCATGTGGCCACCAGCCGCAGGAGGCGACTGAGAGGAATCGAGGGGGAGGGGGAAGTGTACTGTACAAAACAGGGGATAAGAAAGTTCAAACGTGATGCAGCCGCCATGCCCAGCGACACGCGACCCAGACGCCGGCATCAGGTGCTCGAGTTCCTCCGGTCGCTGATCCCAACCACACGGGGCTCGAGAAGGCCGCCCATATAGTCCCGCACCGTACCCACCGATATGCACCCGTACGATACACGTGCGTGGCTCCCACCGCCGCTCGCCACCCACCACCCCCCCCACCCCCACACCCCTCACATTGTTTCCTCTTCCACGACCGTATCCCCTCCAAGTGCAAATGCCCCACCGTCCGCGTCGGCTCGCCGGATTGACCGCGATGCTACCGCCGTCCGCGACGTGACGGCGTTGCCACTGCCCGCAAAAGAGGCCACGGGGGCGGACCGCCCGCCGCTGAAAGCCGGGCGGGACCGACCGCCACCACCACCGGAGGAGGTGGCCGCAGAGGACCCGTGGACCACCCATGATGGTGGTCCACTAGCGGCAACAGGTTGACGAGGCGTCCACAACGGCGGACCGTCAATGGTCGCAGCGGCGTCGGCGCCTAGCAGTGAAGGGTCAGCCCGTCTCCCCTCGCGTCCTCTCCGCGTCGCCTGAACGGCAACCGCCGCTGACGTGGGCAGTCCACCGTCGACCTTCCGACTATCATCGACGCGTCGGCGCTTGCCGTCTCCACCACGGCGGCGGCGGCCACCACCGAGGCCCCGATCCGGGAGCTGGAAAGCAAATGACCCGTCGTCTTTGTCGTCCTCCACCTCGTCCGTTCGTACAGAGTTGGCGTCGGGCAGCTGCAACTCAGATGGGTCCGCGTAACGCGCCCAACGGCTGGCCGCCAGGGCCACCTGGCTGGGGGCGGTCCGCTTGAGCCCCCCTCCCGTAGCGCGGCGCGCGGCGCCACCGGCAGGCTCCCAGGCACCTCCCTCCACCCAACGACGGCCGTACTTATCGCCATCCTCCTCCTCCTCCTCTGCATCGATATCGGACGCCCGGCCACTCGCACATGCGCCTCCCCAGCCTGCTCCACCGCCACGACCACCACCGTCGTCCCAAGCGTCCCGTGCCTCCGCCGCCGCTGCGTTAGCCGCCTGCACCGCCGCGCGCACGTCAGCTGCCTTGGGCGCTGTCCAACGAAAGGCGCGCACGGACTGGGATTCTCCACAGCGGGGACAAGTGAAGCGGGGCGGGCGCGGCCGGCCGGCCGGATGGGCGGCGGGAGGGACGGGACGCACCTGGTAAATACGGCATGCATGGCATTGAACGGCCCCGAAGGAGGAGGGCATGGTGGAGGAGCAGGGAGGGGAGATGCGGGACGAGCACGGCGGGGGGAAAAGGGGAAATGGGGACGAAGGGTTGGAGAAGGCACGAGTGAGAACGGGTCTGCCCGCGACGCGCCGTGCGGGCCGCGGCGGTGCGACCACGATGCTGTTGTCACGTGCCGTAGTCATGGCGGTGGCGGAGAGCATGCAATTAGTACGGCCGCTGTCCCGGGACGCACTCGGTGTTAGGTCAAGTGCTAAATAGTTCACGAATTTGTGTACCAGTCGACTTTGGCAGATATGGAGATACCATGTCATGCCTGAAGTACCTGCAGGCTACCTCATTGTGATTTCGTCATGCGCTGCCAGCACTGGCTGAGTGGGAGAGCGTAGTCGTCATGACCCCCTCCCAGGAGCGGTTGGAGGGCGGCCCTATCCGTATCGCGCCTGCTCGTCGCGACCATTCGCTGTCCCCCCGCGGCCACCGCCGCGCTCGCTCGCGCCGACCGCCGCGCGCCTGGATCGCGCCCGTTGCGTACGTGGCGGCTGGTCGGGGTTGAGCCGCGTCAGTGTCGTCCTGTGGGGGGGTTCGGCCGGGCGGGTCGCTTTATTTTTGACGCGATTGCCTGGGCCTCATTTTTCTTTGGGCGCCTGTGCTGGGCCGTGACCCGTGGCCTTGGTGGTGGTAGCAGCTATCGTCCCCAGCCGCCACCGGTCCCGCCCCCCCCGATATAGGGTGAGCACCCGTGCGGCGCCTGTAGGGGGTGGCGTCACCGCTTGCATTTGGGGTCGCGCTGGGCGGCGGCAGTGGAGGGCCACCCGAGCGCTGCGTACTGGTGGTGAGCGGCGGAGACTTGCCTGCTCGCGCTCCCGTCCTTTGACCTGCTGGTGCGCATCGTGGCAGGGGGGCGGGGCTACTGCGTTGCCTGCGTGGGCAACCGTGGCGCTTGGGTGCTCCATAGCTGACGGTGTGGCCGTCGTCTGTGGCCCGTGGCGTGACGCCCATCGCGGCGCTGGCTGCCGGGACGCGGTCGCTGTCAGGCGCCCCCTGTTCCCTTGTCTATTCTCCTATCCCGCTGTACTATCCCGCTGTAGACGTCACGCCGGGTGGTCAGTGTCGGCGTCGGCACACGTGCCTGGGAGAGGTCGAACGGCCTGTGACGGGGGCGCCCCCTGCCGGGACGCCGGGTGTCCCTGTCAATGCGCCTGTCGGGCACCAAGCGTGCGCGTACGCCAAGCGAGGGGGACGGCGCTGGGGCAGCCGCGCCTGGTGGCATCCCGCCGCTGCCGCCGAGCGCTTGCGCGGCCGCTGGTGGGAGGCGGGACGGCCGCGGACGCGGCGGTGTGGCGTCGGGTAGCCGCCGTGACGCCATGGCGGGTGGGGGTGGGAGCGGCGGAGGCGCGGGCGCCAGTGCCGGGAGCGGCAGCGGCGGTCACCACGGCGGGGCGGCTGCTGCCGCCGCGGCCGTGGCGGCGACTGGTGGCGGAGGCGGTCCTGGCGGGGGCGGGTCGTCGGGCGGCACCGCGTCGACTCGGAAGCTCAAGTTCACCATCGCCCCCTTCCGGCACCGCACCGCCGCTGCTGATTCTTTTGCGGAGGAAACATGGGCGTCCATCCGGTCGGCGCTGTTGGCCATTTACCGACGGGACACCTCCTCATTGAGCTACGAGGAGCTCTACCGGTATGCGTACAACATGGTGCTCCACAAGCTGGGGGATATGCTCTACAACGGGCTGGCCGAAACGCTTCGTGCGCACCTCGCCGGCGTGGCGTCCGCAGCGGCCGCCGCGCCGGCGGCAGGCCTGCTCGCCGAACTTGGCGCCCAGTGGCACTGGTTCTCTCTCTCCCTCGTGTCCGTGCGAGATATCCTGATGTACATGGATCGCACGTACGTGGTGTCCCGGCGACTGCCTTCTGTGCGAGCGCTCGGTTTGGCGCTCTTCCGTGACACAGTTGTCCGCGCGCCAACGGTGCGGCCGCGACTAGTTGCTGCGCTGCTTGGGGCAGTTGAGGCGGAGCGTCAGGGCGCAACTGTAGATGACTCACTTCTGCGGGCGACGACCAGCATGCTGGCCGAGCTTGGTGACGACGATGACGGCATCGGCTTGGGCATTGGGCTTGGAGACGGGGGCAAGGCGGGCTCGGTGGCCGGGGCTTCGTCTGCTGCCGCTGCAGGGGGGGCGGCGGGCGCGGCCACGGGCGCTGCCGCGAGCTCGCCCATGCGCAGCAGCGGCCAGGGCTCTGGTGGCAGCGGCCAGAGGCGGTCAGTGTATGAGGTGGACTTTGAGGACTCCTTCCTGGAGGCGACGTCTACCTTTTACGCGCGCGAGGCTCGCAAGCTGCTTTCGGAGAATGCGGTTGCCGACTACCTGCGTGTGGCGGCGACGCGGCTGGAGCAGGAGACAGCGCGGGTGAACCGCTTTCTCCAGCCTCGCACCCGCAGTCGCGTGAGGTCCGTGACGCAGGACGAGTTGCTAAGCAAGCACCTGGACGAGCTGGTGTCGGCGCCCCAATCAGGCTTGTTGTGGATGCTGCGCAATGACCGGCATGCTGACGTCGGTCTGATGTTCCGCTTGCTGCGCGACGTGCCAAGCGGGTCGGCCTCCCTCCGTGCGACCCTCAAACGGGAGGTGTTGGACCGGGGGTCGGACATTGTGCGGGACGCGAACGGGCCGAACGCGGATCCGGTGGTGGTGGTTGAGGCGCTGCTGGCGCTCAAGCAAAAGTACGACCGCACATTAGCTGCATCATTCTCGCTGTCGGGCTCGGCGGGCGCGCTGACGGCGGCGGCGGCGGCGGCGGTGGGCAACGCGGGCGTGTCGGCAGACCGGCGAGCGTCAGCACAGGGGACCAGCGGCAGCAGCGGCGCTGTCGGAGACGCATTTGCGTCGCGGTCCTCGGGCGGTGTCGCCGTCGGTGCCAACGCCGATGGCATGGTCGGCGTTGGTGTCGTCGGTATCGGTGACGCCAATGCCGTGCCCGAGCGCCACTTTGTGACGGCCGTAAGCGAGGCGTTTGAGCGCTTCCTCAACTCCTTCGAGCGCGCACCTGAATATCTGTCTCTTTACGTGGACCGGTTGATGCGGTCGGCGACCAAGGGTCGCGCTGAGGAGGACATTGACGGGCGCCTTGATGCGGTGCTGACGCTCTTTCGGTTTGTAGACGAGAAGGACGCGTTCGAGCGCTACTACAAGCAACACCTGTCCAAGCGCCTCCTGTCATCACGTGCGATCAGCGACGACGCGGAGCGGTCGTTCATTGCGAAGCTCAAGAACGAGTGTGGCCACATCTACACGTCCAAGCTCGAAAACATGTTTAAGGATATCAAGGTGTCGGCGGAGACATCGGCTGCGTTTAAGGCGTCTGTGCGGGCGAGCCACGCGGAGGCCCGTGCGGGCAGTGGTGCTGGTGCTGGCGGCGAGGGCGTTGCCGCTGCGTCCGCTGTGACACCTGCAGCCTCTCCGGCTGCCAATAACGGTGATGCGGACGTGGAGATTGTAGACGCCAACGGCACGGCCGTCGCGCCGCTTCCAGCGTCCCAAGCTGTCGCGCCCATGGACGATGGCGGCGTGGACGGTTTGCACGGTATCGACTTCTCGGTCGCCATCCTGAAAACGGGCTCTTGGCCGCTGACGCCATCAGCCCCGCTGGTGGTGGCCCCGGAGGTGTCGCACTGCATGCGACGGTTGGAGGCGTTTTACGACGCCCGGCACACAGGCCGCCGGTTGACGTGGCTGCCCCACATGGGCAACGCCGAGCTACGTGGCCGCTTTGGCGGCGGCAGCCGCCTGCACGAGCTGTCCATGACTGCTGCTGCCGCGGCCGTGTTGCTCTTGTTCAACCGGGCCGACTCGTTGACGACGACAGACATTGGGACGGCCACTGGCTTGACCGGTGGGGAGCTCAAGCGCACACTGCAGGCGCTGTCGCTGGCGAAGCACAAGGTGCTGAACAAGAGCCCGCGGGTACGGGCCGTGGCTGACGCGGACGTTTTCTCGTTCAACGACGCCTTCAGTAGCAAGCTCTTCCGCTTCAAGGTCCTCACCGTCTCTGCCGGCAAGGAGACGGACGCGGAGAAGCGGGAAACACGTTCCCGCATCGACGACGACCGCAAGCCCCAGATTGAGGGCGCCCTCGTACGGATCATGAAGGCGCGGAAGCGGTTGGAGCACTCGGCGCTGGTGGCAGAAGCCACGTCACTCCTGACACCGCGCTTCACACCACCGCCGGCGGACGTGAAGAAGCGGATTGAGTCGCTTGTCGAGCGGGAGTTCCTCACACGCGACGCAGACAATGCGCGCGTGTACCACTATGTTGCGTAGTGGTAGCGGGGCTGTGCTTGGCTTGCGACGGTGGCGGCGTGTACGGATGGTTGAGGGCGCTCTGGGACGGCAGCGATGGGAACGCACAGGCGGGTCAGTTCATGTGGCGGACAGCTGTCGTTCTGCGTGGAGGGCCGTCGATGGGTGGGTGTGGGGCAAGCGGTTATGGACGGACATTTTCCACGTTTGCAGTCGCTTGGCGTTTGGAGGTCTGCGCATGTACCCACTCAGCCTGGGCCCACATTGGTACGCCTCCGCATCGCGGCGTCATCTCCTGAACACACGATCATCGTTGGCCAGACGTATGCCAGTGGGTCGCCCTGTACTGCAGACGCTGGTTGTCAGCCAAATGGAAACAGGCAGCGGAGGCCCAAGTTCGAGGTCACGGTACCGTAGAAGACACTAAAAGGAGGAGAGCGGGCTCTGCCCACGCTGAAGCACCGCAATCATCGCAGCGCCCCAGCCAGGCACCGTCACACGGCAGAGCATGGCAGTACTGCCAAGCACCTCGCGACACAGTATCAGGAAGCAAACAACTCGCTAGTAGAGGCAGCACTTGCACCACCCAGCACTCGCCCCTCGTCCGTCCCTATGTACACAGCCACACCGCATGTCCCACTCAATGCGCGCGCAGCACATCTAGGCCAAATCCATAGACGGCTTGTTCTCATCCGGGGCCTTGTGGTCCCCCGCCACTGGCCGTGCCTCGTAGGTAGTCACGACCGCCTCCCTCCGGTAGCGCGTGAACTCGCCCTTGAGCCCAACGTACTGGACGATCGTCTCATCCGCTCCAAAGTTGCGGTCGATGAAGAGCGCGAGCGAGGTTACGTTTTGAAAGCGCGTGAAGCGGGTCGGGTACTCCACCCCCCCCGCCACAGAGTCGCGCACCAGCTCCCAATCCTGCGTCGACTTGGCACCCTCAGCGCCCGAAAAATCGAAGCCCTCGGGCGGGTTGACAAACGCCGCCATATGGGCGGGGTTGCCCGACCCCCCGGACCCAGCGCCGCCAATGACGCAGATGGACTTGATTTTGACGGGGCACACAAACGACAGGCAGATGAGCAGCTGCTCGTCCGCGTCGGAAGTCACGACCGGCAGGGACGTGTCGGTACGCGCATGGCGCGGGCGCAGGATGGCCGCCAAGGCGGTGGAGGGGTGGGCGGCGTTGAGGACACGTGAGCGGGGGAGGTCCACTTGTTGGTACAGAGACCATTCCTCGCCGCCGGCGTCCTCCCCATGGTCGTGGTCGTGGTCGTGGTCGTGCCCGTGGTCGTGTCCATGGCCGTGGGCGCCAGCCTCGGCGCCACAAGGGCCAGAGTCGCCCCCATGCGGCATGAAGAAAGACAAGAGGAGCAGCCAAGATGGTGGATGGACGAAAAAGCCGGTGCAGAGAGAACACGCAGAGGCGAGAAGCAAGTGTCTGCTGAGCAGCTTGCTGTCACATGAGGCCCCAACACGATGATGAGGCCACTAAAAAAGCGGGCACGCCGTAAATTATTGCTGGAACTGCTAAGCTCTGGCTGTTCGTGCCCAAACAGTCGCTGAACTGATGATGTTCTGACCGCCCGGAGGCGCTGTTCGAGACGCTGTGGGCGCTCTTCAGCGGCGCGCTTGGAAAAACATGGGTGCGCAGCAGGGATGTGGGTCGATAATTATCACGCGATAATGATCGTCATAATTATCGCAAAATTATCGAAATCATGCCAGTACGCGCTGATAATGATCGTCGGTGGGCCACGTGTTCGCATTTAATTTGAAGAACATACATGTCATGCCGCAAGTGGAACAAGCGGATCCTGGACTCGCTAACACCGCCTCTGTCGGTCTTTGTTTCCGGAGCTCGCCTGCTCAATGCCCCTACTGCACCACCGGCATGTGCGCACCCGACCGCCGCCGTGCAGGTGGGAGGAGTACTGATATATGCCATGCTACACTCCTGCCCGGCCGCACGCCGCGTGGCGGCGGCCGCCGCTATCGCCGTCGTGATGGTGTGTGTCGGTTTGGTGGTCGTCGCCGCCGCGTTCCCGCTCACATGCATGCCATCTCTTCGCAAGCTGGTCGCCATTTCTCCTCCCCCCTGCATTTCCGAGGGCAACGCCTCACACACCCCAACCCTGGTGAGGGTGTCCGTGTGGCGATCGCGGTCGGCCCACAACCACCTCCCCCTTCGACCCCCCCCCCTTCCCAAAGGCGGCGGCGGCCGCCGCGCGAGCTGTCCCGCCCGTCGCCCCAAATGACGGCGAGCACGTGCTGCGCGGTGGAGGCGGCCGCCCACCCCCATAGGCATCGTGTGGAGGGGCGCGAGAGACGTGTTGAAGGAGAACTAACAGGCTGTTACAGTAGACGAGACATGATTCAGGTCGTCCATCAAGTACTTTCAGAAGAAGTCGGGCTGATGGTTTCTATAACCATGATTGATAACTATTAATAATTATGGAGAAAAGAAACCATCAATGATGATTTCGTCGAAATCTTACAACCCTGCGACACGGGAAGGGGAGCCGCCGCCCGGCGAGACTGGCGGCGGGGCCACCGCAGTCGGGCTTACACCTTGTACAGTCGAGCGTCAGTCCTCAAGTTGGTACCTGTCACACACTAAACAGCAAAAAAACATGGTCAATTCGGGTCATGTCGCCAGATTTCTGCAGATTGTATTTACAAACAGTTCGACCAATATTTAATCCAAAACCCGTTCGAAAGCTGCCAGTGATACTGACCAAATGTGCAACTATTGACCCATTACCACGTACCGGGTGGACAACCCGACCAGGGAGGCGCTTGAGTCCCTGCTGGGACTGTCAGGCGCTGCACAGTCCACGGGATGGCAGGTCAGCCATTGGCCTGGTGCGATCTGTTGGTGGACTCCACGAAGCCAAGTCGAGCCGCCCCCAATCAATCAGGCTTGTCAAACATCCCTCCTCGCGCCACAGATGCGCCTCATAACTCGGTGTGTGCCCCACATATGGATCATGTATGAGTGGATGAGTGGGGCTCGTGCATCATGGTTCAGAGGCGGTCCGGCGGGCTCGCTACCTCGGGCGGGCCACTCACGAAGCAGGGACCCACATTACAGTGGAACAGAGGCTCCATGGTCCACAGTTCTGACGTCGGCACTTTCCTTGTGTGGCGCATCCGAGCTCTCCTCAGGCTGAGCTGCCCGCAGGGCCGCCCTGCTGCGCTCGAGCGGGTTTGTCCGAGGGGCGGACTTGGCCGTGTGCGGCGAGCCGCTGCCTCAGTGCACTAGCCACTGCTCGCGCCCGTTCTATATAAGCTCGGGCTGATGCAGCCAGACGGCGTCAATGGCTGCCACCCTCCAGGCGCACACACCGACGCCGCGCTGTCGATATCCTTCTCCGTGGGTCACGGTCACCGGCTTCCCCTACCCGTTCGTCTTTGCTGCGTTCCAGCGCACGGGCTGGCGCCGCTGTCGGTGACAGACCGCCTCAGCAATGGGGACGGCCGCGTGGATGCGCCGCTCCCACCATGCCGCCGTGATGGCCTTCCTCGTGGCCACGGTCGCCATCGTCGCTGCCGCGCTCGTCGCTGCCGTTGGGGCGGCTCCGGCGGTGACGGGTGGCCCCAGTGCCCTTCACGCGGTGGGCACCCTCGCGACGAAGTCACCGGCCGCCAAGGCGTGGTGGACGTCCTCTCAACCGACGGAGTTCGATCTTGTCCGCCTGAGGCAGGCGGCACGACAGGGCGAGGTCGACGTTTTGGGACTGGAGCTTGACGCCCGTCGATACTTCGTTAACTTTTGTGACGGCCCGGTCACGCTAAACGCCACCTGTCCGCGCTACTTCAAGCCTCTCGTCAGGTCCTCCGTGGCTGGAATTTCGCTTGACGTCACCCTGGCGCTCACCCCGAAGCAGCCGGAGGGTACGACAGCGGCCGTTCTGAAGGCAGCCAAGCGCTCTCTAGCCGCCGCTGTCATTGACGGCGCCCCGGCCAACGAGCCCGACTTGTTCAACCCTTCGATTTTGACCTTCAAGGCCCCAAATGTCATCATTCGAGAGCCGGTGACGGTGACGGTGACGGCCACGAGGCGGGGGGGGCCCAATGACCGTCCCACATCGGGCGAGTGTCCGGTGCAGTTGAACCTGATCCTTCGCCCTGTGGAGCCAGTGTGCCCGCGGCTCGACATCTCGGCGACAGGTCAAGGGGAGGTGGTCGGCACACCTCCGTCGGGGCTGTCGAGGGTGTCGGCCGCTCACCCTTCAATCGGCGGTGGCGGCGGCGGGCCGCTGACCCGCCACTTGGAAAGCCCCGTCGCACAGCCCGCCCCACGAGTCGTTGGCGGGACGCGCCTCAACGACAGCGCCGCCCGCGCATGGGTTGTGCAGCTCTTTGTCAAGAACGGGACTGAGGAGGTCCTTGGCCATTGTACCGGATCGCTCATCGGCCGCCGCCACGTCCTCACCGCTGCGCACTGCATGCTGCAGGCGGGGGACATCGTGTCGTTTTTGCCGCCATTGCCATTGCCTATGGACGACGAAGCGGCGCGCCTAGCCGCCCGCACCAATGTCACCATCACTGAGGTCACGGTATTCCCAGACTACCAGGATGGCTTGTTCGACTATGACATTGCGGTCGTGCGTCTCGCCGCCGACGCGCCCACGTGGCTACCACCTCTTGATGGGGATGGTGACGGCGGCGCGCCGACGCCGATGCCTCTGGTGTTCGTCAACCACGACGAGTCGCTGCCGGTTGACGACACGGGCGGCCGCATCGCCGGCTTTGGCGCGGAGACCCAAGAGTGGGACGCGAGCGACGACAAGGAGCGTTCTGTGGACGTGCGCTTCATATCCTCCGCCGACTGCGAGGCGACTCACCGCGCGATCGACGAGTTTCTGGGACTCAACGAGACGGTGGGGGGTGCCGTCGCCCACACCCCCGAATTGCACGTGTGCGCTGCAGTGCCCGACGGCGGCTGTGATTCGTGCCAGGGCGACAGCGGCGGGCCAATCTATCAGACGCTCTCGCTCCCAACGAGCGATGCCGACGGGCCGCTCGCCACGGTGCCCGTTGTCGTGGGCGTAACCAACTGGGGCATCGGCTGCGCCTTGCGGGGCGTTCCCTCCGTGTACACCCGCGTTTCGACATATGCAGAGTGGGTTGACAACATCGTGGGGGCCTACACCGGCCCGCCGGCGGACAACCTGCCGTGTTGATCGCGCACGCGGCGTGTCCTCGCCGCGAGAGGGGTGGCTGCCGCCACCGCGGCCGGTTGTCTAGAGCCGAGATTCCAAGGCTGTCCGTGGGAGGATGGCCGAAACATATGCGTGACGTTTTTTCTTCCAGCCACGGTCGCAAGATCGTACTTGACAATATGGTTCAAAAAGTGAGTGATATGTTTACAAGCCGATAGTACAGCCAGTTCCTGTGTTTGTGCCATGCAGTTTTGCTGGCGTGGCCAAGGATGGTTTGGTGTCGCCTGCGACCTCCGTTTGGCCAACCCCAAACCCCACGCAGCGGCACGTGCCACTGGATCGTGGCTGAAGGAAACAGCCTCAACGGAGCGCCATTCTGTTCAGGCGCCTGTTCCCGAACAAGCCCTCAACAAACGCGATTCTGTTCCAGTCCCGTTCGGACGCACGGACCTGGATCTCGAGTTTTCGAAAGAAATGGGCGGATCAGCAGAGGAAAGCGGCCGCGACCGCCTTGATTAGCAGCCCAACCAAAAACGGCTTAGTCAGAAACTATGCAGTCCCTGCTTGAAAGTCCTCGCAGCCAGGTTTCAAATTACATGTGCTGATTCGCTGTCGTGCTGACCGTCGGACCAACAGAAAGCGCCTCCCCG